>Ga0075163_10005241_pt1 | contig 17327 bp, 10 predicted proteins | sample JI1023141ADNA_FD_71478 | JGI IMG/M metagenome (GOLD analysis project Ga0075163, IMG submission 71478) | Wastewater effluent complex algal communities from Wisconsin, to seasonally profile nutrient transformation and Carbon sequestration -... | ecosystem: Engineered > WWTP > Effluent > Algae...
AACCGACACCCCTCTGCGGCCCACGTGACGCCATCGTCGAGACCCTGGTCGGGGACTTCGGCTGGACGCTGATTGCGCATGCCTGAGAACCCTGGAAGGACTTCGGGCCGCCGGTACTAGGCCATCCCGGGGCTCACGCCAAGAAATCGGCGATCTCCGGGCCCGTCCGCGACCTCAGACCTCGCCGAGGCCGCCCGCGACCCAGCGCCCGGCGCTCGCCGCCGTCAGCTTGAAGTTCGGCGCGACCCGCCGCTCCGCCAGCTTCTCGCCGTCCTCCGCCCACGCCGTCAGCAGCGCGTGCGGGTCGTCCTCATCCGCGGCGATGTCGAGGTCGACGCGCACGGTGCCCCGCTCGTCGTCGGCCACCGTCGTCGAGCGGTGGCGCTGGCTGCGGGCGTGCGCCTCGTGGCGCGTGAGCACGTCGCGCGCCGCCTTGAGCAGCGTCTTGAAGTCGGTGTGGTTGAGCGGCTTGGGGTTCTTCTTGTCGCGCCCCATCGTCCACGGGCTCGTCAGCACCGGCTCGGCGTCGCCGTCGCGCGTCATCGTCACCGCCCAGCCGTCGTCGTCCTCGTTCTTCTGCACGCGCGCGGTCCACCCGCTCGCGATCCAGATCCGTGAGTCGTCGCCGTTCGTCTGCTCCGTCGCGTCTGTCGTCATTGCGCTCTCCATCGCGCCCCGTCTTCGGGACTGCGCGGATGTATAGCACCCGACCCGCCCCGCCGAAAGCGCCCGCCGCTCACCGCTGCACGGGCAATCTCGCGCGCACCCAGCACAGCATGCCGCCGGCGAGGTTGTGGACCCGGGCGAAGCCGGCGCGGCGCAGCAGCGCCCCCGCGCTGGCGCTGCGGGCCCCGGCGCGGCACACGACGACGACCTCGCGGTCGGCGTAGCCGAGCAGCTTCGGCAGGCGCTGGGCCAGCGCGTCGAGCGGGACCAGCAGCGAGCCGGCGATGTGCCCGAGCTCGCCGACGAACTCCTCGGGCTCGCGGACGTCGAGCAGCAGCGGCGGCGTCGCCGAGGCCAGGTGCGCCGCGAGCTCGGCCGGGGCCACCTCCGGCAGCGCGGCGACGTCGGCGACGCCCGGGAAGCCGACCTCGCTGGCCTCGAACCCGGATTGATTGACCTGCAGCGCCTGCTGGACCTGCTCGGGGAACGGCAGCCCGAGCGCGCCCATCAGCGCGACGTACTCCTCGCGGCTCTTCTGAAAAAATCGCGGGTTTTGGCGCCGCTCGTGACCGATCGTCGAGGTCGTGCGGCCCTTGTAGTCGTGGCCGGGGTACACGACCGTCTCGTCGGGCAGCGCGAACAGCCGCCCGGTGACCGCGTCGTACTGCGCCCCCGCGTCGCCGCCCGGGAAGTCGGTGCGCCCCGAGCCGCCGATCAGCAGCGTGTCGCCGGTCAGCACCGCCCCGTCGACGCGATAACACACCGAGTCCGGCGTGTGCCCCGGCGTGTGCCACACCGCGATCTCCTCGCCCCCGAGCGTCACGACCTCGCCGTCGACGAGGTGACGGTCGACCCGCGGGCTCGGGCTCGACTCGTGCATCAGCACCGGCGCCCCCAGCACCTCCTGCGCCGCCCGCCGCAGCATCAGGTGGTCCGCGTGCGTGTGCGTCTCGAGCACCAGCCGCAGGCGCAGGCCGCGAGATCGCAGCACCAACTGGTAGGTGTCGAGGCGGTCGCGCACCGGGTCGACCAGCGCCGCCTCGTCGCCGACCGTCAGCAGGTAGGTCTTGCAGTTGGTCCCGTTCAGCTCCTCGATCGCGATGCCCATATATTCTCCTCGTGCGCGCTTGTGCGCGTGCCTACATTGCCGCCCCGCCCGGGCGCCGCCCCGCCGCCGCGCCCTCGCCCCCGTGCCCCGGTCGGTCGTCGAGCGCCTCGATCACCGACAGCCGCGCCCCGGGCCGCAGCGCGTCGAGGTCCAGCGGCGCGCGCGTGCGCAGCAGCCGGCCGGCCCGGCCGCACTCGGGCCCGCGCAGCTGCAGGTCGATCGCCGGGGTCTTGCCCGCGGCGCGCACGACGTGCAGCGTCGCCAGCCCGTCGGTCTCGACGAGGTCGTTGTGCCCGAGCAGCGCGCGCCAGGTCAGCTCGAGCTCGCCGGGCGCGACCTCGGTGAAGCGCAGCTCCTCGAGCACGCCCTCGATCGCCTTCCCGATCAGTCGGTGCGGGTGGGCGTGGATCGGCGTCGCGGACCCGGGCTCGCGGCAGATCGCCACCAGCGCCCAGCCGCTGCGACCCTGCCAGTACGTCACCCAGCGGCAGCCCTCGCCGTGCGGCAGCGGGCTCTCGCGCACCGGGATGAGCTCGCCGATCGACGGGTGCAATTGCTCGAGCACGCGGTGCAGCAGCGGGTCCGCGAGCGGGCCCTCGCGCTCGAACACGTCGAGCAGCCGCGTCGCCTCCGCCAGGGCCAGCGGCGCGCCGCTGTCGAAGCGCCGCCGCAGCGCCCGCAGCTCGGCCTCGCCGACGGCGCTGACGCGGTACACGACGTAGCTCCCGACCCACGCCGCCAGGCCGAGCAGCGCCGCCATCGCGACCTGACCCCCGCTGATCGCGACGACCATCGCCAGCGACAGCCCGGCCATCCACACCGACGCCGCGCCCGCGACCACGACCGCGCGCCCGCCCGTCGCCGCCAGCGTGCGCAGCGCGAGGTGCAGCCCGATGCCCGCGGCGACCGTCGCCATCAACACGTCGACGAGCGCCTGGTCGAGCGCGAGCAGCCCGGTCCACGCCGGCGCGGCGCCCCACAGCCGATCGCCGACCGCCCGCACGACCGCGAGCCCGATGTACCCGAGCAGGAAGCCCGGCAGGTGCGCGCGCAGGTCGCCGGCCGCGGGCTTGCCCGCCGCGCCCGGTCCGCGGAGCCGCAGCAGCGCGAGCACGATCAGGGTCGGCGCCAGCAGCAGCACGCGGGCCGACTTCGCCGCGGCCGCCATCACGCCGCCGGCCCCGCCCATCTGGCTGCCGACCGCGACGGCGCTCGACAGGTCGTTGACCGCGAGCCCGCTCCACAGCCCGGCCATCGCCGGCGCGAGCCCGACCCACAGCGCCAGCGGCCGGAACACCAGCAGCGCGACGACGCTGAACAGGAACACCGCGCCGATCGCCACGCCCTGCTCCTCGCGGCGGGCCCCGGAGATCGGCGCGACGGCGTTGATCGCCGAGGCCCCGCAGATCATCGTGCCGCCGGCGAGCAGGTCGGCCATCGGCCGGCGCACCCCGAGCGTGGTCGCCAGCGCGTGCGTGACGAAGAAGGTGCTCGGCAGCGTCGCCGCGGCGACCCCCGCGATCGCCAGCAGCTCGACCGCGCCGAAGAACCCGGTCTGGACCTTGAGCCCCATCAGCACGATGCCGAGGCGCAGCACCCACTTGCCCGTGAACCGCAGCCCCGACGCGTAGCGGTCCGGCTCGCGCTCCGCGCTCGGCAGCTCGAGCCCCAACAACCTCCGCGCCGGACTGTTGAGCAGCGCCGCCCCGAGCACGAGCCCGACCAGCACGTCCGACACGTACGGCGACGACGGCGCGAGCCGCACGACCGCGACCGCGACCAGCCCCACCGCCGCCGCCAGCGCCAGCCCCGGCAGGTCCGCGCGCGACGGCAACCACTGTGGACGCTTGCTCGCCATCGCGTGCCCGCACGGTACTGCGCCGCGCGCCCGCTGGCGAGCGCCGAACGTACGCCCGCGCCCGCGCCCGCCCGGACGCCGTGCACGTGCGACGCGCTTCCTTTCGCCGCGCACACCTGCTCCAATGCCGACGATGCGTCTCCTCCGCTGCGCACTGCTCCCCGCCGCGCTCGCCGCCTGCACCGCCCCGGCCCCCGAGCGCCCGGCCGCGCCCGCCCCCGCGACCTTCGTCCCCGCCGCCCCGCACCCCGCCCCGCCGCCCGAGCCCGCGATCACGCCCGAGCCCATCCCCGTGCCCCCGACGCCGCCCGAGCCCCCGCCGCTGCAGGCCGGCCCGGACCGCTACAGCGTGCCGATGCGGCTCGCCGAGGACCACGGCGACAGCGAGTCGACGAAGGGCATCCGCGCCATCGACCTCGACGCCCACACCGCGACGCTGCTGATGCGCACCGACGGCGTGTGGCGCTCGCACGGCGCCGGCGACCCCCACCCGATCACCCTCGAGCCGATGTCGATGCCCCACCCCCCCGACCTGTTCGAGCGCCACGCGGCGATGGACGCCGCCGCCACGAGCGTGACCCTGGACCCGATCCCCGGGCGCACCGAAGTCGCGATCGACCTGCCGGTGCACTGGCTCGACAGCCGCATCGTCGCGCTCGGCGGCAAGCTCTACGGGCTCGCCGCGCGCACCAAAAAACCGAAGGGCCTGACGCTGATCGAGATCGATCCGACGACGTCGACGATGCGGCCGATCGACCTGCCCGGCCGCCTCCCGATCGAGATCTACCCCGCCGCCGGGCGCCTGATCCTGCACAGCGCGAGGGGCAGCAAGACCTCGGTCGCGCGCCTCGACCCGATCACCGCGACGATCAGCGACGAGGTCGAGCTGCCCCGCCCCGCCCGCAAGCTCGAGCTGCTGTGCCGCGCCGACCCCGACATCGAGCCGGCCCTGGCCGTCGCGCCCGACGGCCGCCACGTCTTCCTCGACCTCGGCTGCCCCGCCCGCGACTGATCGCCGCTCAGCGGGCGCGCGCCGCCCTGCGCTCGCCCGCGGCGGCCCGACCCGCCTCGGTCGCGCGCTGCCAGGCGTCCGCCGCCTCGCCGGCCGCGATCGTCCGCCGCAGCGCGCCGAGCCGGGCCGGGTTCATCGCCAGCGCGCCGAGGCGCACGCCCCCGTCCGCGGTCCGCTCCACCGCGCCGCCCCCGACGAAGTCCCGCCGCGCGCGGTCGAGCGCCCAGCGCACGAACACCCCGGTGCCGGACCCCGCGAGCAGGATCGGCGCGCCCCGTTCGACGACCCCCGGCAGCGTCCGCATCGCCCGCACCGCGTCGCCGCCCGCGACCCAGCTCGTGAGCGCCCCGGACACCACGATGAACCTGAGCGACATGTTCGGCCACACCTCGATCAGCGCCAGCGGCAGGCTCGCCGCGGGCGCGCTCGCGGGGACCGCCAGGATATAGGACTCGAGCGCATGGTCCTTGCGACGCTCGCGGATCTCGAGCCGGTCGAGCGCGCCGTCGCCGTCGATGTCGACGCGATGCACCCCGAGCCCCGGCGCGTTGAGCAGCAGCTCGAGCTCGGCGAGGTCGGACACCTGCCCCCCGGCGAGCGCCGCGACGATGCCCGCCAGCGGCAGGTCCGCGGCCTGCACCTCGACCGCGCGCCCGATCGCCGCCTCGACCTGCGCCCGGGTCAGCAGGTCCCACGCGCCCGTCCTGTGCGCCTCCACCAGCTCGACCCGCGGCGCCTCCACGCCCGGCCCGACGAGCGACGGCGGCCGCATCGGCGACTCCACCTCGTCGCCCAGCGCCGCGCTGGCCCCCTGCGGCGCCGATTCGAACGCCGGCGCGTGCCCTGTACACCCGACGAGCACCAGCGCAGCGATCGCGCGGACGAGCATCATCTTCCGAGGTTGTCAGGGCGGACCACGCGACGCCAGCCTGCGCGCCGCGCCACCGTGCTCGCGGACACAGTTCCACGAACGGACCCCGCGCGAAGCAGCGCCGCTCGTGGCTGGCGCTATCCGTGCTCCGGGTCCCCGCCCTCGCCCTCGCCCGCCGCGCCGCGCGGGAGCTCGACCGTGAAGCGCGTCCCGTCCGCGGGCGTCGAGCGCACGTGCACCGCCCCGCCGTGGGCCACGACGATCTCCTTGACGATGAACAGCCCGAGGCCGATGCTGCGATCCGGGTCCTGGCGCCGCTCACGGCGCTGAAACGGCGTGAACAGGGTCGGCAGCACCGCCGCGGGGATCGCCGCGCCGAGGTTGTGGACCTCGATCACCACGCGGTCCGCGAGCCCGCGGCTGCGCACCATCACCGTCGTGCCGGGCGGGCTGTAAGTGACCGCGTTGATCGCCAGGTTGCCGACCACCTGCGCCAGGCGGTCGGGGTCCCACAGGCCCGCGCCGTCGCCCCCGGCCTCGTGGACGACGCTGCGGTCGGGGTGGTTGAGCGCGACCTCCTCGACCGTCTGGTGGCAGACCTCGTGCACGTCGGCGGCGCGGCGCTGGATCGGAATGCCGGACGACGAGCGCGCCTGCGTGAAGTCGAGGAGGTCGCGGATCAGCCGCACCGCCCGATCGCCGCTCGACAGGATCCGGCCGGCCACGCTCGCCAGCGGCGAGTTGGCCGCGAGCCGCTGCGCCAGCACGGCCGCGCCCATGATCATCGCCGAGATCGGGTTGCGCAGGTCGTGGCTGACGATCCCGATCAATTGCTGCTCGAACTCCCCGCGGCGCCGCGCGACCTCCTCCTCGCGCTTGCGGGCGGTGACGTCGAGCACCGTGCCGACCAGCCGCGTCGCGCGACCGTCCTGAAAGTACGCCTGGCCCGCGCCACGCAGCCAGCGCGGCTGCCCGTCCTCGCCGTCGGCGACGCGGTACTCGCAGTCGTAGCGGCCGTCGCCGGTCGGGTCCAGCGCGCGCTGCAGCGCCACCAACGCCGCCTCGCGGGCCTCGGGGTGGATCGCCAGGTAGCCCGCGTTCATCGCGTGGACCGCGTCCCGCGGCAGCCCGAGCAGCACCCGGCAGCGTTCGTCGCATTCGAAGCGGTCGGCGAGCACGTCGACGTCCCAGGTCCCGAGCCCGGTGACCTCGAGCGCCAGCCGCAGCCGCTCCTCGCTGCGGCGCAGCGCCTGCTCGGCCTGCCTGGTCTCGCGCTCGGCGCGGTGGACCCGGACGACGTGGCCGAGCACCTGCGCCAGGCGTCCGGTGCCCGGCCCGCCCTTGACCACGTAGTCGGCGGCGCCGGCCTTCATCATCGCCACCGCCGTCTGCTCGTCGCCGTGGCCGGTGAGCGCGACGAACGGCGTGTCGACGCCGCGCCCGCGGATCTGCTGCAGCAGCCACGCGCCGTCGCGGCCGGGCATGTGCAGGTCGGAGAAGATGCAGTCGAAGCTGCCGGCCACGATCGCCGCGTGGGCCGCCTCGGCGCTGTCGGCCTCGACGATCGCGATCGGCCCCCCGTGGCCGCGCAGCGCCCGCGCGACGATCATGCGGTCGAGCTCGTCGTCGTCGACCAGCAGCACGCGCAGCGCCTCGGCTTCGTCGGCCGCGCTCATGGCATCTCGACCAGCGTCCAGTACTTGCTGAGCGCCGCCATCAGCTCGACGAAGCTGGCGAAGGTCACCGGCTTGACCAGATAGCCGGCGACGTTGAGCTCGTACGCGTCGACCTTGTCGCGCTCCTCGTTGGAGGTCGTCAGCACCACGACCGAGGTCGCGTGCAGCGCCGGGTCCGCGCGCAGCTCGCGGAGCAGCTCGATGCCGTTCATGCGCGGCATGTTGAGGTCGAGCAGGACCAGGCGCCTCGGCCCGACGCAGCCACCGCGCAGCAGCGCCAGCGCCTCGAGGCCGTCGCCGGCGACGTGCAGCGGGTTGGTGATGCGGTTCTTTTCGAACGCGCGCTGGACGTTCATGACGTCGACCTCGTCGTCGTCGACCAGCACGATGTGTAATGTGCGACCGTCCATGATCTGCGACTTAGCTCCTTCTTCGATCGTCGAGGGTGGGCCAGGTGAACGCGAACGTGGCGCCGGCGCCGGGCGTGGACTCGACCCACGCGCGGCCGCCCCGGTTCTCGACGATCTTCTTCACGATCGCCAGGCCGATGCCGGTGCTCTCGACGCGGTCGCGCGGCTGCAGGGTCTGGAAGATGACCCAGATGCGGTCCTGGAACTCCGGCAAGATGCCGGGCCCGTTGTCGCTGACGCGCAGCTCGTGCCACTCGCCGCGGTCGATCGCCGACACCCGCACGCGGGCGTCGGCCCGCCCCGCGTACTTGAGCGCGTTGCCGATCAGGTTGGTCAGCACCTGCTGCAGCGCGACCCGCTCGGTGTGCAGCACCGGCATCCGGCCCTCGACCTCGATCGCCGCCGGGGGCCGCGGCGCGAGCATCTCGGCGATCTCCGCGACCAGCTTGCCGACCGCGACGTCCTCGCGCTTGCCGCCGCCGCGGCCCGCCCGCGAGTAGTCGAGGATGCCCTGGATCAGCGCCTCCATGCGGTTCACCCGCCCGCGCAGCATGTCGAGCTTCTTGCGCGCGCCGTCGTCGAGCCGCGGCCCGAGGTCCTCCTCCAGCCACTCCGCCAGGCTGGCGATGCCGCGCAGCGGCGCCTTGAGGTCGTGCGAGGTGACGTACGCGAATTGGTCGAGGTCGCGGTTGGTCTGCTCGAGCGCCGCGATCAGCCGCTGCGCCTGGCCGAACAGCCGCGCGTTGTCGACGGCGACCGCCGCCTGGGCCGCGAGCCCGACGGTCAGGGTCTCCGCGCGCTCGTCGAACACGCCGATCTTCTCGTGCCCGAGGAAGATCCCGCCGATCACCTCGCCCGTGCGCGAGACCACCGGCACCGCCAGATAGCTGCGCACCGGCAGGTGCCCCGGGGGCTTGCCATGATGCGGCCCGCTCTTGCCGTAGTCCGGGTCGGCCGTGATGTCCGCCGATCGCACGACCCGCTCGCCCGCGAAGGTGGGCGCGAAGATCGCCGTGTTGCGCGGCATCGGGAACGACGAGAACGCCGCGCGCGGCACCCCGGAGATCGTGTAGAGCATGTAACGACCGCCGTGGTCGTCGATCACGTTGTAGAAGAACGCCCCGAACTGCGCGCCCGTCAGCGAGGTCGCCGCGTCGGTGACCGCCTGCACCACCGTGTCCTGATCCAGCTCCGCGGAGATCAGGCGCCCGAGCTCGTTGATCGTGCCGAGCGTCTCCGCGTGCGCGCGCGCGGTCGCCTCGGCCTGCCGCAGCCCGGTGATGTCGACGTTGCAGCCGATGTACTCCGCGACCTCGCCGTCCGCGCCCGCGACCGGCCGCCCGCGCGCCAGCATGTGCGCGTACACCCCGTCGCGCCGGCGCAGCCGGTACTCCGCCGCGTACGGCGCCCGGGCGCCGACCGCCGCGGCCCACCCCGCCATCGTCGCCGCGCGGTCGTCCGGGTGGATCGCGTCGACGAAGCCGCCGCCCTGGTACTCGGCCGCGGTCTGCCCGGTGAACGCCAGCCAGCTCGGCGACACCTCGACCACCGCGCCCGCCGGCGTCGCCGTCCACACGATCGCCGCCGTCGACTCGACCAGCGCGCGCATGCGCGCCTCGCTGCGGCTGACCTCCGCCGCCAGCGCCTCGAGCTCGCGCCGGGCCACCACGTGCGCCGTGACTTCGAAGCCGAAGGTCGCCAGCCCCGTGATCTGCCCGAGCGCCCCGCGCGTCGGCTGATACACGACGTTGAAGTGCCGCTCCGACGCCTCCTCCGGGCGGTCCGGCCAGCGCCGACGGATCGGCAGCTCGCGCGCCGTGAACGTCTCGCCGGTCGTGAACACCCGGTCGTGGATCTCGAGCAGGCCCTGCGACGCGAGCTCCGGCAGGACGTCGCGCATCCTGCGACCGATCACGTCGCGCTCGCCGATGAAGGCCATGTACGGCTCGTTGACCAGCTCGTACACGTGCTCGCGCCCGCGGGTCAGCCCGATCGCCGCCGGCGCGTGCATCAGCAGCCCGTGCAGCAGCGAGCGCGAGGCCTCGGCGCTCTCGTACAGCCGCGCGTTGTCCAGCGCGAGCGCGGCGCGCCGCGCCAGGTCCTCGACGAAGCGCAGCTCGTCGGCGCTGAAGCGCCGCCCCGACTCGGCCTGGACCAGCGACAGCGCCCCGAGCACGCGCCCGCGGGCGACCATCGGCACGACCGCGTACGAGGTCAGCCCGAGCGCGCGCACGATCTCGCGCAGCTCCGCGTCCGGGATGTCGTCGACGACCGAGGCCGGCAGCGTCGCGTTCCACTCGGTCCGGCCGGTGCGCAGCACGTTCGGCACGCCCATCGCCGCGTTCGGGTCGGGCGGCCAGCGGCGCGCGAGCTCGTGGGCGTACGCGACCTTGGCCGGGTCGACGTGCTGGACCGCGACGCGCCGGATGTGCCCGTCCGGCGCCAGCTCGTCGATCGCACACCAGTCCGCGAACCCCGGGACCACCATCCGCGCGAGCTGCTCGAGCGCCGCCCGCGAGTCGAGCGTCTCCGACAGCGCGGCGCTGCCGTCGAGCAGCGCCGTCAACAGCTGCTGCTGGCGCTGCGCCGCCGCGAACAGCCGCGCCCGCGCGACCGCCTGGGCGCACTGCGTCGCGACCATCAGGTAGAACTCGCGCTCGACCGCGCTGAAGCGCGTCGGCTCGTAGAAGCTGAACGCCAGCCCGCCGATCACCGCCGCGCCGTCGCGCAGCGGCAGCCCCATCAGCGCCTGCAGCGGCGCGCCGCCCAGCTCCACCGCGGCCAGCGGCGGGTACGCCCGCACCAGCGCCGCGCGGTCCTCCAGCCAGCACGGCGCCCCGGTCCGCACGACGTCCGCCATCGGCATCGGCGACGACAGCGGGACGTCGCGGTAGGCCGCGACGCGCTCCGGGTCGACCCCGCCGAAGCCCGCGAGGCGCAGGTGCGAGCCGCCGCCCGGGCCATCCACGGGGCCGACGAGGTAGATCAGCACCGCCGTCGCGCCGAACACCGCCGGTCCGTGCGCGGCGACGACCTCGACGACCTCCTCGACCCGCAGCGCCCCCGCCAGCGCCGCGCTGATCTGCTGCAGCCGGGTCGCGCGCCGGGTGATGGCCGCCAGAGCCGCCTCGGTGGCCGCCAGCCGCGGGTCCTGGTCTGTCGCCGCCACCGACTCCATCGATACCGACCGGCCGCTTCGCTGTCAACGCCGGTCCCCGGGAGAACCCCGTCGCCGGGGCGCGACCGGGCGCGGTGACGGGGCGTCGGCGTGATATCCTCGCCCGCCGTGCCGACCCCCGAAGCGAGCGACGCGGCCCCGTGGATCGGTCGGGTCATCGACGGTCGCTATCGCATCGTCGAATTGCTCGGGAAGGGCGGCATGGGCGCGGTCTACGTCGCCGAGCACCTGACGCTGCGCAAGCAGGTCGCGGTGAAGATCATCCGCACCGAGCTGACCGCGAACAGCCAGGCCGAGGCCCGCTTCGCCCGCGAGGCGCTGGCGACCGCGCAGATCGAGCACCCGCACGTCGTCAGCGCGATCGACTTCGGCCGCCTGTCCGAGGGCGGCGCCTACCTCGTGATCCAGCTGGTCCGCGGCGAGGGCCTCGCGACCCGGCTCAAGCGCGGCGCCCTCGCCTGGCCCGAGGCCTGCGAGCTCGGGGCCCAGGTCGCCGACGCGCTGGCGGCCGCGCACGAGGTCGGCATCATCCACCGCGACCTCAAGCCCGACAACATCCTGCTCGAGCGCCGCCGCGACGGCCTCATGCAAGCGAAGGTCGTCGACTTCGGCATCGCCCACCTCTCGGGCGAGCACGGCGGCGCCGTCGTCGACGCGTCGCAGCCGATCACGCGCATGGGCGCGGTCGTCGGCACGCCCGGCTACATGGCCCCCGAGCAGGCGATGGGCGGCAAGGTCGACGCCCGCGTCGACCTCTACGCGCTCGGGGTGATCCTCTGGGAGTGCTGCGCCGGTCAACCATTGTGGGAGGCCGAGACCGTCACCGAGATGTTCACCGCCCAGCTCACCCGCGCCGCCCCGAGCCTGCGCTCCGGCGTGCCCGAGGTCCCCGAGGCCCTGTCCGGGCTCCTCGACCGCATGCTCGCCCGCACCGCCGCCCAGCGCCCGCCCACGGCCCTCGAAGTGCGCGACGCCCTGCGCGCCATCCCTCGCGACAAGGCGGTGACGCCCGCTACCAACACGCGCGCCGCCCAGGCCCCCGACACCGGCGAGGCCTCGACCCCGGGCGCCACGCTCGCGGACGCGTCGCGCTTTGCGACCCCGGCCGACTCCGGCCCCGCCCGCAAGTCCGCCGATACCCGGCGCCGCGGCGGCGTGCGCCCATTCATCATCCTCGCCGTGATCGCCGCGCTGGTCGCCGCGCTGCTGCTCGCGACCCGCGACGCCGCGCCGCCATCCCCGCGAGATCCCGCCACCGCGACCACCCCGACATCGACGCCCGCGAAGCCCGAAAAGCCCGCAGCCGGCCCCGCCGCCGGCCCCCTGCCGGCCCGCCGCGAGCTCTACGCCGCGATCCCGAAGGCCTACAGCGAGCACGCCGTCGCGCTGCTGACCAGCACCGAACCCGCCGAGCGCGAGGCCGCGGCCGCGGCGATCGTCAAGGCCCCCGAGAGTGTCGACATTCCCGGATATCTCCGCGAGGTCGCGGCGCTCGAGCGCGCCGACGAGTGCGACGATAAGCGCGAGGTCCTGCTGCGCATGGAGCGGGCCGACGATATCCGCGTACTCTGGGCCCTGCGCATCCTCGCCGCCTCGCCGCGCGACGCCTGCCGCAGCGGCCGCGCCCGCCGCGACTGCCTCGGCTGCCTGCGCGACGACCTCGCCCGCGTCGTCGCCCGCTTCGAGGCCAGCGCCGGGTGACGCTTGTGACAGTAGCCCGGCGCACACGAACGCCACGCCGCGCCGTCCGCGCAGCCCGCTCGTGACACGCACGTGTGACCTCGCCGCGGACGCATGGCCGGCGCCTGACGGCCTCCTCTCTTGCGAGCGCGGCTGGTAGGCTCCGCCGCATGTCCGACGAGGCGGATTCGACGGCGCCGTCCGCCGGGCGGGACGGCGCGCCCGGGGCCCAGAGTCGGCTCGGGCGCGGCGACGTCGTCGGCCAGCGCTGGCGCCTCGAAGAATTCTTGAAGAGCGGCGGGATGGGCCGCGTGTGGCGGGCGACCGACCTGCGCCTGCTCGAGCCGGTGGCGATCAAGCTGATGGACCCGGCGATCGTCGGGACCGAGGCGGCGCGCGAGCGCTTCATCCGCGAGGCCCAGGCGGCCGCCAAGCTGCGCGGGCCCAACGTCGTGCAGGTGCTCGACTTCAACGTCGACGCGGCGACGCAGGTGCCGTACATCGCGATGGAGCTGCTGCGCGGCGAGGACCTCGCGGAGCGGCTGGCCCGCGGCCCGCTCGCCTTCGACGAGACGCTGGCGATCGTCACCGACATCTGCGCCGCGATCGCCCGCGCCCACCGCCTGGAGATCATTCATCGCGACCTCAAGCCGGCCAACGTGTTCCTCGTCGAGGGCGAGGAGGGCGCGGCCTGCAAGGTCCTCGACTTCGGCGTCGTCAAGCTCGCGGCCCTCGGCCTGCAGCGCCCCGAGGCCCCGCTGACCCACGCCGGCGCCGCGATCGGCACCGTCAGCTACATGAGCCCGGAGCAGATCGCCGACGCCCAGCGCGTCGACCACCGCGCCGACCTGTGGTCGATCGCCGTGCTCACCCACGAGTGCCTCACCGGCCGCCGACCGTTCCGCGCCGAGTCCCTGGTCGAGCTCGTCCACGAGATCTGCTACAGCACGCCCGTCGCACCCTCGCGCCTCGCCGACGTCCCCGCCGGCTTCGACGCCTGGTTCGCCCGCGCCACCCACCGCGACCGCGACCGCCGCTTCGCCTCCGCGCGCGAGCTCCTCGACGCGCTCAAGGCCCTCGGCGGCCGCACCTCGCACGCCCCCCACGAGCCCGCGCGCCCGCGCAGGGACGACCCGACCCGCGACCCACACGCCCAGAGCTGGGCCTCCGACGCCAACCAGATCGACATCGGCACGCTCAAGGACCTCACGTTCAAGAACGCGGTCGTGCGCGAGTTCCTCGACGGCGCGCACAAGCACTTCGTGTCCGGCAGCAAGGGCCTCGGCAAGACGCTGCTGCTGACCTACAAGCGCTCGCTGCTCAGCGAGCAATATCAGGCCGCGGCCGGCAAGGACCGCAAGCAGGCGGTCCAGTTCGTGCCGGAGGGCCGGCCCTACCTCGACCTGATGGGCGACCTGCCGAGCATCGACCACTCGCAGATCGACCGCATGGCGAGCCTCGACCACTGCAAGCGGCTGTGGAGCTTCAGCTTCCGCCTGTCGATCGTGTCGTATCACCCGGCGCTCGCCGGCGTCGGCGACCTCGCCGACCTCGACGCCCTGCCCCGCCGCCTGCGCGGCCTGCTCGAGGGCCGCCCCGTCGAGCCGACGATGGTGGTCAAGGAGCTGCTCGCCCTCACGGTCCGCCAGATCAACCAGGTGATCGACGCGATGGAGGGCCCGCTCGAGCGCCGCCTGCGCTCGCTGCACAGCGGCGTGTTCATCTTCGTCGACAAGCTCGACCAGGCGCTGCGCCGCCTGCCCCGCGCCGCGTGGGTGCACATGCAGGCCGGCATGATCGAGGCCGCGTGGGACCTGATGAGCGCCAACCGCCACGTCAAGATCTACGCGACGATCCGCGAGGAGGCGTTCAGCGGCTACGAGTCCGACATCAAGACCAACCTCTACGGCGCGACCTCGACGCTGCGCTACGCCAAGCACGAGCTGCTCGAGCTGCTGGAGAAGCTCACGTACTACTACGAGGGCCTGCCCCTGCGCGACTTCGTGCTCCTCGACGTCGTCAGCACCGGCAGGTCGGCGCGCAGCGAGGGCACCTTCGACTTCCTCCACCGCCACAGCCTCGGCCGCCCCCGCGACCTCGTCATCCTCGCCTCGGAGATCTCCCGCAACCGCCGCGCCCTCGACGAGCGCACGTTCACCCGCATCGTCCAGGAGACCAGCGCCGGCCTGCTCGTCGCCAACGTCTTCGACGAGATGCGCGTGTTCCTCGAGGTCCTCTGCGACCGGGACAAGCGCGCCCGCTTCCTCGCCCTCATCCCTCACGACGTCCTCAGCCACGACGAGGTCGTCGCGGTGTGGTGCCGCTTCCACGGGGTCGACCGCGCGTACTTCGACGCCCACGGCCGCGACGCCGCCGACGTCTATCACCCGTTCCGCGAGCTGTTCGAGTGCGGCCTGCTCGGCGTGCTGACCGCGGACCCGGCCGGCGAGCGCCTGATCCAGCGCTTCCGTCAGCCCCACGACGGCGTCGCCGGCTCGCGCCACGAGCTGCCGCGGTCGCGCTACTACCTGCTCCACCCGGCCCTGCGCGCGATGGTCGAGCGCCTCGCCGGCGACGGCCGCTTCCACGTCGTCCGCCACGTGCTCGTCGGCCACGGCGAGCCCTGGCCGCGCCACTGGGACCTCGTCGTCGACGTGCAGCGCGAGCTCCACCGCCGACCCGACGCCGACCCCGAGCTGCGCGAGGCGGTGCTGGCCCTCCTCGACCGCCTCGCCGGCCACATCGCCGCCGGCGAGGGCCACGAGGCCGCGCGCCGCTCATTGGCGGGCTCGCCCGCGTTCGCGCGCCTGACCGCGCAGCTCGAGCGCAGCGGCTGGGACGACCTGCACCTCGCGCTGCTCGAGCTGTTCGCCAGCGGCCCGTCCCCCGAGGCCGAGACGACGATCCCCGCGGGCCCGCTGTCGCGCCCCGCGACCCCGCCGCTGCACGCCCGCACGCTCGCCCCGACCGACCGCGTCGAGGTCGCGATGCTGCTCGTCGACATCGTCCGCTCGACCCGCATGGTCCAGGACCTCGGCGACACCGGCTTCGTCGACCACCTCCACCCGCTCCGCAGCGCCCTGCGCGGCTCGAGCGGCCTGCGCTTTCTGAAGGGCACCGGCGACGGTTACCTCGCGGTCTACGCCAGCGTCGAGCGGGCCCTCGCGGCCGCCGACGCGCTGCGCCGCGAGACGCCGGAGCCCATGCGCCTGCGCCTGGTCATCCACTGGGGTCCGGTGCGGCTCAACGAGCAGGACGTGTTCGGCTCCGAGGTCCACCGCACGTTCCGCATCGAGGCGCTCGCCGAGGCCGACCGCGTCGACCCGCCGCCGGCCGACACCCCGATGCCGCGACCCGGACGCATCACGCTGTCGCGCCCGGCGCTCGAGGAGCTGCCGCAGAGCGCCCGCGCGGGCTTTCATCGCGCGGGCGTGTTTCGCCTGCGAGGATTCGACGAGCCCGAGGAGATCTGGGTCGAGGGCGACGGTCACACCGCCCTCGTCGACCGCGAGTGAGCCGCGAGTGGCCCGCACTCACGGGAGGTTGATGTTCAACGTCACCGCCTCGAGGAAGCCCACGTTCTGCGTGGCGTTGTCGCCGACGCAGAAGCGCCACAGGCCCTTGGACTGGATCCCGTTGAACCCGGCGAGGTTCACCAGGCCGGCGGCCGCGCCCTTGTTCGGGATGAAAACGCAGGCCCCGTCGTCCGCGCACACCACCTGGATGTTGGACAGGGTGGCGCCCATGTTCTCCGCGCTGCCGCCCAGGCCGTCGCGGAACGCGACCGGGAACTCCGAACTCAGGTCGGAGCCGTCTCCGCCGGGCCCGAGGCCGTCGTCGGCCGCCTCGACCAGACCGGGCCGGCTCATCAGCGCCAGCACCTTCTGGTCCGGGCTGTACAGCTTGATCGTCAGATCGCCGATGAAGTCGTGATCGATCGCCACCGTCACGGTGACCTTGCTGACCACGAGGGACTTGAGGGCCGTCAGGTCGGCGCAGACCATGCTCGCCTGGCTGCCGTTGTACTTGTTGTCGGGGATGGAGAGGCCCAGCCCGGAGACCGCGATCATCTCCGTCTTGCTCTCGACCTCGCAAGTCGGGCTGCAGCCGTCGTTGGCGCTGACGTTGCCGTCGTCGCACGCCTCCTCGCCCGCGAAGACGAAACCGTCGCCGCACACATTGTCGGAGCAGCCGGGCAGGCACGCCTTCGTGTCGCCGTTCTGGGCCCCGTCGTCGCACTCCTCGTGGCCCGCCCAGACCAGCCCGTCGCCGCAGATCGCCGGCTTGCACGCGGACGTGCACATGCCGGTGTCGTTGTTGCCGGCGCCCGCGTCGCAGCCCTCCCCGGGGCCCTTGTCACCGTCGCCGCACACGTTGACGACGCAGGTGTCGAGGCACGCCTGGCCCGGCCCGTTGTTCGCACCCGCGTCGCACTCCTCGCCCGGACCGACGTCGCCGTCGCCGCAGCTCGGCGACACGCACACGTCGGCCGTGCACACCAGGTCGCCGCCGCAGGCCCCCGCGTCGCACGGGCAGCCCAGCGTCCCCGGCGAGCACACCTCCGTCGTCGCGGTCTGCGTCGTCTCCGACGACGTGTCCGCGGCGGAGCCCGACGTGTCCGCGGTGGAGTCCGCCGCCGAGGTCTCCCCCGTGGCGCTCGACGTCGATGTCTCCGCGGTGGCCCCGGACGTCGGCGGACCCGCGGTGGTCGCCGACGTCTCGCTCCCGCTCGTGGGCGACCCGCTGGTCGCGTCGCCATCGTCGTCGCCGCCATCGTCGTCGAAGGGGATCGTGGCGATCGTCGTGGTCAAGCCGGTCAACCCGCTATTCGAACCGCAGCCGCCGAGGATCGCGGCCGCCGCGAGCCC
>Ga0075163_10005242_pt1 | contig 17326 bp, 19 predicted proteins | sample JI1023141ADNA_FD_71478 | JGI IMG/M metagenome (GOLD analysis project Ga0075163, IMG submission 71478) | Wastewater effluent complex algal communities from Wisconsin, to seasonally profile nutrient transformation and Carbon sequestration -... | ecosystem: Engineered > WWTP > Effluent > Algae...
CTGCGCCTGCAAGGGCGGCTGCGTGGCGGCAATGCCCAGGATGCGCTGGGCCGCGTGGTGGCGGCCTCGCTCATCATCCAGGGCCAAAGCACAAGGCAGCTTCCAGTGCCGAGCCAGACCGAGGCCGCCTTCACGCTGAGCCTGTGGTTTGGCCACGGCGCAGCGCTGGAGGTGGAAGGGCGCCGGCTGGACGTGCTGCTGCCCCAGGACCCCCGCATCATTGAACGCCTGTCGTGCTGACAGGCCCTGCCAGGAGAAACTTGCCATGGCCAGCATCCGCAGCGGCAACCAATCCGCACTCGTCGTCGTCGACGTCCAGGTGGGCGTGATGGCCAGGGCCTGGGACGCACCAAGGGCCATCACCCAGGTGGCCCGGGCCGTGGAGCGCGCCCGTGCCGCCGGTGTGCCGGTGGTCTGGGTGCAGCACCACGACCAGCAGCTGGTGAAGGACAGCCCCGAGTGGCAATGGGTGCCGGAACTGGCGCCACAGCCGGGGGACGTTCGCGTGCACAAGCAGTACGAATCGTCCTTTGAAAGCACCACGCTGGAAGGCGAACTGGCGCAGCGCGGCGTGAGCCACATCGTGCTGGCCGGCGCGATGACCAACTGGTGCATCCGCGCCACCGCCTACGGCGCGTTGGACCGCGGCTACGACCTCACGCTGGTCAAGGACGCGCACACCACCAGCCACCTGGACCTGGAAGGCGGCCTGCAGGTCCAGGCCGAACAAGTGGTGCAGGACCTGAACGTGGTGATGCGCTGGATCACCTACCCCGGCCGCAAGAGCGGCACCGCCACGGCCGAAGACGTGGCCTTCACAGCGGCTGCATGAGCACTGGCCTGCGTTGGCAGGTGCGCGACGCGTCTAGCGGTAGAGCGCCGGTGCGTGGCCGTCCAGCACCGCCCGCCACCGCTGCGCGCCCAGCACCCGCTGCACGGGCGCCTGGGTGGACGCGTAGGGCGGCAACCGGTCTGCCGGGAAGCTGGTGTGCGGCCAGTCCGAACCCCAAAGCGCGTGCGCACCAAACAGGTCGGCCGCGCGGCGGACCGCCGGCCCCAGGGCGTCATAGGGCGCCTTGTCGCCCAGCCGGTACCAACCCGACAGCTTGATCCAGGCACCGCCGGCTGCCAATGCGGCGGCCGCCACCCATGCGGGGGCATCGTGCGCCACGCCCGCGCCCAGACCCGCCAGGTGGTCCAGCACAAAAGGCAGCCCGGTTTCGGCCTGCAGCGGGACCAAACCCGCCAAGGCATCCGCCGCCACGTACCACTGCACATGCCAGCCCCGTTCCCGCAGCCGTGGCGCCAGGCGGCGCAGGTCGGCGGCCGGATCGCCCGCATGGCCGGCGGGCGACACCCGGTTGAAGCGCACACCGCGCACACCGGCCGCATGCAGGCGGTCCAGTTCAGCATCAGACACGTCCGCGTCCACCACCGCCACGCCGCGGTGGCGGCCCGCCGCCGCCTGCAGGGCGTTCAGCATCACGCTGTTGTCCGCGCCATAGACGCTGGGCTGCACCAGCACCAGGTGGCCAGCCCCATGTTCAGCGGCCAGCGTTTCAATGGCTTGAAGCGGCTGGTGCACCGGTCGGTAATGCCCCGGCTTCACTGGAGCCGCCTGGTCGAAGACATGCACATGGCAATCCCAGCCCGCAGCGCGGGGGTCGGCCGGCTGCATGGCGCGCTTATTCGCGGGTGATGCGGCGCTCGCGCACCACACGCGCCCACAGCGCCTGCTGGGCTTTCAGGAAACCGGCGGCCTCGGCTTCGCCGCCGCCGAACGCTTCGCCACCCAAGGTGCGCACACGGGCCAGCACCTCGGGGTCGGCCATGGCCTTGCGCAGCGCGGCAGACAGCTTGGCGCGCACGGGGGCCGGCACGCCGGCAGGCGCCAGCACCGGGTTCCACTCCAGCACCTCGTAGCCTTTCAGGCCCGCTTCGTCCATGGACGGCAACTCGGGCAGCACCCGCGACCGCAGCTTGGACGTGACCGCCAGCGCGCGCAGCCGCCCGGACTGGATGTGCCCCAGCGACGAGGCCACGTTGGCGAAGAACAGCGGCACCTGCCCGCCCATCACGTCGTTCAGCGCCGGGCCACCACCGCGGTAGGGGATGTGCGCCATCTCCACCTGGGCCATGGACTCGAACAGCGCACCGGCCAGGTGCTGCGCGGAGCCATTGCCCGATGACGCGTAGGACAGGCTACCCGGCTTGCTGCGCGCGATGCGCAACACGTCAGCCAGGGTCTTCGCTTCGAAACTGGCGGTGCAGACCAGCACGTTGGGGAACAACGCCAGCACACCCAGCGGCGCGAAAGCCGCGTTCGTGTCGTACGGCAGCTTGTCAAACAAGGCCGGGTTGACGGCGAAGGACGATGCGTCCAGCAGCAGCGTCAGCCCGTCCGGCGTGGCGCGGGCCACCTGTGCAGCGGCCACCGTGCCGCTGGCGCCGGGCTTGTTTTCCACCACCACCGGCTGGCCCAGGGCCTCGGCCATGCGCGGCGCGACCAGCCGCGCCATCACGTCGGCACCGCCACCGGCGGGGTAGCTGACGAGCAAGGTGATGGGCTTGCCGCCGGCAATGTCACCCGGCCCGGCAGCGCGTGCCCAGGGCGAGGCCAGCCAGGCCGCGCCGGCGGCCAACACGCCGCGGCGTGGGATGGAATTCAAGGTTTTCATGGGCGTCCTCAGGTGATGGCTACCGTGTAGTGAAAGGCGTTGGCGTCACCCAGCGTGCTGCGCCACTCCACGCAGCGGCCGGCCAGGTCAAAGGCCTGGCGCTGCACACGGGCGCAAGGGTGGCCCGGTGGCAGCTGCAGCGCGCGCGCTTGCCCGGCGGCCAGGCTGCCAAAGCCGATGGTGTCGACCGCGCGCTGCACATGCACGCCCAGGCGCGCAGCGAACAGCGGGTACAGCAGGTCGCCCCAGGTGCCCGGGTCGTCATCCAGCAGCGCGCCGAACAGCGGCAGCGGCAGCCAGATGTCTTCCAGCAGCACCGGCTGCCCGTCCAGGCTGCGCAGGCGCTTCAGGCGCAGGGCCTGTTCACGCGGGCCGCAACCCAGGGCGCGGGCCACATCGGCAGGGGCCGCCTGTGCTGCACGCGACAGGATGCGGGACTGCGGCACTTCGCGGCTGCCGGCACCGTCTGCGCCAAAGCGGAAGAAGCGCAGCATGGGCGCACCGCTCAAGCCCTGCTTGACGAAGGTGCCTCGGCCGTGGACACGCTCCAGCAGGCCCTGCTCAGCCAGCAGGTCCAGCGCGCGCCGCATGGTGCCCAGCGCCACGCCGTGTTCAGACGCCAGGGACTGTTCCGCCGGCAGCGCCGTGCCCGGCGGGAACTCGCCCGCCACGATGCGCGCCCGCAAAGCCGCCGCCAGCGCGGCGTAGCGGCTCTGGCCGGGTTCGGATTCGACCAGGCGAAGGGCTGGCGCGAAGCTGCTGGGGTGCGATGACATATCTAGTCCTCTATAGGACTAGAGTGTCTTCGACCCGCCGCCGGCCGTCAAGCGGGCGGGGACCGCCTACTTGATGAAGCGGATCTGCTCGTTGATGCGCGCCAGGATGGGCTTCTTCTTCTCCGCGAACCGCGCCTTGTTCTCCTCGATGAGGTTGCGGCCTTTGGTGTCGATGGAGATGATCAGCGGCCCGAACTCGCGCACGCGGTTGACCCACAGCGTTTCCGGCATGCCCAGGTCCTTCCACTGCGCGTCTTCAATCGCTTCCACCTGCGTGGCCGCCAGCACCGCGCAGCCGCCGGGGAAGATGGCGTGCACAGCCTTGTTCTCCACGCAGCCGGCGGCTGTTTCCGTGCCCATGCCGCCCTTGCCCACCACCAACTTCACGCCGGTCTGCCTGATGAACTCGCGCTCGAACTTCTCCATGCGCATGCTGGTGGTCGGGCCTATGGAGACCATCTCGTAACTACCGTCGTCCTTCTGCTTGACGATGGGGCCGGCGTGGAAGATGGCGCCGCCCTTCAGGTCCACTGGCAGGTCGCGGCCCAGCTCGATGAGGCGGCGGTGCGCCACGTCGCGGCAGGTCACCAATTGGCCCGTCAGGTAGACCACATCGCCGACGTTGAGGTCGGCCAGGTCCTCGTCGCGGATGGGGGTGGTGAGAACCTTCTTGTTCACCGCGGTGGAACTCATGTCAGCACTCACAGCACAACCCCTTGGTGGGACAAGATCTCGTAGGACAGGTCGGCGTTGATGCGGATGCGCCCCCGGCGGTGCGCCCAACAGCCGGTGGACACCGCCACGCCAATGGTGGACGGGTGGCGCGCCGACGACTCGATGTTCACGCCCATGACGCTGGCGTTGCCCGTCAGCCCCTGCGGGCCCAGGCCGACCTCGTTCAGACCCTCTTCCAGCAGCTCTTCCATGCGCGCCGCGTTGGGGTTGGGGTGGCGAGAATCCACGGGCCGCAGGATGGCCTTCTTGGACAACCGCGCCGCCGTCTCGGCCGAGGTGGACACGCCCACACCCACCAGCATGGGCGGGCAGGCGTTGACGCCACGCTGCGTGATCACGTCGAACACGAACTCGGCCACGCCCTCGTAGCCTTCTCCGGGCATCAACACCTTGGCCGCGCCGGGCAGCGTGCAGCCGCCACCGGCCATGTAGACGTCGATGGTGCAGCCGTCGCCCTTGGGGTCGATCTCCCAGTCCAGCCAGGGAATCTTGCTGCCGGTGTTGGTGCCGGTGTTCTTCTCGTCGAAGGTCTCTACCGCGTTGTGGCGCAGCGGGCCGCGGATGGTGGCTTCCTTGGTGGCGGCCGACAGGATGTCTTCCAGTTCGCCCAGGAGCGGGAAGCGCGCACCCGCGGTGATGAAGTACTGGATGACGCCGGTGTCCTGGCAGCTGGGCCGGTCCAGCCTGTCGGCGGCGTCCTGGTTGTCCTTCATGGACTGGTAGACGGCCTTGGCCAGCGGGTGGGTTTCCTGGGCCCGCAGGTCAGCCAACTTGTGCGTCACGTCGGTGGGCAGGCGCTTGCCGATGTAGGAGGTGAACTTCCACATCACGTCGGTCAGCTGCTGCACGGCAGCGGCGCGGTCTTCGGTCTGTTCAGTCACTTGCATGGGTACTCCGTGAAAAGTGGAGGAGCGCGCTGTCACTCGATGACGACCTTGGCGTCCTTGACCAGCTTGGCGAACTTCTCGGTTTCGCTGCGGATCTGCGCGGCCATCTGCTCCTGACTGTTGCCGATGGGTTCGGCGCCGATATCGGCCATGCGCTTGCGGAAGTCCGGCGACTGGATCACCTTGACCATCTCGCTGTTCAGCCGCGCCAGCACGTCCTTGGGCGTGGCCGCCGGGGCCAGCACGCCAAACCAGGTGCCGATGTTGAAACCCTTCAGGCCCGACTCGTCCAGCGTGGGCACGTCTGGCAAAGCCGACGAGCGCTTGGCCGTGGTCACCGCCAGCGGACGCAGCTTGCCGGCCTTGATGTGCGGCAGCACGGGTGTGATGGTGTCGAAGGACATGGTGATCTGGCCGCCCAGCAGGTCGGTGGCCAGCGGGCCGCTGCCCTTGTAGGGCACGTGCGCGAAGTCGGTGCCCGTCATGTTCTCGAACTGCGTGCCGATCAGGTGCTGCGCCGTGCCGTTGCCGTTGGAGCCGTAGTTGTGCTTGCCCGGCTGCGCCTTGAGCATCGCCACCAGCTCGGTCACGGTCTTGGCCGGTGTGCTGGCGTTGACCACCAGCACGTTGGGCACCAGCGCGATCTCGGTGATGGGCGCCAGGTCCTTCTGGAAGTCGTAGGGCAGCTTCTTGTACACGCTGGACGCAATGGTGTGGTGCACCGCACCGACCAGCAGCGTGTAGCCGTCGGGCTTGGACTTGGCCACGTAGTCCGCGCCCAGGGTCGCCCCAGCGCCCGGCTTGCTTTCGACGATGACCGGCTGCCCCAGGCTCAGCGTCAGCTTCTCGGCCAGCGCACGTGCCAGCACGTCGGTGGTGCCGCCTGCTGCAAAGGGCACGACCAAGGTGACGGGCTTGCCAGGCCAGGCTTGGGCAAGTGCCGTGTTGCTGACGAATGCGGTTGCCAAGGCGGTGGACAGAGCCAGCACCAGGCGGCGGCAGTTGGATTGAAGTGCGGTCTTCATGCGTGTCTCCGTGGGAATTCAGTTTGCTTCGATGAGCTTTGATGAGAGAACTTTAGGTGGGGACAGCAGCGTTGAATCACGTGGAAAGTGAATCCGGCATTAACCTGGATTCAACAATTTGGAAACGATGACACCCGCCCGGCGCCGCACCAAGGCGGACGGGAAGGCACTGCTGTCCATCGCTCGCGGCGAGATCGATTGAAGCCGGCGGTTCTGCGCCCGATGGCGCTGCGCGACCAGCAGGGCGAGGTCCGGTACTACTGCAACGGGGGTGGCACCCGAGTAGCAGTGGGGCTGGCAAACGCGACCAACGCGGTACTTGACCAGATCGAAAGTGACCCCGGCATCGGCCCAGCGACGCTCGGAAAGCTCCTCTCCATTCCAGGGGTTCGGACTTGGCGGGTGACGAAGTTCCCTCTCCTTTGGTGCTCCGACGCCGCCTGTTGATCAACCACCCATTGACACCCGTCAATCGAGCCTCAGCCGGCCTCTCCAAACGTCCAGCGAACGCTCTCGGCTACTGCTTCAGCCAGACTCTTCAAACGCCGACTTGTCCACTTGTAGCCAGCGAATTCAGACGACAAGCTGGTCCTGAGGGCGGAGGAGATTCGGCGGCCGAGACGGGGGTGCCTTAAGCAGCAAATTGCAGCGCAAAGGCTCACGCCGATGGGCGCCGAAGCACGGGGTTGGCGGGCAGTAGCGGGGGCAGTAGATTGAGAAACGTTTCAGCTTCGACGGGGATCCAGGAGATGTCTACCACTCTGCTTCGCATTGGGCGCGTCGCGGCCCTCGCAGCCGCCACGGCCTGTGCGACGTTGTCGGCGAATGCCGGGATCGTCGGACAGCGCGATGTGGGTCAATCTGGTGTCTGGCAGCCCGGTCTACTACACGGCATTGCACCAGCCGGCCTATCCGGCATTCCAGGGCACGGTCGGCAGCAACCCGATCCGCTCGGCGGCGTTCACCGTCAACGGCACCACGCTCGCGCTGGATGTCTCCGGCCCTGGCGAGCGCGGGAGTCTGCAGGTCGAGAATTGGGGCAACGATGCTGCACTTGGCCAGACGGGGCGCGATGCGCTCACCCTGAGGGGTGGCGACACCCGCTCGACCTGGTGCCCTAACGACAGTCAGTGCGCCGAAGGCTTCGACATCACCGCATATGGCGGCCTCTACCAAGCACTTTTCGACGCCAATGGCTTCCAGACCGACGACGAGTACTCCTGGACGAATGCCAATGGCACCGCCCTCGGCGGCAACGTGCGCATGTACGAGAACCGGTTGTGCCAGGCCGGCAGCGGCTGGCCAGGTGCGGACGGCCTTTGCCCCGCCGGGCGCTTCAACGACTACGGTCAGTTTCCGAACACCGTCCACTGGGTCGAACTCCAACTGAGCGGCACCCGGCTCAGCATCACACACGTGTCCGATGGCAACGGCCCCAGCGGTGTACCCGAACCCGGGACGCTGGCGCTGCTGGCGGCAGCGGGCATGGGATTGGCAGCGACGACGAGGCGGCGGCGAGGCGCCTGAGTCGCGCCGGCGCCGGTGTCTCGCCAGCAGGCCCGCCACCTCCACCAGCATCAGTGCCCAGCGGCTGGGCTTACGCTTGGCGCTGAACCAGACGAAGGTCGAATCGCTGCTGGGCTGGCCATCCGACTGCGTAACTGCGGCTTGCCTGGTTCATCGGCGCGCTCGGTAGTCGGCCGGCATCACGCCGGGCCCGAATCACAGGAGTGCAACCGCCCCCTACTGCGCGCCGGCCGCCAACAGCCCGCACACGGCCTGCGTGACCTGGGCCGTGGTGGCCTTGCCACCCAGGTCACCGGTGTGCAAAGCCGGGTTGGCCGTGACCTGTTCAATGGCCTTCATCAAACGCTGCGCCGCGGCGTGTTCGCCCAGGTGCTCCAGCAGCATCACGCAGCTCCAGAACGTGCCCACCGGGTTGGCCAGGCCCTTGCCCATGATGTCGAAGGCCGAACCATGGATGGGCTCGAACATGCTGGGGTAGCGGCGCTCTGGGTCCAGGTTGGCAGTGGGCGCGATGCCCAGGCTGCCGGCCAGCGCGGCGGCCAGGTCGCTCAGGATGTCGGCATGCAGGTTGGTGGCCACCACGGTGTCTATGGACGCCGGGCGGTTGACCATGCGGGCGGTCATCGCGTCCACCAGTTCCTTGTCCCAGCGCACGTCGGGGAAGTCTTTGGCCACCTGCGCGGCCACCTCGTCCCACATCACCATGGCGTGGCGCTGCGCGTTGCTCTTGGTGACCACCGTCAGCAGCTTGCGCGGGCGCGCCTGCGCCAGGCGGAAGGCAAAGCGGATGATGCGGTCCACGCCGGCGCGGGTCAGGATGGACACGTCGGTGGCCACCTCGATAGGGTGGCCCTGGTGGGCGCGGCCGCCGACGCCCGCGTACTCGCCTTCGGAGTTCTCGCGCACGATGACCCAGTCCAGGTCTTTCGGCGCGCAGCGCTTCAGCGGTGCGTCAATGCCGGGCAGGATGCGCGTAGGCCGCACGTTGGCGTACTGGTCGAAGCCCTGGCAGATCTTCAGGCGCAGGCCCCACAGCGTGATGTGGTCGGGGATGTGCGGGTCCCCCGCCGATCCGAACAGGATGGCGTCCTTGTGGCGGATGGCGTCCAGGCCGTCGGCCGGCATCATCACGCCGTGCGCGCGGTACCAGTCGCCGCCCCAGCCAAAGTCCTCGAAGTCAAAGCGGAAGCTGCTGCTGGCCTGGGCCAGCGCTTCCAGCACCTGCCGGCCGGCCGGCACCACTTCCTTGCCGATGCCGTCACCGGGGATGGTGGCGATGGAATAGGTCTTCATGGGGCGTCTTTCGTGGTTGTAGGGGGGGAAGTGCCCCGACTGTAAGAAGCCGAAAGCCGCTTCGCACGCGGCTTAAGTGAAGGCATTGTTTACTTTGGTCTAACAATAAGCCCATGAGCACCGGCACCTCCCATGGCATCCAAGCCGCCGACCTGGGCTTCTTCTCCGTGCTGGCCAGCGCCGGCAGCTTGAGCGCCGCGGCGCGTGAACTGGGCATCACCACGCCGGCCGTCAGCAAGCACCTGGCGCTGATGGAAGCCCGCGTGGGCCTGTCACTGGTCAACCGCACCACGCGGCGCATGAGCCTCACGCCCGAAGGCGAGCTCTACCTGGCGCACGCGCGCCGCATCCTGGGCGAGATTGACGACCTGCAGCAGCTGCTGGGCGTGTCCAAGGCCACACCCCAGGGCCTGCTGCGTGTGAACGCCACGCTGGGCTTCGGCCGCAGCCATGTGGCGCCGCTCATTTCGCGCTTCGCCCGCAAGCACCCCCAGGTGGAAGTGCAGCTGCAACTGTCGGTGAACCCGCCGCCGCTGACAGACGATGCGTTCGACGTCTGCATCCGCTTCGGCGCGCCGCCCGACGCGCGCGTCATTGCCAAGTACATCGCCCCCAACCGCCGGCTGCTGTGTGCGTCGCCGGCCTACCTGGCCCGGCACGGCACGCCCAAAGTGCCCAACGACCTGACACGGCACAACTGCATCGGCATCCGCCAGGGCGAAGAGGCCTACGGCGTGTGGCGGCTGAGCAGCGGGCGCGGCAAGAACGCCACCACGCAAGCTGTGAAGACCCGCGGCACACTGACCACGAATGACGGCGAGATCGCGGTCAACTGGGCGCTGGACGGGCACGGCATCCTGCAGCGCGCCGAGTGGGACATTGCGCGCTACCTGAAGAACGGCCGCCTGGTCCAGGTGCTGCCGCAGCACCTGACACCCGACGCCGACCTCTACGCTGTCTACCCGCAACGCCACCAGCTGGCCGCACGGGTGCGGGCGTTTGTGGACTTCGTGGCGCAGGCCCTGGGCCGGCAAGGTGATGCCGCCGCAGACTAGACTTCCCGCGGGTGTCCGCGCTGCGCAGCGCGGACAGGTTCAAGCGCTGGTCGGGCCGCCACGCGGCTGAAGGACGACCGTGAACCCCTTGAACTTGTCGCAAGACCCTGCGGTGCAAGCCATCGCCGCCACGCTGTTTGCCGTGGCCTTGATCCACACCTTTGCCGCCAAGCAGTTTGAACGCCTGGCGCACCGCTTCCCACGCCACGCCGGCCTGCTGCACCTGCTGGGCGAAGTGGAAGTGGTCTTCGGCTTCTGGGCTGCCGTGCTGGTGGTAACGCTGGCGCTGGCGGTGGACGGTGGCGCAGCGCTGACGTATGCCGAGTCGCGCAACTACACCGAGCCGCTGTTCGTCTTTGTGGTGATGGTGGTGGCCGCGTCGCGCCCGGTGCTGGTCACCGTGCAAGCGCTGGTGCAGGCCTTGGCCCGCGCGCTGGCCAGGGTGGCGCCCGTGCCCGCGCCGCTGGCCACGGCCTGGCTGGGCCTGGCCGCGGTGCCGTTGCTGGGGTCGCTGGTGACCGAGCCGGCGGCCATGACCATTGCGGCGCTGATGCTGGCACCGCAGGTCTTCAGGCCCGAATTGCCTGAGCGCGTGAAGTACCTGTGCCTGGGCGTGCTGTTCGTCAACGTGTCCATCGGCGGCACGCTCACGTCTTACGCCGCGCCGCCGGTGCTGATGGTGGCGGCCACGTGGCAGTGGGACAGCGCCTTCATGCTGGCCACCTTCGGCTGGAAGGCGGCGCTGGCGGTGCTGGTCAATGCCACGGCCTGCACCGTCGTGCTGCGGCGCCACCTGGCAGCAGCGCCAGCCACTGAAGCGCCTGCACAACTGCCGGTGCCCAAGGCCATCGTGGCCGTGCACCTGGCCGTGCTGGCGGGCGTGGTGCTGCTGGCCCACCACCCGGTGGCCTTCCTGGGCCTGTTCCTGCTGTTCCTGGGTTTTGCGCAGGCCTATGAACGCCACCAGAGCCCGCTCATCGTGAAAGAGGCCTTGCTCGTGGCCTTCTTCCTGGCCGGCTTGGTGGTGCTGGGCGGCCTGCAGAGTTGGTGGCTGCAGCCGCTGGTGTCGGGGCTGCAGCCCTTGGCGCTGTTCGCCGGTGCGCTGGGCCTCACGGCCATCACGGACAACGCCGCGCTCACCTACCTGGGGGCGCAGATTCCCGGCATCTCCGACACGTCCAAGTACATGCTGATGGCCGGTGCCGTGGCCGGCGGCGGACTCACGGTCATTGCCAATGCGCCCAACCCTGCAGGCGTGGCGCTGTTGCGGCCGGGCTTTGCCGACGGCTCCATTGGCGCCGGCGGTCTGCTGCTGGGCGCGGCCGGGCCTACCTTGGTGGCGGCCGCGGCCTTCCTGCTGCTGTAGCCGGGCTTCAGATGACCCGGGAGAAACGCACCGTCTGCACCTGCCCTTGCCCTGGCGCCTGCCCTTGCGCGTCACGCGCCTTGTGCAGGTGGGCGTCAAACACCATGGCAATGGCGCGCACCAGGAACCAGCCCGCAGCCGTGACCTGGATGGCGCCTTCGTCAAAGGTCACCAGACCCGACGCCGCCAGCCCGCGCATCGCCTCCAGTTCACGGGCGAAGTACTCGCCCATGCGGATGCCGTGGGCACGTTCGATGGGCTCAAAGGCCAGACGGCCCTGGCACATCAGGGCCATGATCACGTCGTGCCGCACCTCGTCGTCCGTGGTGAGCGCATAACCGCGGATCACCGGCAGCTCGCCCTTCTGCAGCGAGCCTTCGTAGGCTTCAATCGTCTTCGCGTTCTGGTAGTACGACGCACCCACACGGCCTATGGCCGACACGCCCAGCGCCACCAGGTCGCAGTCGGGCTGCGTGCTGTAGCCCTGGAAGTTGCGGTGCAGGCGCCCTTCCTGCTTGGCGATGGCCAGTGAATCGTCCGGCAGCGCAAAGTGGTCCATGCCGATGTAGCTGTAGCCACGCGCCAGGAAGCCGGTGATGGCGTCGCCCAGCATGGCAATGCGGTCGGGCGCCGGCGGCAGGTCGGCGTCGTGGATGCGGCGCTGCGGCTTGAAGCGTTCCGGCAGGTGGGCGTAGGCGTACAGCGCAATGCGGTCGGGCCGCAGCTCGCTGATCTGCTGCACCGTGCGTGCAAAGCTCTCGGGTGTCTGCTTGGGCAGGCCGTAGATCAGGTCGGCGTTGATGGACACGTAGCCTTGCGCGCGTGCGGCCACCATCAGGTCGCGCACCATCTCGAAGGACTGCACGCGGTGCACGGCCTGCTGCACGGCAGCGTCGAAGTCCTGCACACCGAAGCTCAGGCGGTTGAAGCCCAGCGTGCGCAGGTGCGCCAGGCGCTCCGGCGTCACGGTGCGCGGGTCCACTTCAATGGAGACTTCGGAGTCCGGCGTCAGGCGGAAGGCGGCGCCCAGGGCGCTCATCAGGCGCGCCAGTTCGGCGTCGGACAGGAAGGTGGGCGAACCGCCGCCAAAGTGCAGTTGCGACACCGGCCGGCCGGTGCCCAGGTGCTTCACCACCAGGGCCAGTTCGGCTTCCAGCGCGTCCAGGTAGGGCGCGGCGCGCTCGTGGTGCTTGGTGATGATCTTGTTGCAGCCGCAGTAGTAGCACAGCGACTCGCAGAACGGGATGTGCACGTACAGCGACAGCGGCTCGTCGGTGCCGCCGTCGCGCCGCGCCTGCAGCACGCGCACGGCGTCACCCGGGCTGAAGTGCTCGGCAAAGCGGTCGGCCGTGGGGTAGGACGTGTAGCGCGGGCCGGGCTTGTCGAACTTGCGCAGCAGGTCCTCGGTCAGCACGGCGCGCACGTCCTGCGCAGGGGCGTTTTCTTTTTCCATGCCGCATGGTGGGCCCGGTGGCGCCTGGCGGGCTTGATGCCTGTCAAGGGTCGTCGGCCAAAATGCGCCGCGTCCATGCCCAGATCCCCAGCGATGCCTTTCTTTGCCCCCTTGACCCCCAGCCTGTGCCTGGCCCTGGCCTTCGCTTGGGCCGCTGGCGCCGCGCATGCCGAGCCGCCGGAGGCACCGGGCTTGCGCTGCACGGTGGCGCAGCAACGGGTGGCCGACGGCATGAGCCTGGAAGTGCAGTTCACCAACAGCGGTGCCGAAGACCTGTCCCTGGCGCCCGGCGCCCACCTGGTCTGGTACCGGGACGCCGCCGCCCAGGAACCGATGGACCACACCGTGCGCGCCAGCCGCGTGCAGAACACCGCGCTGGTGGTGCCTGCGGCGGCCACGCGGGCGGCGCTGTTGGCCATCGGCCCTGCGTTGCTGGACGAACTGCGCTGCAACAGCGCCCTGCCCGCGGCAGCCGCGCTGTACTTCTACCAGTTCAACCCCCGGCCGCGCTGGCGCTGCCTGCTGCAGGGCTACGACACGGCCGCTGTCACTTTGCGGCCCGGCTGCTCGGCGGGCACAGCGGACACGCCGCGCCCCTGACCGGGCCGCTCAGGCCCGGCGCACGCGCTGGATCAGGGCGTCCACCACGGCCAGGGCCTGCTTCGGGCCGCCGGCCATGCCGGGCGAGGTCTGGTAGCGGCCGTCCACCACGAGCGAAGGCACGCCGTCCACGGCGTAGTCGTCGGTCATCTTGCTGGCGCGCGTCTGCGCCGCGGCGACGGAAAACGACTGGAAGTGGGCCAGGAACTTCGCCGCGTCACCCCCGTTGCGGGCCACCAGGTCGGCAATCTCCTCGGGCTTGCCCAGGCGAAGGCCCTGCACGTGCACGGCCGCAAACACCTTGCTCTGCACCGCGTCCACCAGGCCCAGGGCCTCCAGCGCGTAGTAGGTGCGCTGGAAGTTGGCGGCGTTGGCCAGGAAGGGCACCGGCACACGCCGGACGGCCACGTCCTGCGGCACACGCTTGATCCAGGCGTCCAGGTCGGGTTCGAAGGCGTGGCAATGCGGGCAGGCGTAGGAGAAGAACTCGATGACGTCGATCTTGCCGCCCGCCGGCCGGCCTTGCGGCTTCTCCAGACGGACAAAGTTCTGGCCCTCCACCAGCCCGTTAGGCTGCGCCCGGGCGGCGGTACCGGCCAGCAGGGCCAGGCTGATCAGATGGCGTCTTTTCATGGAAGGACCTCAGGATGCGCCGCGATGGGGCAGGACAAGCATAGCGCCGGCGCTGCGCAGCCGGACAGCGGTACATTGCCTGCCGCCACCTGCACCCGTACGCACGCCATGCACCAATCTCCGCCGCCACATCCGCTTCAATCCCACAGCTGCCCGCTGTGCGGCGGGCCCAATGGCTGCGCGGCAGCAGCCCAGGGCACTTTCGACACGCCCTGCTGGTGCACGCAGGCCCGCTTCAGCCCCAAGTTGCTGGCGCGCGTGCCGCCGGCTGAACGCGGCCGGGCCTGCATCTGCAGCCGCTGCGCGCAGGAAGGCAGGCAACACCCATGAGCATTGAACTGTCCAAGGAAGCGCGGGCGCAGGCCATCGCATCCATCGAGCGCTACTTCAACGAGCACATGGAAGAGCGCATCGGCAACATCGCGGCCGGCGCGCTGCTGGGCTTCTTTCTGGATGAGGTCGGCCCCAGCATCTACAACCAGGCCGTGGCCGAGGTGCAGGAACGGCTGCAGGCGCGCGTCCTGGAGCTGGACATCGAAGTTCATGAAGACGAGTTCACGTTCTGGCCCAAGCAGGCCAAGCTGGGCAAGCCCCGCCGCTGAGCACGCCAGGCATGAACCACAAGACCATGAATGTGACAGCGGCAGACCCGCTGCTGAAGACCCTTCAGGCTCGCTTCCTGGAACACATGCACAGGCACCCGGGCTTGGCGTGGGCTGAAGTCCAGGCACGGCTGGAAGCGCGGCCGGCCGCCATGCGGCCACTGCAGGAGATGGAGTCCAGTGGCGGCGAGCCAGACGTCATCGGCCGCGAAGGCAACGCAGGCCCTGTGGTGTTCTGTGACTGCTCGGCCGAAAGCCCCAGCGGCCGCCGGAGCCTCTGCTACGACCGCCAGGCCCTGGACGCACGCAAGGACAACAAGCCCGCGCACGCCGCCGTGGAACGGGCCGCCGAGATGGGGGTGGAGCTGCTGTCCGAAGCACAGTACCGCCAGCTGCAGCAGCTGGGCGAGTTCGACACCAAGACCTCCAGCTGGGTGCAGACACCGGACGGCGTCCGCGCGCTGGGCGGCGCCCTGTTCTGCGACCGCCGCTACGGCCAGGTCTTCACGTACCACAACGGCGCCCAGTCGTACTACGCGGCACGCGGTTTCCGCGGCCTGGTGCGCGCGTGAAGGCCGTGGCGCCGCGGCGGCCTGCCGGAGCCGCGCTGGCGGCATGTGCAGCGCTGGCCGCGCTGCCCGCTTGGGCGCAGCAGGACCCCATCAGCCTGGAGTCCCTGCTGACCACACAGACCCCCACCGCGCGCGGCGCGCCGCAGAAGTGGCGCAATGCGCTGGAGACCCTGTGCCGCATGGACAAGGAGTCCTACGAGGACTACCAGAAGCGCCTGAACAGCCGCATGCAGGCGCTGGGTGCCGCCGGATGGGAGATCGTCGGTGTGGTCAACACGCCCATCAAGGGCAACGACTGCCTGGCCTTCGTCTACAAGCAGCCAGGGGGCAAGTGAGGCGCTTGGCCTGAGGCTCGGTGCCTGGCCTGCTAGCCAGGGCCAGCGCCATAAGGCAGCAGCGCCTTGGCGGCCTCGACGCGCACCGCCAGCGGTGCGGTGGCGTCGGTCATCACCGCCAGCAGAAATTGCAGGGCCTGCGGGTGCGCTGGGCCCGCGGGTGCCACCGGCGCGGTCTGCGGCAGGTCGGGCGCCGGGCCTTTGGGTGGCTGCAGGCGCTGCACGGCCGCGGCCCAAGTCGCCGGCTTGATGCTGGCCAGGCGCGACAGCAGGTCGGCCTGGCCTTCGTCGCCCGGCCGCACGTCCAGCCAGGGCGTGTCCTCGAACAGGGGCGCCAGGTCGGCGGCCACGAAGGCCGGCCAAGGGCCGTCGGGCGGTGTCGGCGGGAGCGTGCAGTTCGCTTCGGCGCGCGCCCGCACGCGGCCCGGTGGCAGTGCAGCCATGTAGCGCTGGCGCAGGCGGTCCAGAAAGGCCAGGCCCTGCGCAGCCGGCACCGGCTCCAGCAGCGAAAACCACAGCTGCAAGCCGTCCACACCGTTGACGGCGATGCCGGGGGCCGGCAGGTCCAGGTCCGCCTGCACCCCCTGCCACACCGCAGCCATGGGCTGCCACTGCGCGGGCTGCGCCACTTCCAGCACCAGGCCACGCACAAGGTCAGGCACCGCGCCTGCGGCCACGGCGTACAGGCGCTGGAATTCACGCGGCAGACGCGCAGAAGCTGGGTTCGTGGACATGGGCAGGCGTTGGAGAATGGCCGGACAGCAACGGCCGTTTAACCGCAGGGACCACCGTGAGTATCCAGTTCTTTGCCTTTGACACCCCCAACGGCCGCAAGATCAGCGTGGCGCTGGAAGAGATGGGCCTGCCCTATGACGTGCACGTGGTGGACATCACCAAGAACCAGCAGTTCGACCCCACCTTCCTGGCCATCAGCCCCAACAACAAGATCCCGGCCATCGTGGACCCGGACGGCCCGGGCGGCCGGCCCATCAGCGTGTTCGAGTCCGGCGCCATCCTGCTGTACCTGGCAGAGAAGACCGGCCAGTTCATGCCTGCCGACCCCGCGGCCCGCGTGGCCGTGCACGAGTGGCTGATGTTCCAGATGGGCGGCTTCGGCCCCATGCCTGGGCAGGTGCACCACTTCATCGCCCTGCAGGATGAGAACGACCGCCGCTACGGGCTGCAACGCTTCATGGCCGAGACGCGCCGCCTGTACGGCGTGATGGACTGCCGGCTGGCCGCCCACGCGTACTTTGCCGGCGACAAGCTGTCCATCGCTGACTTCGCCATCCTGGGTTGGGCGTGGCGCCACCCGCGGCACCAGGTGGACCTGGCCGACTTTCCCAACGTTCAACGTTGGTACCAAGGCCTGATGGCCAGGCCGGGCGTGGCCCGTGGCTTTGCCGTGCCCTTGAAGTAGAAGCCGCTCAGACCGGCACGTCGCCCAGCACCACGCCCTCGTAGGCGTGCAGCGAGGGCAGGCCGCCCGTGTGCAGGAACAGCACACGCTCGCCGGGCTGGATGACACCCTGGCGCGCCAGGTCGATCAGCCCCGCCATGATCTTGCCGGTGTAGACCGGGTCCAGCAGCACGCCTTCGGTGCGTGCCAGCAACTGCACCGCTTCCACCATGGCGGCATTGGGCACCGAGTACTTGGGCTGCCAGTAGCCGCCCACGCTCACCACCTTCTCGCGCGGCACGCTCATGTCCAGGCCCAGCAGATCGCACACGGCCTGGGCTTCCTTGTGCACCAACGGGTCTTGATCGGCCGGGTCGCGACTGACGCCGA
>Ga0075163_10005243_pt1 | contig 17325 bp, 17 predicted proteins | sample JI1023141ADNA_FD_71478 | JGI IMG/M metagenome (GOLD analysis project Ga0075163, IMG submission 71478) | Wastewater effluent complex algal communities from Wisconsin, to seasonally profile nutrient transformation and Carbon sequestration -... | ecosystem: Engineered > WWTP > Effluent > Algae...
GTTTTTAATTGGTAGGTAATAATTGTCGGGCAGATATAGGTATGATGTTTTAACATCAGATCAGTTAAGCTATCAAATCTGCTTCTACTTTCATTCCAGATCTCATATAGACCATTAAGATGTTCAATGCTTTTTTGTCCAAGGGATATAGATGTTTCTGGCTTAATATATTCGGAAAGGTGTCCTGCAAAATGAAAATCATTTTTCTTGCAATAAGCAGAGATTTCCTTTAACTGTTCTTCTTTTAAAAGGGAATAAGTTTTAAAAAAATCGCTTCCATTGTTTTTTAAACTGTCTAAAAGCATCGTGATATCCGAACTGTTATCTACTGGCAGGGAGAAGTCAGAATAAACTGGTGGATTCCCATCAATCATTGGTCCCGCTCCATATATATTCAGTTTGTTTACGTTTTCCAAGTTTTTGAATGCACTCATAATTTTGAGATCTCCACCCATATCGCGAATACCTGTGATTCCATTTTTTAAAAGTGAAGGATACAACAAAGTATCATTGTTTATATCCCAGCATAAATGAAAATGCATGTCCCAAAGTCCGGGGCACAAGTATTTTCCCTTTCCATCTATATATTTTGTGTTGGTCGATGTTCTTTCTGAAAATGAATTTCCTATATAATAAATGAATTGTCCTTTTATAACGACATTCTGTTTTTTGAATATTTTTCCACTACCTACATCAATTATATTAATATTTTTAATTATCAAAAATGCAGTATCTGATTTATTGATTTGTCCAGAAAGGATAATGGTGTTACAAATAAATATGAATAAAAAAATTGTTCCAGATATTTTCATTCGTTAGTTGACTTTAAGCATTTAGTATATTGAATCGTAAGCTTAATTGTTTATTCAAATTTATTTTAAGGTATGGATGTCGATAATTCCCCATCTCTCATTTTCCAAAATTAAAATATTTGTTTCCTCAAATAATAACCTTGTTCACTACCGTCGGGGCCATAAGCTCCCCAATTGCGGCAAATAACATTTGCTGTGTCCCCAAATAATTGAATTTGTAGTTGCATTTATTGAAAAAAGTGAACTTTAGTTCGTGATCTACTTTATGGCCAATCAAATTCATATTTATCAACCAGTTTACCATCGATGCGATATGGACTGGAAGGAATGAAAAAGGCTAAATCACATTAGATCAAAGTAAAGCAATTTTCTTTGTCCTTACGCAAAAAGGCCTCGTTTCAAGCTTTTACAATCGCAAGAATTTCTATTTCTACGTTTGTCAAATATTTATTTTTTTTGAATAAATGAATTGTCTAAACTTGACTTCCTTCTAACAGTTGTATTATCCTGCATTAACATAAGCAGACTTAATCCATTCCATTACTTCAATATCAATTTCGTCTATGCTTGCAATACTTATTTTGTGTGTGCACATGGCATTTGGCTTTTCCAACTCTAATTTACCTTTCGCTTGTTGTCCTTTTAAAATTATGCCAATTTCAAATCGAGTCTTTGTTGCGGGATTCAATGTCGCAAATTGCTTTTTACGAACCAAACTTACATATGTTTTTTTTGGAGCCAATTGAATATCCTTTCCGAAAGTCAATATTTTTGAAATCAATTCATCGTAAATTGGTTTTAAGGACTCCTTCCCCTTATACTGATTATTCAATAAATCTATGTCATCTATGGACGCTGCATCAGATTTTTTTGCTTTCAACGCCACAAAATTTGCGAAACCATAAGAAAACCCATGTTCAGCTTTTAAATAATTTATGATATCTGAATGCTTTTCAATTTTGGATTGCTTCACTATTTTAATCCAATGTTCTAATGGTTTTCCTGTTTTCTCAATTAATCCTTTTTCCATTTTTAAATTACTTTTATTTCCATGCACCTAAAATAAGCCCCATGAGCGTAAACGATACAACCATATAACCCCCATTGATTAAAACATATTTTACCGGTCTGTTTTCAAATAAAGCGACAATTGCTATTGCAAATGCGACCCATCCCAAACCAGTCATAAAGCCTGCAATGGCTCCGAATGTTACATTTTCTTTTCCGATAAACATAGCCAGATTAGCCGACATAATCAGAGAGAAAAGAAACGATAACCCAAATACCATCGGCATATTTCGTGTCTTTAAGTCTTCCTTTGTGAAGTTATTGGCAACCATCCAAGGTTTTTCGAAAACGGAATACCATACTCCACCAATCATAAAGGCGGATAAAGCTGCTAGAATTATGGCGAGCCAGTTAAGATTTTGAATTGTTTGTGAAAAGTCCATTTTTGTAACATTTAAATTATGTCGCAAAAGTAAATGCACCCATTAAGGTGAAATAGTAAAAAATTAACCTTTTTTGTCTAATGGGAAAAAGTTTGTTTGTTCTTTAGGAAACTCCCTTTTTATAAAATCCTTTGGATTGAAACCTGAAAAAAGGAAAAACTCTTTAATAAAGTGAGATTGATCTGAATAATCACAACTGTATGCCACGTCTGTCCATGATATTTTCTCATTTTCATTAAGTTTTTTCAAGATTTCATTGAACCGCAATATGCGATGAAAATATTTTGGAGTTAGTCCAACATACTTTTTGAAATGCACAATCAACTGTTTTTGAGTAGCAGGGTAGCTGTCAATAACTTTTTTTAAGTTGGAGACAGGTTCCTTTTGAAGTCGTTCTATAAAAGCTAATAAGTGTTCAGGTGCATTTTTCTTGTTGTCATACCTTTCTTCTAACCAATTTGAAACAAGATTGAATTTTGCTTGCGGATTTTCTGCAATCAAAATTTCCTCTCTCAATTTTATAACTTCAGTTCCAAATATTTCTTTTGCGGAAACTACTTTATCATTCAGCTCTTGAATAGGAAAATGTAAAAAAGGGAATGCTCCTGCGGGCTTAAACTGAATGGCGAGCATTTCAGATTGTTGATGTGCAGATATAGAAATAAATTTTCTATGTGTACCCGAAACCCAAACTTTTGTATAGGTTTCAAGTGGTCTTAATGTCTTATTATCAAAAGTATTTCGTGGAATATTATCTAATTCAAAAACTACAAAGACATGTCCTGTTGGGACAATTCTTTCTATCGAATGATTGGGATTGAGTCCCTTAAAATACAAAACAGACTCAATGTGATCTTTAAGCTTAATCGGAAGCTGATATTGTTCAAAAATCATATTATTTAATCGACCATATCATGTCGGTATTTTTGCATCAGGTTATTTAATTTGTGGGGTGGTCTTAGCATGACCGGTAACACTTTACAGCCTGGCGTTAGTGATGACTCGAAGCCCATAAGCTTTCCCCCAGGACAAAATTACCTCGATAGAGGCAACTTTCCTAACCTAAAAAACAAGCATGACGCCAAGGTGCCGTCAGCGGTTCGGTCTATTCCCTTTTTAATTCCCATCGCCAAATTAATCCATCTTCAGGATCCATTATTTCTGATACTTTGTTAAATCCCAAGCTTATTAAAATATTTGTGGAAGCATTTTCAAAAGGTAAGGTGTGGGCAACGATCATTTTCACATGGTCAAACTTAAATGCATTGGATACTAGTCCTTTCGCTATTTCTGTACCTAGACCCTTTTGCCTATATTCTGAAATAACTTCATAACCAATTTCTACATTTCCCTCTGGTGTCGGACTGCCCTTATAACCACAGCTGCCAATTAATTTTTTGTCCTCTTTATGTATTGGAAAATAGGTCCACCACCCATTCTCGTTTTCATTTTGAGATATCTTTGTCAAAGAAAATTCTATGGGTGCCAAGCCAAATTCTGTCCAAGGTTCAATCACTGTAGCATTTAAGGCTATGGAAAGAAATGATGCTCCCTTTATTGCACTGGACAATATTTCTTTATTGCCCGAAATAAGTATTAAATTATTAGTCTCAATCTTCATAAAAATAATGCACACTGTTTAATTTGATTAGCCTAAACACTAATGTTTTTGGACTTGGCGAAGGTGGGGTTTAGAAAGTACTAAAATTCAAATTTAGTACAAAAGCCCTACTCTTGCAAAATCCTTGTTAGCGGTTCGGGCTTCTTGGCTTAAATGTCATATTTTTTTTGCAATCAAAATCAATTCAGGTTCTTTAACGGTCAGTGAAATTATTTTTTCGTTCTCCAATTGAAAAGAAATTTCGACTGAAGGCGCACCATTGTAGGTAAAAGTATGGTTGCCAATTTTCAATAAGGAACCACCAAACATACCAAGTTTTCCAAACAGAAGTCTTTTTTGACTATTTACTTTTACGGTAAAGCCATCAAATTCACCTTCTCCATATTTGTAATCACCAGCATATTTTTGCTTTTCAGTTTCATTCATTACTTGGTATTCCTGACCATCAGCATCTCCCAATTTGTTTAAATAATCAATTAATCGGATTGATTTCTTTGACTTACTATTTCCATTCTTGACATGTTGTAGTAAACTAATACCGTGTGGACCTAGCGTTTTTTGCAAACCAGGCATAAATTCAATCATAGATTTAACTGTTTCATAAGCACCCAACATTGCAAAAGTAAAAATATCAGGCCTTGCACCTCTTGATATTAAATATTCAACGATATCTTTACGACCAACATGCGAAGCTGCACCAATGGCTGTTTCCCAGTCACCAAACCCCCAATCCCAGGTAGCCCGGGCTAATTCGGGTCTCTTGTTTACCAGTTCTTTTAGCCTGTCCAAATTGAAATGAGAAACCCCAACTACCTCGCTTGTTATTTCTTCGATTATAGCAGGATATCGTTTGGGTTCTTTTAAATCATTGGTATTACTTTCATTAATGTGAAATATGTTTTTTGCACGTATTACATTATGAATGGGTAAAATTAAAAGTCCTAAAACTGAACTTTTTACCAAAACTCTTCTTGAAAACGCATTCTGATTTTCCATGTTTTTTAGAGAGGTAAATTACTTTTCTATATTTTTTAGATTTATTCACGATTTTTTGCCCGACCGTTAACTTTTTGCAGCTTGGCGAAGTGGCGGATTTCGACCTGTACTGACCGCAGCGTCAGTAAGCACTAAACTGTTTTTTTTTAACCACTGAACCGCCAATTTCTTTTAACTGCTTTTATAACCAGTTTTTCTATCCGTCAATTTTGCACAATCTGTAAAAAGTAAGTCCTCTTCGAGATTTGGCTACTTGTCCATTTTCTAAAATTGTCCAAACCTTGTGAAACTTGCTGTTAGAGCTATTGTCATGTAAGAATACTTTTTTACCTTTTGATGTCCAATTGCCTTTAATAACTATCTTTTTATCCGTATTAGAAAAGTCCTGATAAAAAAAAGTGTTGTCTGAATGAAGAATCAACTTTATTTGGGAAGCGTCTGACGCAGAAACACCGTATGTCCCGATAAACTCGTTTGTGTTCTTTTCAGTAAACGAGGATAGTAAAATAATGGTCATCAAAGTGGTCAGGAATTTAATGGATTTTGTCATGTGGATTATGTTTTGGATTGCTAATTATTAGTCTTAAAATAGTTTAAACGGAAAGCTGGCAAATTTTAGTGCCTGCGTCCGGGATGTTATAAATGTACCAATCTCCGTCGAAATATTAAAATGCAAAACGACGGGCATTGAATTTGCTTACTTTTATCAGCTGTAAGAGGGTACCTATTTTAAACCCAGCTCTACCTCCTGCGGATAAAAAAGGATTAGTGTGAATTCCTTTCCTCATACTCTTCTTTTGTCAGCCTGTACTGAATCACATCCTTATAGACTCCTTCAATTTTATAATGTTCTTTCATTTCAGCTTCCTTTATCATCTTGTTTTTTAACATTACCTTCCCTGACGACAAATTGTCCGGGTAGTGTGTTGCATAAATTTTATGAAGGTGCAATGTCTCGAAGCCAAATTTTAGAATGGCTGCCAACGCTTCTGTCGCAATTCCCTTTCCCCAAAAAGGTTCTGCAATCCAATAACCGAACTGAGCACTGTTGTTCACTTTGTCCAGGTGCAAACCAATCTCACCAATTAATTCTTCGCTGTCTTTTAGCGAGATGGCAAAAACGTAACGCTCTTTGTTTTTAAATCCCTGAAGAACAAAATTCATTCTAAAAATGGCATCGTCTTCAAGATAAGGGTAAGGTATATTGATAATTTGATCCGAGATGTTTTTATTGTTGCAATATTTTAGCAAGGAGGGAATGTCGCTTGGTCGGATTTTCCTTAACTTCAATTTATCTGTAATTAATTCCGGGAACTCTGTCATGCTTGTTCTTCTTTTATCTTTGGAGATTTTTCTTACAAAGATATTGTTTATGTCCACTGAAATGTCTGTATATCTCTTAGTTGTTACGGTTACGGTTTGACGATTTGACGGATTTCTAGCAATAAAATTCAATAGAATTTTCCATTTATCAAATCCACCTCCATTTTATCAAACCAATTTTATGTGCTGGCGTTTGCCCGGTTGTCATAGTTTTGTTCCTTGAATTAAAATTGATGCCTTTATAGATTGGTCTTTTAAGTGCAAAAACTTCTTTCGTTCTTCGTCTTGCAGGAAGTTGTCAAAATCTTGTTGTGTATCAAATTCTACAAGATGAATTTCGTAAGGTTTGTTTATATTATTTTCTATATATGTGTTTGCTGTTGGTCTAACCCGTAGTAAAAGTTTTCCATTATATTTTAAAATTATTGGAATAGCTATGTTTTCAAATTCATCAAAAACTTTTTCCTGTCCTTTATTAATGTAGATTAATTGAGTTATAAAAATCATTTACTTTTATTTTTTATTTTCTCCAAATCTATTTTAAAAAATCTCCGTCAATAATAAGAAGTTTTACACCATTTTCAGAAACTGAACGATGTGAACTAAGTTCGTCAGACACAACATAGGTATTACCTTTTTTAAGTCTAATTTTTTCACCTGTGCTAAGTTCGGTGATAAATTCTCCGTCTAAACAATGTACAATATGTCCTTTTTGACACCAATGGTCTGCTAAATATCCATTTGAATATTCTACCAGCCGTATTCTAAGTCCAGCAAATTGAATGGTTTGCCAATATGCTACACCTCTTTCTCCCTTATATTCAACTTTTTGAATGGAAGTCCAGTCTATTGTCTGAAATGGTAAATAACTTATTTTTTTAATCTTTAAATTGTTGTTAGTTTATCTGCAATGCCTGCAGGTGAAGGTTTCTGCCTTGCTATGCTGAGGAATTCAAGCTACAAATGCTCAATTCAATACATTTTCTCAAGAGTTCTCCTATTCAAATTTACAACAAAAGCCTAACTATCAGATCGCCGATGTTAGCGCCTGGCATTTTCCGAACAATTGTCACGCTAGGCAAAGTTATTTAATGGAATTTCTCCCCTCTTGCGAGCATTTCAATAATTTCTTTCATTCGCTTTTCTCTGGTCTCCTGTTTTTTTGCAGTCTGTAAGCGAAATCCAATAGAGAAAAGATTGGTCTTGTTGAGACCCTTATAAAACGCTTCTGCTTTTTTATTCTTGCGAAGTTCTTTTAGAAAGTCTTCAGGTATAGTCATTTTGCTTGGCGAATCGTATGCCTTTTCCCAATTACCGTTTGCTTTGGCTTTATCGATAGCTTTTAATCCTGCAGGTTTCATTCTTCCTGCCTCGATTAATCTTTCGACATGTCCGATATTTATTTTAGACCAAATACTTTTTTCTCGTCTGGGACAAAATTTTTGCAGATATGCCAGTTCGTCAAATGTATTTTTTTGACCATCAATCCACCCATAGCAAAGCGCTACATCCAATGCTTCTGCATAGCTGATGGTCTTTATCCCGGAATCTTTCTTGAATATTTTGAGCCAAAGTCCATTTGAGTTTTCCTGATTCTTTTCGAGCCAGGTTTCAAATTTTTCGGTGGTTTTGAATTCTATGATTGGAACAGTATTTAATGAACTCATCTTACTGTGGCTTTTTTTTGTATTCTTGTCGCAAGCGTTATTTGGCTTTGCGTTCGTGGTGGAATGGAAGAATTTAGGTTTAAATTTAGTAAAAATGTTCAGCCTGGTACAAATGCCACAAGGTCACAAGGTCACAAAACCAGGGTTATGGCCAGTGGTTACTCTTATTTAAGCTTACTAATTCGTAGTTAGCATTTCGTCCTCCTTCGTCTGTTTGTTGTAAGATACCTTTTTGTATCAAATCTTTTATGTCCCGCAAAGCAGTGTCGGTGGAAGTTTTGGTTATTTTAGCCCATTTAGAAGTTTGTAGTTTCCCTTCAAAACCATCAAAGAGTTTGTTGAGCATTACCCGTTGACGATGATTGATGGATGTATGTTCATGTAGTCTCCAAAACTCAGCCTTTCGCAATATTTTCTGTGTGGTGTATTCGGTGGATAGCAACGCATTTTTGAGACAATGTAAAAACCAGTCTAGCCATTCGGTAATATCGCCTGAACTATGTTGCACTTTTTGTAATACTTCGTAATATCGTTTTCGTTCGATTAATATTTGGCTTGACATACTGTAAAAACGTTCTCCACTCCCTTCGGCACGCGCAAGTAACATATCTGTTATGGCTCTGCCAATTCTACCGTTCCCGTCATCAAACGGGTGAATGATAATAAACCAAAAGTGTGCAATGGCGGCTTTTAAAACTGGGTCAAGACGGTTTTCATGGTTGAACCATTCCAAAAACTTATCCATTTCAGTATTTACCATTTCAGGCTTTACCGCTTCGTAATGCAATTTTTCTTTGCCCATTGCACCTGAAACCACCTTCATTTCTCCTGAGCGGTAACATCCCACTTCTATTTCATATGGACCGCTATAGCCTGTAGGAAAAAGTGCAGCATGCCAACCGAACAAGCGTTTATTGGTTAAAGTTAAGTCATGGCGTTGGGTGGCATCAAGCATCATTTCTACTATGCCTTCCACGTGGCGGCTGCTAGGCACAAGTCCGGCAATGTTAATGCCCAAACGCCTTGCGATGGACGAACGCACTTGATCATAATTGAGTAATTCGCCTTCTATTTCTGATGAATTTACTACTTCTAAGCTTAAAGCGTTTAGCGTAGCTTCTTCTTTAGCAGAAAAACCCAAAGCTTCCATTTGCCCAAGAATTTTACCTTGTATAAGCCGCACCTCGCCAAATACAGAACTTATGGCTTTGTCCTGCCAAGTAAAATCTGTCCAATTTTTATGCTCGTAAATGTATTTCACGATTATCTAAAAGAATTCTGCGGTAAATATATGAATTATTTACCGCATATTTGCGGTGATTGTTGTGTTTTTTCACCGCATTGTAACAAATTGTCAAGATTTGAAGTTTATGCAAGGTTCTTGTTATCTTTTGGTCTAACGTTTCGGAGATTGATGCATGCAGAACATTTTTAGATGACTGTCAAAAACAAAAGGTTCAAGCCTAATTTAAGATTTTTTCTTGAATGAAAGATGTTTTCTCTGCATGAATCCATCTCATATTATGGAAGTTATTATTCAAAGTCCTGCTTTGAGAGTTCTGATTGCCTTATTATTGAATGCAATGTTCCAATTTTAATTTCTTTATGCATTGGTACTGGAACGGTTACAGTTGAATCCTCTGTCAGTTTTGGCATTATTACATGATTCCCCTTTTGTCTCACTTTTATAAATCCATGCTTTGATAAGATTAAACAGATGTCCTTCCCAGATAAAGTTCTCATTAAAAATCAGATGTTAACTGTAACTCTGGAGATTTGCAATTCGTTGTGCAATCTTTTAGATATTTCAGTTTCAGATGCTGTCTCATAAAATAACTCAAGCGCTTCAACAAGATTAGATTTAGCCTTATCAGGAGTGTCACCTTGACTGGCAATATCTAATTCAGGACAAAATGATATATACAAATTGTCCTCCTTTTCAATTACTGCGGTTAATTCTATTTTTCTGTTCATAAATAAAATTTAATATTTTTTTTGATATCTCCCAACAGATCTGCTTTACATTGGTGGCAAATTTGCAGGAATTATTAATTAAGTTAAAATTGATATAGTTTCTTCGCTCATCCTTCTGAACTTCAATTTTTGCTACTATAGTCAAGCCTTTGATATCCTTTGTTTCAAATTTTATTTGATATTCAATTAGTAAAAATCACTATTTTATTATTTTCCCTATTTTAATAACACCTCTTTTGTCCCTAATTTCATATATGTAAATTCCCCTTTGAAATGCATCGATATTAATATTATCATTGCTTGTCAATGACTTATTCAAAAGTACTTTTAAGGAAAGATCGTAAATTAATAACTGGCTTAAATTTTTATCCGATTTGTTTATTATAACTTGACCTAACGTAGAATTATAGAAAACATCTATTTCGTCTTCCATAGTAAACAATTTTGTACTATTGATTTTGTTAATTGATAAAGATACATCATCAATATAAAAATAGGCACATTCGCATGTGCTAACATTTGGATTTACTTTTTTTAAAATTGTTGATCGGTCATCATAGAAATTGCCAATTGTTAAATATTTTTCTCCACCCAATGCAGTATATTCTCCACTTACCAATGTCCAATTGAGAGTATCTGGAAAGGAACTATTTGAATTAACTATTTGTGGAGAATAGGGCAATTTAGTAACAATATTTGTGTCTTGTATGAATTCTGAAGAAAAATATACACCAATTCTATTTGTTGTATGACTTGATGTATTGGCAAGATTTATATACATTTCAAAATAATATTGAACACCTGCCACGAGAGGTGATGACAACTCAACTTCTATATATTCGCGCCATCCTGGGTAAAATGAACGCAAATATATACCTGCATATGCCTTGCCACTATGAGGTAGCTGGTAACCTAAATAATCATTAGGGACACGTCCAGCATTTTTACCACATACATGTAAATAATCGCATGTTCCCAATGTTGGTTGTTTCCAAAACTTAGAATTGTAAATTTGGGTATGATCAGTGGGACAATTGTAATATAATTCAAAGTCCCCGTTAGGTACTAAATTTTGAGAAAAACAAACACCAACACTAATAATCATTAACATTAAATTGATTAATATTTTCATAATAAATATATTACTTGCATAATTCATTACAATAGTTTATTTGCAATTAAGGATAACGTTTTGCAGATTTGCAATAGGTGGGATTTCCAGCAAACACCTGCCTGCCTGCCGGCAGGCAGGTGTTCATTTGCAGAACTTCACTTTCTCTAACCACAAAAGTGTCTACGTAGCACGAAACTCCAATTATTGCTAAAGCGCTGTCAGCGGTAGTTTTCATCCTTTTTTAAAACTCTGTAATACTCCTTATCAAAAAGTCTAAAATAAATATCTGCAGGATAATAATTATAATAAGGCCAGATCTTAGTCAAACTTTTTTGCTCCGTTGTAAAAGTTAGCAAAGCTTTTTTCTTAACATTCTCATGGCCACTAATAGATACATAAACATCAGGTTTTGGTGAGTATGTAACGTTATAGACTTTCTTTGCCAACTGAAACGCTTCCATGTCTTTTAAAATCCTAGCATTCATTTTGGGGTCAAACACTGCTTGATAAATTCGTTCCACTCTAAATTCTGGATCCGCTTGATGTTGAATGCAGTACTCTATAATTAACTTGCTGATAAAAACATGGTCGGGATGCCCGTACCCACCTATGATATCGTCCAAAGTAAAGACAACAGACGGGTTATTTTTCTTAATAAAGTTTTCAATGTGATATGCAGCAGATACTCTATTGTAGGCACTATCCAAATCACTATATGGAATCGGTAACCATGGTTTCTCTATAGTATCTCTATGTTTTCTTAATTCAATATCATAATATTCCACATCCTTCATACCCAGTAGTTTTGATGCTTTTTCTAAATCTCCTTTACGTATTGAGTCCTTGTTTTCAAAACCTTGATAAAAGCACAATTCCTGAACTTCCCATCCATTATTCACTAAATAAGATATGGTACCCGACATGCTTATAGCATCATCATCGTGCGCCACTATTATCAGGGCATTCTTATTCGTCTGATTTTTCAGAAAAGTATCTATGGGATATGAATCTGCCTTGGAAAGATTGTTCAAATAAATTAGATGCCCAATAATAATCGTTATGATTAATGCCCCCAGAATTGAACTGACAATTAATATTTTCTTCATGTTCTTTTTGTAAATTACCTATAGCGTTTTGCTTCTCAGCAATATGGCAGATTTTTAGCACAAAAACTCAATCGAATGCCCAAAGTTAAACCTCTCACTAATTTTGCCTAGAAGCACTTCAACCGCCATATTTATAAACCGATATTTTGCTTTCGTTCTTGTTTTAATCCAGCAAAAACTAAAGAATGAATCTACATTTATACACGCTCCTGTTTAATCGATTTCCCCAGACCCCACAGTGCCAACACCCAACTTAAAGTAGCAAGCGGCCAGAATATTTCTTTCTTATACTCGAAAAACTGACCGGTTACCATAAGTGGAATGCTGGCAATGAATAACAAGCCCACCCACTTAGGTATAGTATTCGAACGTAAAAAGACCACGCCACTGATGATAAAACTCAAAAAACCTGAGACTTGTAAAATGCCAAATGCAATGTCAAAACTTGAACCTGCATTGAATGCGCCAAGGATAGTATCTGGATCGATGCCATAGTTAACGAATGAGGTAGCAAACAACCTAAATGCGGCAATGGCGCTCAAGGTTGTCACGCCTAACGAACCGAGCACGGTGACTGCTATTCCGGTATTTGGGAATTGCCTTGCTACAGATTGTCCCATGAAAATAAATGTGGCTATAAAAAACGGCGAACTTAAGGTCATGAGAAACCCTTCATGCGAACTAATAATGGACAAGCCTCCTGGTAATCGTCCAATACCCAAAACATAAATGATGCTTGCAATAAACCAACTTAAAGGCGCCACTAAGGCTAAATTTGGTAAGGCCTTGTTTAATCTTACATGCCAGGAGTTTGTAAATGGTTCCATATAATCTTATTAAAACTAGTTGCTATGCTCAAGGCTTGCTTGCCTTTTAGCAGGACGCACCACGTTACGCAGCTTGGGGAAGGTGGCGATTTTCACCACTGAACTTTCATACGAAGCACACATTTCAAAATTACCAAAAACTGTTATACGAAGCAATGCACCCGCTATTATGCAAAACCGCTGTTAGGCGATGTTTAGGTACCTATTCAATAATGATAAAACCTTGTTCAATTCCTTGTGATTCGGGTCATAGGGATACTTTATTACTCTTACGTTAAGTCTGAGAAGCTCGTTTTTGAGTAACAAAAACTTTCTTTTTTCATATTCTGTCTCTGAATGGGTAAGAAACGCATAATGGTATGAATCACAGGAAAGTCTATGAATCGCCAACTTTCTCTTTAGGCTTGGGTCATAAAATGAAAGTCCAATAAATAAGCAACATGTGCTTGTTAGTTTAGTTGTGTGAAGTTGATTATACCAAGAGTGTGGTTGAATTATGTCGGTTAAATAGTCTTCTTCACTTAAATAGACTTTGCTTTTCAGTCCACCCTTGTATGGAAGTATACCATGTAAGTGGCAAATTGGAAAATATTTATGTGTTGTGAAATAATTTTCTCCAACTATTGAAGATGTTTTAAAGCCTTTTGTCTTAAAAAATAATTCAATTAAATCGTCGTAATTGTACGTTAGTATACTTGTTGCTTTGGCATTGTCACGGACAATCTGGAAAATGTTATTGATTAAATCAGACGAAAAATTTAAAGCATCCTCACCATACAGAGCTTTTCTAAGCAAATACCTCCAATTAGCTGGCTCAATACAGTTTTTAATTAATTGAGCTAAAATCAAAGGGTCTTCGTTTATGAAATTATCAGGAATTGAAAAATCGGGGAATTTAACTTCGTAATATTCTCTCATCATGTTAATAGACAAGGATCTTGGTGCAACATCCTTGTACTTTGGGTTGTAATCTTCAATATCCTTCCATGTCAAAAGGAATTCAGACACTATTGTCGTTAAGTATTTTGTCCATGTTGGTAGTCCTGCGGATACTGATACCCCAGCACCACAAACAATAGTTAATTCTCGGGATTTAGATGCTCTTATTAAATTAGAAAAGCTTCTCTGACTATCTATGTCCAGAAAACTTATGTCTTGTTTTAGTGAATTCATTATGAGGGATAGTCTGAAAAATATCGTCTAACGTCAGTGTGTGAAAATACCTAAATTTAATGCGTTTACAATGCAATATTAAAAAATTTCTAAGGTTGGTGTCCGAATAAATTAAGCCTAGTTAGGAGTTTTTTCACAACCTGACGTTATGCTGCTTAGCTTAATGTCATATTTTTATCACAAAATTCAATTGAAGAACTGCACTTTATCCTACCATAAAACTGTCATACGAAGCACTGCACCCACCATTAGGCCACATCTCTGATAGCAGCTGTCCTGCTGTTCTTGTTGCCTATTCTTCAGTCATTAAGTGTCAGCTTTGTGGTGGATTGACTAGGTGGCTCATTTGTAAAACTTGGCTTTGGCCTTGGCTTGTGCGTTTTTTTAAGAGTGTATTTTTTGTGTGAGGGAATTTAATCAGATTACTTTATTGTCTTTAATAAATCTTTTTAGAGCCACTGCCACTGCTTTTGCCAATGGAACAGGAACTCCGTTTCCAATCATCTTAAATTTTTTTGAAAGCGGCAACTCTGCCGGTAAAACATAAGTGTCAGGCACTCCTTGAATTCGCAAGGTCTCACGCACTGACAATCGCCTGTGTCTGTATGGGTGTAAGTGAACTTCGTTGTTGCCGTAGCAAGCTGTCGGGCTGTATTTAAAACGGTGAAGTCGTTTGAATGAAGGTCTGTTTGTTTCACCTTCATCAATTGCATCTAATGCTTTGTCTGTTACATACAAATTAAAAAACTCATTTGCGTTTGCAGTTGAATTTATTTCTCTCGGTGGAACTAAGCAACTTTCAACACACAATTCAAGCGGTAAATCTTTTGGCTTTGTCAAACTCTTTCCAAAAGGAACTGGTGTTGCCCAACTGTATTTGGTTGCTGCGTTTTTATATTTTTTATCCACCGGAAAAGGAAACCATTTTCCGAATTGACTTTGGCTCACAATTTTTGAGTCAAGTTTTGTTTTCTTAACTCCAACAAAGAAAATTCGTTCTCTGTATTGAGGAACTCCAAACTCTAAAGCATTTAATTTTTCGTGGTCAACGAAATATTCTTTCTCAACTCTTTTCAAAAGTGTCTGCAAAAATTCTTTTGTTTCTTTTCGCTTTGTCAAGCCGGTAACATTTTCCATTACAAAAAATGTCGGATTCAATTCTAAAATTTTATCAAAGTAAAGTGTTGTGAGTTTTCCTCTGTCGCCTTCAAAACCTTTCAAACTTCCATTCATACTAAAGTCTTGACAAGGTGGACCACCAATCATTCCAAAGTGTTCCGGTTTTCCATCTGGAAAAGCTTCTACTAAAATTTCTTTTGATGAAACTTCTGTAATTGATTTTGTATTGAAAATTTCTGCTTTGATTCCGTTGCCTATTGACTTTCTCCATGAAGTAATTCCTGCTGAGTGAAGTTTTGCAAACACTGCATCAAATTCATTTGTCCAAACAGTTTCAAAACCTGCTTGCTCAAAACCCATGTCCATAAAGCCGCCACCTGAAAAAAAGGAAATTATTGGAATTTTATGTCCTTTATTCTTACTCATAAATCATTGTTGTGTCAGTAACAGAATAAACATATTCTGCTTCCTCATTTCTTAGGTTATAAATTCTTATTTGCTTGTTCTTGTTATTATTTAGTTTGTCAAAACTGCCACTGTTAAAATTTTTAATAGTGATAATTTTGGATCCATTTTCCAAAAATAAATTCACATTACCATTTTGAAATATTTTTACATCCTTAACTTTTCCAAAAACATCATTAATAGAAAAATCCGAATCAAATTTTTTATGAAAGAAAGAACAAGCCGGTCTGTAAAGACAATGTTTGCAATTTTCCTCTTTGGGATTTGCTGAAAATGATTTTGTGTTTATGCTATTATTTGTAGATTTTAAAAGACTTTTTGCTTCTTCAAAAAGTGTTTTACACTCTTCTTCTGAAAACTCAACCGAAAATTTTTGTTTTGCCAAATCAACCAAACTTAAATTCGTAGGAAACTTGTTTGTATTTTCAAAATACAAGTAAGCGTAAAGCTTAAGTTGTTCTTTGTATTTGTCTTTTACGTCTGAATTAAGCTCGCCTTCATCATCTAAACAATCTTGTCTAATTGCTCCGGTTTTAAAATCAATAATCTCAATGTAGCTCCCATTTTCAATTACTAAATCAAATTTTCCGGCAATCAATTTGTCTAGCGATTCAAACCATTTTTCAGAATAAAAATTTGCATTGATGGAACTTTTCGGCTGTTCAGATTCGCTTCGTAAATGCTTTCTCAGCTGAATTTTCTTCAATCCAAAGTTTCTTAATTTAACTTTTAGCGGAGTAAGAAAGCCAAAACCTTTGCTTTGCAAATCATCTTCAAGGGTTTTCACTTGCTTGTCTAATTCTATATTAAAATCAACTTCACTTTTCACTATTCCTTTTGCTATCAGTTCAAGTATTTTATGCAGAACAATTCCGAAATAGGCATTTGGTGAAAGTGGAAGTAAAGGCTTCTTATCAAATGCTTCAGCCAACAATGATTTATAAGCACAATTTTTCATTGAATAAAATTGGCTTGGCGAAATACGTTTGATTGCCTTAAAATTTATCTGAACAATTTTATTCATCATCTCTGAATCAATTTTTCATAACACCAACCCGGTCTGCGATGTAAGTTAAATGTGTCGATTATGCTAATTTTTCCACCATTCCTTTCAGTAAGTTCTAATATTTCATTGTAGATTTCAGCTAGCCAATTTGCTTCTGTGAAGTTTCTCATATTCCAAAATGGGTGAACAATCATTATCACGTTTCTTTGATTTCTGCCGAATTTTATAATTGGTAATCCGTCTATCTCTGCAGTATTAGAGAAACCGAAACTTTGAGCAAAGGCATTTCTCAACTCCGTTGCAAATGCAAGCCAACTCTGTAATTCAACAAAGTTGAAATTACCATCAGCACCACAAACAAAAGTTGCATCTTTCATCACTCGAAGCATTGATACGCCTAATCGCCAATCAAGCAAACTGTGAAAATTCATATTTCGAAATACTTTCAAGCAATCATAACACGCATCATTGCATTTTTCTTGGTGCGATTGAGAATGAATTTTACCTAAATAACTATTAGAATTACTTGGGTTAATTGATTCTGAAAGAATGTTTGCAATATTGTTGTATAAATATCTTACGAACCCTGAACCATTTGGCAATTCATCGGTCAAAATAATTTCGGCAATTCTTCTGTTTGTTATATCTTCAAGTAATTTCATTGAAATGTC
>Ga0075163_10005244_pt1 | contig 17322 bp, 27 predicted proteins | sample JI1023141ADNA_FD_71478 | JGI IMG/M metagenome (GOLD analysis project Ga0075163, IMG submission 71478) | Wastewater effluent complex algal communities from Wisconsin, to seasonally profile nutrient transformation and Carbon sequestration -... | ecosystem: Engineered > WWTP > Effluent > Algae...
TTGTGTGTCTGCAAATTTATCTTTGTATTGTGGCATTTTTAATAATGTTCCAATATTAATTTTACAACATAAAGAATAAAATGTTTTCAAATTATCAGTTGTTTGTAAATTTATATTTTTACAACCTAATTTTCTTAACTCTTTAAATGTTTGATCAATTTTGTCAGTACTATATTCTTCCGTTGTCATCATATGATAATTTGCAATCATAAAATTAACATCATGCCCTTGCTCTTGATATTCCAAACCTTTTTTTATACAACCAAGGTAATTACCAATGTGTAATCTACCTGTGGGTTGAATTCCGATAAGATATTTTTTCGTTTCCATTATTTAATGAGTTTTTATTGGACTCATTATTAATGAGTCGTTGTTAGATAACAATCCACATAGTACCTGTATTCTGTACAGTAACTTTATTATATTGAGTTAGAGATAAAGTATTTCCTGAATCAATTAATTGAGAACCAAATCCCCTTACTGTTGTTGTTCCTGATCCGGTATTTTTCACAACCAATACCCTGGAATCAGTACCTACTGTTGTGCAATCTGGTAGATGAACAGTAAAAGTGCCGCTTGTAACATGAATTGTATAATCAGTTGTAGTAGCTGTTGTTGTTGAAGTAACAGCACGATAATTAGGTCGGAATCTAAAGAATCTTATTTCTGCGGAATCTAAAGTGTTAAAAATTGCTTCTCCAGTACAATTAAAATCACCAATTTCTAAACCATTAAAAGATGCTAATCCTTGAAATAGTGCATCGCCTATAAAAACAGTTTCTCCTGAAAATGTTGCCGTAGTATTGCTTCCGAAACCAACATTAGTATTTATTTCTCCAACTGAAATTGAATTAAAGTTAGCTGTATTTCCTTCTATTCCGGAATTAATAAAAACATCATTATAAAAAGATGCTGATCCATAAATGTTTGTAGCTCCACTAAAATCAGCTTGAGCTGAAAATTCTGTTAAACTATTAAAATCTACTTCTCCGTCAAAAGTAGTAAAACCCCCATCTGGAAACGAATTATTTAAACTGTTAAAAACAATATTTGTTCCACCAAAATTAACATCACTACTAAAAAATGAATTTCCATCAAACTCAACATTACCCGTAACTGTTCCACCGCTGAATGTACCACCAGCATCATCAGAAATATCTAAGTCATTTTCAGTCCATCGTCTACCAACCGGAGTATCTCTCTGTGTATACACTTTTCCTGATCGAATGTCTAAATATTCTATTCCTGCAGGTTTCATTTTTCCCCCTGGATGACCGATTCCTTTAATTGATGCCATAATAATAATACTTGTTTAATATAAATATTAAAAATTTTATTAAGTATGTTAAAACATTGTGGAATCGAAGGGAGTTGAACCCTCATACCTTCTAAATTTTTAATAATCCGGAGTGGACTGCTGCGTGACAATTTCTACATAATAATATACATGTTAAGATTTCTTTTTTAACTCTTTCTATATTCCAATTTCTCCAGGATTTAAAATTCTTATCCTTGAGTTTGGGATTTGTGTGATGAACGTCTAAAGAGCAAGGGTATTTGTCAAATCCACATGAAGCACATTTGCCTCCTAATGATTCAATAACATATTTTTTAGTTTTTCTAATTTTATCGACATTTCTTTTATTACTGCATTTTGCGCACAAATATTTGTCATTACCATAAAAATTATTTTCATCCGTGTCCTTACACTTAGAGCAACATCTCTCTTTAATTCTGGTGTGTTGAGGGTTAATTGTTTTTAAATCATATTTCTTAAGCCAATGACGAATACTACTTTTCGATTTAGTATATATTTGGGCTATTTCTTTTAATGTCATACCTTTTTCAATATGTTCGATTAATTTTTCCTTATCCATTTATGTTTTATCATAAATAGCGTAGAAAAATAATTAAATTATTTTAGCCAGTTGAGCTACGACCCCATTTAATTATTGCAGACAACGTTGGATTCGAACCACATCCACTCCAGGCCGTGGAGCACATTAACCTTAGTGTTTTATGTTCCATACAAATGTTTTTCAGCTGATTTCATTTGTGTTTTCCAAGACTCACTTTATGCTATATGTCTGTATTGGATCATAAGTAAAATGTGATCCTTATTTTTTATTATAAAAATTTAAGAATGAATCAACAGAAGAAAAATATTCTTTCACTTTAACCATTCGTTTAAAATATCCATCATCATCGATCAAAACATCTGCTTCCGGAATTCCTTCATCATGTTTACTAATGTAATCAACTTTTAATTTCTTTGCCCACTTTTTAATATCACTTGATGCTGAGAACAAAGTAACATCATGATGTCTTATTAAATATTTACACATGGGATGTAAAACTTCTTTTTTATTCTTGATGAACAATATTGTATCATCAATATCAAGTAGAATTTTCATTGTCAAATTGTTTTAATTTATTGGAGCAGATAATGGGGCTCGAACAGATGACGTCTTTCGTACAAGAAAAACGCTTAAATCAACTGAATTATAACCCTTAATAGTATTTTAAATTGAGCGAGTGATGGGGGTCAAACCCACGACCTCCACATTGGCAATGTGGCGCATCTATCACTGAGCTACACTCGCTTGTATGATTATTTTATTATTTTCATTATAAAAAACTTTTATTAATCCACCTTCAATTTCTCTATGATGATTTGAACAAACTAAAATACATTTGTCAGCTTCTTTTTTTAATTTAATCCAACTCTTATTAGAGTGTGTTAAATTAAATTCTTTTTCATTCGGATTAATATGATGAAATTCCAGAGCAAATACAGAATTGTTATAGCCACAAATTTTACATTTTCCTCCCATATATTCAACCAATTTAATTTTATTTTGTCTTCTAAATCTAAGACTATTATCGATATTGTTTTTTCTTCTTTGATCAGGAGTAATTCTTTTGCTTATAGTCTTAATATTTCCATTTATAAAATATTTTGAAACATTAAATTTTTCCTTAGTAAGTTTAACAGATTTACACTGATTATAAAATTCCTGTACTATTTTAATAAACTCTACTGTTGGTTTTAAAGCAATGTGAATATTATTTATTCCGGCATTTTTACAATGATATGATATTACAGACTTAGTGCATTTTAATTCATTTGCAATTTCACTATATTTTTTTCCTTGACTTCTCATTTCAAGAATAGAATCTTTTAATTTAATCGAACTTTCAGACATAATTATTTAATTTATTACAATTAAATAGTCTGAATTAAATAAAACGTCCGGCTTATTTTAATGTTTACCAACTATTTTTTGTCAAATTACCATTTTGATGCTCTGTTGAGCGTTTTTGTTAATTCTAAGTTGGATTTTGTGCAACAAGTGGGACTCGAACCCACAAACCTACTGCTTGGAAGGCAGCCGCTCTAACGTTGGAGCTATTGATGCAAATAATTATTTTTGATCATGGGACAATAATAGCATGTCCCATGATCAGTTATTTTTTAAACTTTTCTGATTACTTTAAAATTAGAATCCTCCAAAACCTTTACAAGTTTTTCGGTAGATTCTTTGGTCCACTCACCTGTTACCGCATACAATTTTCTTTCTGCGGAAATAATCAACTCATCCGGAGAAGTAAAATATCTTTCTTCATATCCTTCTTTGATTTTATCAGGCTCTACTAAAACTTCAGATGGCAACATTCTACTCACCATGTCTGCGTTATAATTGAATTTCTTAACAAGTGCACGAATTGATACTAAAGCAAATTGTCTTTTGCTTGTTGGCTTATCACCCTTCAATGCATAACGAGTTAAATCTTTTGTAACAATAACTTTCTTAGCTTTTCTCATGATCGATTAATTTTAATTTTCATCAAAACTAAACATTCTTGAAGATTTAATCTAATTTTTTTCAAATAAACTATGTAACTATTTGTTTTCTAAGTACATAATTTTGAAATTTCCTTGAAGATTTATGATAAATTCTTCAAGATTTTGAGCAGGTGACAGGATTTGAACCTGCGGCTTGACTTTTAATCTTTCCAGCTTGGAAGGCTGGCGCAATCGACCGAACTATGCGACACCTGCTTATTAATTTAATAATTTTAATTCTTCTTCAATGCCTTTTCCAAATTTCTTCGCTATTATAAAAAAAGAACAGATTGCCTCATTGACTGCTGCAGCAACATCATTTTCATCTTTAGCAATTGTATCAATTGCAAGAGAAGGAATTAAAACAGAAATGTATCCACGTCCTGATGGTTTAGTGAAAATTTGTATGTCTGTTAAAATAGAAACCTGTTTATTTTCATCTGTAATTTTAAAACTTGCTGTAGTTTTTTTCATTTTAGCATTTTTTTTATAACGAATAATTCTCTTTTTGATACCTTGATCACATGATGTTCTTTCATCAGATCAGTAAGATCATTTTTGATATTGCAGGATGATAAGTTTTCAAATCCAATTAATTTTGTAAGAGTGATCATATTGTGATCCTTTGCAATGTTGAAAAAAATAAAATCACCGGCATCGATAATTTGTTCATGGATGGGAATCTTTTTTTCTTCCGGCTCCAGTTCAAAATCAACTTCTGTTTGATCGGTTACAATTTCTCCATCAATAAAAATCTGTTTATTCTTAAAACGGATTTTTATATCCTGAGAAAACATTCCTTGTGCTTTAAGAATTTCAGATAGTTTCATGACATTAGTTTTTTAAGATTAGATAAAAAATTGGTGGCGCATTTAACCCTGATGGGAGCTATATGTGCTTGTCGTTACCTCCGGTCATTGCATCCGGAACCACAAATTGCGGTTGATTAAACAACTACTATCATCAAGACGTTTCGCAATCAATAAATTATTTGGCGGTCTAATAGGAAGTCGAATCCTACTTTTACTGATGTGACAGACCAGTTCCCTCACCATGGGGCTCATTAGACCAGGTTTATTTTTTGATATAGATTGATATAATCTTTACCATAATTTTGTTTTGCATACTCAATATATTGTTTCATATTTTCTTTATACCAAACTGTGATAGGGTGTGGAAAATAATTTATTTTTGCATTAGTTAATTCACTATGAAAATTTTTTATTTCTAAATATGTTCCATCTTCCAAAATAAAATCCGGATAAAATAGATGTTCTTTATTTTCATAAATATATTTAAATCCATTTGTATTTCTAGTAAACAATATGTCATTATCAAGAGCGTACATCACCCAGGCAAGTTCATAACTACTATCACACCAGTATCCTTTATACCATCCGGATTTACCCCTGCTTGAACCTGGTTTAAAACCGCCAGATATAGAAAGCCAACATTTTTGATGATATCTTGGTGGAGTATTTTTCCATTTGTATTCTATGGTTAAATTACAGTGATCACAAATACTAGTTTTTATTGTTACTCCATTTTTATTGGTTTTGAACTTTCCAGACTTCCAAGCAACATTAAATTTTTCTGATGCAATAACTGATGAACTAATTTTTTCTTTAGTTTCTTTTGTCTGAGTTCTGCTGTGAGAACATTTTGATGAACAATAATATTTTTCTTTTTTAGGCAATTCAACATTGTACTCTTTAATTTTAAAAACATTATCACATTTAAAACATTTAACATCAAATATTTTCCATTTTTTTAAACGAGTTTCTATTGCTGCTTTTCGCTGCTCTGGATTTTGTTTCCTTTTTTGATGTTTATTCTGACAACTTACATTACAATATTTATTTTTGACAGATTCTCCACAATTTAAACATTTATTCATAAGATTTTTTCTTACAAATAAATAGCGATAAATAATTAAATTGAACCCTTAATTAATAATTGCAATTTGGCGGTCTATCACGGATTCGAACCGAGAACACTACATAGACAGTGTAGCATGATCACCATTTCACCAATAGACCGTATTTTATTATTTTAATTTTTGCAGGCGCGACAAGACTCGAACTCGTATCTCTGGGTTTGGAATCCAGCATGTTAGCCATTAACACCACGCACCTGTATATTTATTTCCAAACAATAGACAGTAAAATACAATTTATGTCAATTGTTTAATTTAAGTAGGAGTGATGAGATTCGAACTCACTCAGAAATTAATCAACGGTTTTACAGACCGTCCCTACTCTCCAGCGTAGGCGCACTCCTATGTAATTTTAATCAATGAATCGTCTGGAAAAATACTTTTTAATAGATCACATCAGAAATGAATATCAGTATTTTTTATCGATCAAACCAGTTTCGATTTTTTGATAATTAATTTTTGCCAATAAGTCAAAGAAGCACTGCTTAGTCTACAGCCTGTGAGATGATCGGTTCCTAGCCGCTCATCAAGTAATTATATTGAATTATAAAATTCAATAAATTTTTCAATTTCTTTTTTGATATATTCTTTACCAATATCAGAATTAATATTCTTCCAAGCAATTCTATAAACCTTCCAACCTTGTTGAGATAAAAATTCATCCTTTTCTTTATCTTTTTCTATTCTATCAGCGTGAGTATGTTGTTTTCCATCAACCTCTAATGCGACCATTTTATTATCAAAAGCAAAATCAATAAAATATTTTCCAACTTTTTTTTCATACACATAAGAAATATTTTTATTGTCTAATACTTTCATAAAAAATAATTCCGGATATGATGGTTTATTTCTTTTTGCCCAACCTTTGTGAATTCCTAATTCAATGCGTCTTTTCATTTCCAATCTCAACTTTTCTCTTGTAGAATCTTTCACAATACGATTTCGAGATTGCTCAGAAATTATAATTTTAGCTTCAGGATTATTTTTGTAGTATTCTTTCATTCTGTGAGACCTAAGTTCAGTGTCAGACATTTTTAATTCTTCCTCTGTTTTAGGAAGTAATTTATAATTTCTCCTTTTATCTCCTATAACCCCATCGCCACCTAAACTTAAACTTATTTTTTTCCTTTCTTCTGTTGTGCGAGTTTTTCCTTTTGTAGGATTAATTTGTTTAGCCCTACAGGAGTGAGAACAATATTTATTTTCTCTCTTTTTTTCGTAAGGTATGGCTTGATCACAACTTAAACATAATTTAGGATTGATATAATAATTTTCAATTCTTGCTTTGGTTTTACGTTGTATAGCTTCTAAACCTTTTTTTGATGCATTTTTAACATTTATTAAATGCTCATCTGATCCTTGATATTTTTCTGACATTTTTATTGTTTCCTAATAAATAGGAGATAAAAAGTCAGGAAATTAACTTTCGAACAGCATCACTTACTGGTAATTAATATTTCAAAGAACGACACAAACCGTTGTTTATGTTTAATTTTTGTTAAGCAAACAGGATTCGAACCTGTTCAAAAGTTATTCCTACATCAGCTACTTGTCTTTTAAGGACTCACTGTTCGTTGTTGGCTTTGCCGGATCGCACCGGTACGTTTTCCAATTCGTTATTGCTTAATTTTGTCGGGGAGACAGGACTCGAACCTGCATGTTCACTTATAAAGCTACTTTCCTGGTCCCAAACCAGGCCGGAAACCAATTACCGATTACACCCCGTGATTTATTATTTTAATTTTTCAATTCATATTTCTTACTTTATACATTTGACTATACTTTTTCATTTTCTTTAATGCATTAACTAATTGCATTCCTCTGATCCACTCGTTTTTTGCATGATCGAAATTTTCATGTGATATAATTGCTCCACCTTTTTCTTTGGAGAAGATGGTATATAATTTTTCTTCTTCGTCAAAATGTACTATTGCAATTTGTCTTTCAAGTACTATTTCTTTCATTATATTTTTATTTACAATTTGTTACAAAACAAAAAACCCGGCTTTTCTTACGAAGAGCCGGGCTAGTTTTTGTTAAGTTATATTTTTCCTTAACCTGAGATCATATTTGTATCTCGAACATTTCCAACTCTTGTTGCACCACCGCCACGGATATAATCATACCCTGCAGGGATGGCAATACAATCCACACCACCTATCACCGGCATCGCAATCGCAATTGCACACCACATGATGGAGTTGTTAGAAGAGTTGTATGTTGATGTTAAGAACATTTTAATTGTAATATTATTTTCTTGTTTTCTTAAATAGTAGGAAAAAAAATAAATTCTTTCCCGATTTGATAATGCAAAACTACAACCGTTATTTCTGTTTTGCAAGAACTATTTTTTAAATTCTAATTAGAAGCTCATAAGCTGTTGATAATCAGGCATTAAATTTATCTCTTAAATCGTTGGATAGTTTAATTTCTTCTGTTGTCATATTTTTTCTTCGTTCAAAAATAAATTTTTTTATTTCCTGATGAGCTTGTTCTGTTTCTTCTTTTGTAAGATCAGCTGGGATGATCATAGCGTCAGCTATTTCTTCATCGGTAAAACCTTTATCTTTCCAGTACTCATAAATCTGTTGCATCTTGTCCATAATATAAAGATAAGAAATAATCTTTTACATCTTCTTCTGACCGAAAATATTGTACATTACTTGGCGGTGTATAATTCACCATTTCTCTTCCCTGAATTACCAAACCATCATACCCTTTTGCGATCATTTCTTTTGGAATGGTGGTGTTTGCATGAAAGTAACGAGGGTCTCTTGGTTTGTTGTGTTTTGCACAATATTCGCCTTCTAGATTTTGAATAAACATTTCTGCATCATTTGTATTGCGAACAATTTTTGGATTTTTTGGAACAGCATGAACCACAAAATAGACTTGACCATATTGTTTGGCCATTGACTTATTACTTAAAGCTGCAGTATATAATCCGGAACCATATTTGGCCATACCACCATTATCTTCTTTTGAACGATCCTGGATTCCGCGATAAGAAACATTCTTCCTCTTCCATTTTAAATATGCTTTGTGTGCGTTAGGTTGAAGATGTTCTTTAATGATATCAGCAATTTTTTGGCGAAATTCTATTTCTTTCATTTTTATGGATTCTGTTGTTTAAAGTTTTTGTATTCTGGAGAATGCCAATCATCTCCACGATATTCATTTCCTATCAATTGGTGTGTTGCCGGAATTTCTGTAATGGAAACGTCCTTCATGGTATTACGAAATAACCCGATGGATTTGTGTCCCAAATTTCCTTGATCTTCACTTTGTGCAAAATCAGTGATCTTGATTCCATCGTAGCCGGCAGCTTTTGCTTTTTCAAACCAATCATGTTTGTGATAATCAAGATCAGTTAAATCTCCATCGCGTTTACCACCCCATGTTGTGTCATAAATTTTAAGATCACGTTTTGGAACGACAATAAAAAGTCTTCCTGGTGCCATATAATCTGCTGGTTTGATTTCATTGTCGTCTATTTTCAATTTCCAATTAGCATTTGAATTGTAGGATTCAATACCCGTATGAGCATATCCCAATTTTTCCAATTGTTTATTTACATATTCATTTTTAATTTTTTCAGGCTTAAAATCATAATACATTTTTTTAAGTCTTTCAGCTTCAACTTCCAGATTTTGCATATGATTCAACATTTCATCTGTTTGTTGATCATCTGGAAGTTTATTAAATTTTTCTATAAATTCTTTCAAAGCTTTATCGGCTTTCATATATTCTTCCATGGTCCTGTAATAATTATCATCCATTTCAGAAAATATCGGGCACTGTTTAAAGGATTCGGCACGTTGCCCATTAAATTTTGCTTGAGAATAATCATAATTAATTCCAAGCTGGCGTTGCAAGCTTTGTGTATCTGCATCAGGAGAAGGTCTAACAATGCCTTCTGATGAAGTCCAGAGTTTACCAGATGTAGAAATATAAGTTTGTGCAATTAAAGAAGAATCAGCTGTCCAGAATATTCCATCATAACCTCCAGGTCTTACGTTATTTTTATCAAATTCTTCGATGGTTCCATGAAAAAGTTCAGTGCCGGCTTTAACAATAAGATTATTGTCATCTAATTGCTGTAGTACTTCCTGAATGATCTTTCTTAAATATTGAGACATATAAATAACATTTGGTTATAAATAGTCTTGGTTTTTTAGGACTTTTTATCTTGTTTCTTATTTGGTTCAATTATGGAAAGATAGATCGCAAAAGCAAGCATTACGGGAATGGCCCAATCTATGACGTCATTTAAATTCATTTCTTTAAAATTATTTTAATTGAAGTTGTATGTCAGCTAGTTCACAGAATCTTACAAAGTCATACATTGAAAAATTCGGATGATGGATAATCAAAGTGTTATTAAAATTATAAACATTTTCATCTTCATTTTCAAGTCCAATTGTTTTTCCGGGCTGATCAGTGAACGTTATTTCTACTGGATATTTTTTATGACCACAACTATATTCGCAATCACAAGTTTCGTGTTTAACTCTTGTGTTTGAAAATAATACATCTTCATAAGCAAGATTATATTCAGAAACAATATTATTGTATTCTTCTTCTCCCATGATTTCTTTGTCACTTGGAGAAGGAAGCCAGCAATCAAGGACATCTATGTAATTGACGTCAAAAGGCAAATCTCTCCAGTCATCCGGAACAAAGAGAGAATATTTTATGGTATCTTTATTCATCGCGCATACAATAACATCCAGAATTTTTATTATCATGACAAAAAGAACAAACGCCCAGAATTAAACTGGCTATTTGTTCTTTTTCATCATAAGAAAGTTGTGGAAAGGTTTCCATTACGGTTTCAAACAGATTGGGATAATACTTTTCGACCATATGAAGGTCGATCAGATCATGTTCAATAAAAGCCATTTGGTTTTTATAATTAGAAACCAAATATAAGAATTTTATATCATTGTTTTAATGACATCCAATAATTTTTGTTTTGGAACAGAACCTTTGATGGTATCTATTACATCGCCATTTTTAAAAAACATAAGAGTAGGCAAACTTCTGATGTTGTAAAGTTGAGCAAGCTCAGGATTTTCATCCACATCGATCTTTACGATGTTCATTTGACCATTGAATTCACTTTTTAAAGTATCGATCATTGGAGCAATAGCTTTGCAGGGACCGCACCAAGTAGCATAAAAATCGATAAGCGCAGGGGTTGAAGAATTAACGATTTCTTGAGAGAAATTATCTTTATTTATTTCCATAAAATTGATTGTTTATTCTAAATATTGTGGAAATAAGCAAAACCGCTCAACATAAATTTCTAAATTATTTATGTGGTCTTTTTCAATTGTTTACAAAATTTTTCACATTCTTTAATGTTTCCTTCAGTCAAATACCGGTTACCATCTCTGACCACCCATTTGTTCTTTGTTCTGGAAAATTTAATTTCTAATCCGTTAATTTTATGTTTAACGGAATTTTGATCGTTGTTTGATGCCATGTTATTTTTTGTCTGAAAAACTAATGATGTTCATCAATTCGGTCAATTTACTTTCAATGGATTCGCAGTACAATTTTACGCTTGGATCATTTAACTTATGCGCCCAATGGTTATTTTTCATGTTTTCAAGATTATTCGAAATCATCTTGTGGGCATCAATAGCCATGTCCTTGGTGTAATACACTCCATGTGCAAGACCACCTTTTGAAGTGATCTGTTGACGCTCAATGCTATTTTTTTGCTCTTTTTTGGTATTTTTCAAAGTCATATCATTTAAACGTCAAAAACGTAAAAATGTTACTTAAAAATTACATATTGATAAATCTCTCCCCATTCCCCCGGAGGATATTTGCCACTATAAGCAAAACGAATTCTAAACGATTTTTCCCCACTTCTTCTTTCTTCAGTAGTATGGGCTGTACTTACATTAGCTGCTCCTGGTGGAACATAGAAAGCTTGATTCCAAGGTGGATAAGGTTTGGCATTTTCAAAACTGTTATTGCTCATGGTGGTATTGAATACATGCACGTCATCCACCCATAAAAAAAGTTCACAAATTTCTTTCGTATAATCTGTAACACCATTTTTTGAATACAATCGGATTGCAATCCTGTGTTGTGAATTTAAAGGACCAGCGCTTGAAATATCTAGTACCACATGTTGCCATCCTTCATTTCCTGCCACATCATCGGTCCACACAATTTTATTATCTACCAGAATTTGTTTTTCATAGCGACCGGTCAGAGTATCAGGGTATGTATCTTTCATCCATGCAGACAAAATATATTTTCCTTTATATAAAGTTGGTTTAGGTAAAACAGTGATCGTGATTTGTTCTGGCTCGCTTGGGATACCATATGCGTTGAATACTACAAGTGTTACATTGTATTTTCCGGGTTGTGAAAAAGTATATGTTTTTTTTACTTCTCTTGATTCGTTTCCTCTATAGTCGCCATCTCCAAAGCGCCACATATATTTCGTAATAGCAATATTGTTGGTATCTATACTTTCGGATGCATTAAATACAACTTTTAAGGGAGCGGTTCCGGAAATTGTACTTACTGCTATTTTAGCTTGAGGAAGACTTATGCCTTGACCATTGTAAAAATTATTTTTAATGATCACTTTCGGGTTGTCGGTGGTTGTTCCATGTGCAATATGACTGACTCCTCCAGTGGAAGCAGAATCTCTTCTAAAGTAATTTTCAAATATTTCAATTGTTCCAGACGTATCAGCAGGTTCTGCAAATCCATAGTGTTGTTGGGTGGTGAAAAAAAGATTACGGAAAACTTTAATACTTTTTCCTCCATATCCTGAACTGCCTTGATCGTGCCGATCTAAATTGGTATAAAGTTGTCTTCTTAATAATACATTGTAACGAGCTTCCCATGAATTAAGGTGACCACTGGAAGCAATGGTGTGTCTGCCGGCTTCAAATAAATTGGCTTCAATTAAAGCGTAAGAATTTTTTTCACTTCCATTACCTCCGCACCAAATAGGATATCCATATCCGGCCAAAATTGTATGGTGAATGTAATTATGATGGATGTAAGCATTCTTTGAGTAGTACAACCAGATCGCCCATTTATTCCATGCCCATATTTCGCAATTGTGCACAGTCAGGTTCGCATGGCGACACATTATGGCGTTAGCTACTCCTCTGGTAAAATCATGATCCCACATGTCAGGAGAAGGTCCTAAAAGACGAAGGCCGGTAATGGTAACGCTATCTCCAGCTGTTGTTAACATAGAGACCAGTGAATTTTCCGGATGCAGAGAATTAGAAAAAAGTAAGGCTCCATTGCGGGTCCCCTTACCTCTGCCGCTTGCAAGAGTTACGCCTTTAGGAATTTTCAATGTTTCTCCGGAAAGATCGATAGTACATGTATCGTAAACATAAATGACTTCACCCGGCTTTGCAATTAAAAGTTTGGCTTTAAGTTCTTCTTTGTTCTTAACAACGTAGGTACATTTGGATGGAATATAAATACTATTATATCCCCAACCTCCTCCAATGGGGTTACCGGTTGGATTAATTTTGTAAGAGAAAAGATTAGAATCTGCTTTTAATTTTGGATAAGTTGTAGTTTGTGCTTTACTTGTTAAAAAAGAAAGAATACAAACAATAAGTAGTTGAATGAACTTGAATCTCATGAGAATATGTTTTCAATAAATAGAAAGATTTATTGAGCATAGTCTCCTAATTCATTAAGAGATATGTCATAATCCATTGAATTTATATTTTCGCTTTCTTTTTCGTTGATATCAGAATTTGGATCAAAATAAACTAAATGTTTGTTTTTAATACCAATATTGCCAGAATGTATGTCTTCTAGTTTAAATCCTGCTGCCATTAAATCAGAGCATAAACTAAATGTCTCATTTAAAATCCACAGAACTTGCTTAGCCAAAATTCCTTCTTGGTTTTTTAAAAAATTTATAAATAATTTAATCACATGATCTTCTTTATTAATATCTCCATTCATTAGTTTGTTTATTAATTGATAATAAGATGATGGAAATTGATTGTTAGGACTAAGGTCGCAATATTGAAAACTGTAATCCTGAAGTGATTGTGTTATTGCTCTAATATTATTGACATATTTTTGATTATGAAAAATAAACTCTTTAAGAATTATAAAACATTCTTTATCCCATCCGATTTTAATTTTATTGATTGAATAAACTTTTGGAAAATGAACGGAATCTAAATTTTTAAACCGGACCATAGCCAATGCTTCCGTTCGATCTTTCGTTATTTTTAAAACTTTATTATCATCGGTAAGAAAAGCAAATCCATATGATCCTCTACCTAAAAATTTTTTTATTTTAATTCCAAATTTTTGTTTGATTGATTTTAAAATTTCATATAGTTTAATTTCTTTCTGGCGCTCATAACCATATCCCATTTTGGCTGTTCCAAAATTTTTATTAGTGTCCATAACATTTTTATTATTAAACGCAGAAAATTTAGGGGCACTTGTTATAGGACCTAATTCTTGTAATAAAATAGTACGAATAATTTGACGTATTTGATCTTCCATACGTCAATAAATAGAAAAAATTAAATCAATTCATTAATGGGAGTATCAAGGGCCAATGAAATTTTAGTGAGTTCTCCAACGTTAAAATCCTTGGTTCCGCTTAAAAAAAAGGCCATATCATTCAAGGAAATTTTTAATTTTTTAGACATTTCTTCCTTATTGATGTTTTTCGCTTGCATGTGATCATAAATTTTTGCTGCAATCACCATTTTGTTTTTTGTAGTTTCCATTTGAATAGTAGAAATCTGACTTAAAATGGAATTAATGATATTACCGTCTGCGTTCATTTTTTTTATTTAAAGTGTATTGTTATAAGAGTATCCCCTTTTAAATATCTTCTTACTAATTCTTGTCCTTCAAGTTTGTAAATATAACAGTGTCCGGATCGGCACCAGGTGATCATCCAGTACATAGTTTTCCCTTTCCCTACTGTAAAACCATAATGAAAATCCTCATCCAGGTCACTTGGACATTCTTTGCCAGTATTACTTGTAAGGTGGCTTATTTTACAAGTCACTGTTTTACTAGATGCCAACATATTTCCATTGATTTCTTTTTACATAATCAGTAAGTTCTAAAACTAATTTTTCTTGATCGGCTTTATAAAAACCAGCAGAATTAGTACAGCCGGCTTCCAGAATAAAATATTCTCCTCCAGTTTCAGCAATGTCTAATACAAATACATCGTGCGGAGTATATATTTTACATGCTTTTTCACAAAAGTCAATCATTTCTTGCGGAACATCTTCAGCGCTTTTTTTAAGAAATTGATTTTTCATATACAAAGAAGAAGTAATTACTTTCCCATCAATGATAAAATTTCGCCATTCCTTATTTATTTTCCAAGGCTCACCAATGAGAATTTCAGTATCATCATTGAGGTGGTCTGTGTTCACAGTAACTAATCTTTCTCTCCATGATTTTAAATCTTGCAAACTCATGATCTGACCGGCAAATGATTTTGAATCATCAATAGGGCGTATAAAAAACAAAGTTTCACCTTCTCCTTCCAGGTCTTTAACGCCTCCGAAAGTTGTAATGATTGCTTCATTGTTTAACATTAATGTATCCCACTTATTAATGTAATTGTCCATTCGAAAAGTTTCGTGATCAAAAAATATTCCCGGCTGCAGCAATACATCTTTATGTAATTCGTTAATCCAAGTAATACCACCATAAAATATATTAACCCGATCACGATTAAAGTCTGGAAGTTTTATGTCATGTGGAATGACAGTTACAAATTCGTGTGGTATAGAATGTTTTTCAAATATTTCTTTGAAGGCATTATATACATATCGGTCAGAAGATAAATTTTCCTGTACCACCCAACCTATTTCTTTGTTCATAAAAGTTTCTTTTTGATTCTTGTCACCACATAGGGGCTAACATTATATTTGATTGCAATATCTTTTTGTTTCAGTGTACCTTTTTTTAAATCTTTCAAAATTTTTTGAGAATATACGTCAGATGTTTTTCGAACAATTGTTCCTCTGTTTAATTTAGGTAATATTTCCGGCCAACAAACACCTCTTGCTATTCTTGAAATCTGCATGGCGCTAATATTGTACTTAGACTGAAGTTCCTTTGTCCCAATTTTTTTTACAAATAAGTCTTTTTTTAAATGCCAAACTTGAGTGGGTGTCATAAATTTACTTCTCTATTGTTAATAGGTTTGCTTGACTTATTTAAACGTAAAACTAGGCAAAATGTTACATAAATGCATAAAATATAGAAAATCAAATATTTACAGCTATTTATAGGAACAAGTGGATAATTGTGATTTTTCTAATTCAATGGGAGAATTCTCTACAATTACCGCAAAGCAAAGTAAGTAAGTTAGTTTAAAGTAAAAAAATTGTTTATTTATAACAGCTTAAGTGGCATTGGATTCAGTGCCACTTTTCTGTTTTTTTAAAGATGCCATAATGGTGGTTCTGATCTGTAAAATTTCTTCTGCCCTGATTTGTAAGTATTTAATGTAATTTTGAATGTCTTCCTGATCATTGGTTACATAATAACTCCGGCCAGATTCAATAAGTATTCCATCCACAAAATTTTTCTTTCGAATTTCATGCATGATCTGGTCCAGCTGTACCCTGTCAAGAATGATTGGATTTTTTGCGTTTGCCAGTTTGTTTAAAAGTACATCGCGTTGAATGGCGTTTTCTTTGCCCCGGCAACTCTTATTTAAAGATTTTGCAATAAGTTCTATTGTAGCTTTATCGATCATGATTAGTTTAATTTAATTGAACGTTCTTTCCATATTACATCTTGACCAAAGACCACTTCTGGAACCATAAATCCTTTTCCTGCTTTCCTGCAGAGTCGGTAAGGGTTTTCATCGCACGCACTGATCATGGCCAGGATAGGTTCTAATTCTATTTTTTTAAAATATTCCTTTGTCCAAATTCCATTACAGAGACTGGAACGTAATTGGAATGTTTTATTTATTTTGCCTTCCAATATTTTTCTATATAATAATTGTTCTTCCATTTTTATTTCATAAAACCTTAATTGATTGGGTCCATCAAATAATATTCCCAATGGTTTGTATTTATTATAAGCTGAATGCCAACCTATAATTATGGTTTCCTCATAGGGTTGATCAATAATGTTTAGTGCAGCATCAATGGAATAAGTAAATGTATAGTCCTCTTCCGGGTATAAAATATCAACAGTCATGTGTCCTATAAGTAATTAATGCTAAATTAGAAAAAATAGAATTAAGAAACAAGTATAAATTATTGTTCTTCTTCTTCTGCAGATGGTTTTGGTATTTCAATAATTGTAAGATCATCACCTATAGCTTTTACAATTTCTTTCACCTTATTCGGTGTGAATCGATTACATATGAAATTTAATAATTCACCAATTGATTTATCTCCAATATAAATTTCCCACATTTTATTCATTTCCTCTTTAGATACTGGAGCAGATGTGGTATATATTCTATGAACATCTTTTAAGCGGGTTTTATTATCTATTACTTCATGTGGGTCTTCCG
>Ga0075163_10005245_pt1 | contig 17318 bp, 34 predicted proteins | sample JI1023141ADNA_FD_71478 | JGI IMG/M metagenome (GOLD analysis project Ga0075163, IMG submission 71478) | Wastewater effluent complex algal communities from Wisconsin, to seasonally profile nutrient transformation and Carbon sequestration -... | ecosystem: Engineered > WWTP > Effluent > Algae...
CGGCTGCGAGGGATGCGGCACAGCAAGCGGGTCTGCCAGTGCCGACGATGGCTGACGTGGAGAAGGCCGAAGTACTGGCTTCGGGGCACATCGACTACGCATCGAAGTGGGCCTATGGCGTGGTCGAGGCGATGCACCGCGCCAAGCGCTCCCAGGCAGCTGCAGGGATGTGCTGAGAAGGTGTGAGGCCATGGGGTTGCATGAGATCGTCGGCGCGACAGGGACGCGAGTGAGAGACCAGGTGTTCCGCTCTTGGATGACGGGACCTCAATGGTTCAATGGGACATGAGCAAAGGCAAGGTCGCAGACAGGAAAGCGGGGGCGAACAGCGAGCCGCGGATCGTGGCAACGCGCCAGGCGGGCGAACTGCACCAGGTGGTCACTGTCGTGGGCGGCAAAGGCACGTACCGGAAGAAGCCGTGCGTGACCTGCCCTTGGAAGAAGAGCGTGGTCGGGGAGTTCCCGGCGGAGGCGTTCCGGCACTCGGCGCGGACGGCCTACGACATGTCGGAGCATGCCTTCGCCTGCCACGAGTCAGGCGTGAAGCGTCCCAGTGTCTGCGCTGGATTCCTGCTCAAAGGGGCTGAACACAACCTGAAGGTTCGGCTCGGCAGGATGCAGGGGAAGTTCAAGGACGACGTCACCGACGGCGGAGAGGAACTCTTCGAGAGCTACAGGGCGATGGCAGTGGCCAATGGGGTTGGGGCAGACGAGGCTGTGCTTCAGCCGTGCAGGGACGACTGAGATGGACAAGATGGCGGGTGAGGCAGGAGGCGCCGCTGGCAACAGCCAGGCGCCGGCAATCGAGCGAGACGGCACCGGGTGGATCTGCCGGGATCGGAGCACGGGCAACGTCCTTCCGAACTTCGAGGGAGTGGCGTACTGCGAGGACCTGGGGGTCTTCGTGCAGACGTACAAGTCGGGAACGGAACGAGGGCTGTGGGAACTCGGTGCCCAGACGTACGAGGGTGCGCTGGCAGAGTCGGAAGAATTCAAGAAGCAGATGCCGCTCCAACTGTGAAGAGCGGATGCCCTGCTGGTTGGGCGGTGTGAAGAGACGGCTAGGCAAAGCCGCTCTTGCATGGGCGGTGAGGCATGGGTTTGAGCGAAAGCGGGGAGGTGTTCATGGTCGAGTCAGAATCGCGTGCAATCACGCACAACGGCAAGGCGGCGCAGCTGAGTGTGATGCGCAATGACGGACAGTGCTGGGGGCGGATCCGCTTCGATGGCGATGCGCAGGCGCAACTGGACGTAGTCACAGAGCGTGACTGCTACGAGGACGCCGACAGCGTGGCGCTGGACACCTTCGAGCACGCTGCGAAGCAAGGCCAAGTGGAGCCGGCGGCGGGCTGGGTCTGAGTGGCAAGACAAGCGTCGCGTGGCTCGATGTGGGGAATGACCACGGGACAGCGCAAAGTCATTGGGCTGCGGCGAATTGCAGCTGGATGACCCCTTGCGTGTGCGTCTACGCGAAGAGGCTGAGGGCATTCGAGTGCGATGGCAGCACCTGGTGCGCTTCAGTACCAGTGCTCTGGCGAGAGGAAACGTTGAGTCGGCCAGGAGCGGGACCGGTAGGCCAGACTAGGGCATAAGCGCCTTGTTCGCAGGGGGTGCGAGAGGACAGTAGGGGCATCGAAGGCCGTGTTCTTACAGGAGGCAGCATGCAAGTTCTCATCGACGAAGGCAGCGAGGTTTCGGGCTCCATCGGGCAGCAAGCGACGCACCACTGCGAGGTGAGCATCACGGTGCGGATCGGCGAGTCGGCAAAGTCTCGCGAGGGCCACGTGGTTCGCCGGGTGTCGCGATCGGAATGGGAGGTCGTGTCCTGCCCACCCGAAGCCAGCTACCAATACGATGCAGGACAGGTGGTGCTGGGGCGGGTGGTCTTCTGGCGAATGAACGGGCTGGAACACAAGCTGCACTGAACGCTAGCGAGCTGGTGAGCCGAAGGGGTTTCGATGTTGGTGATCTCGTGGTTGGCATGGGCGGTCGGGCTGGGCCTGGGTGCGGCGTGGATCATCGGCAGGCGCCGGCTGACGCTGATCGCTGCGCTGGCGTGGTTCGGGTACGGGGTCTACGAGTACCTGATGCACGCCAGGGTGCTGTGCACGGGGGAGTGCAACATCCGAGTGGACTTGCTTGTGCTGTGGCCGGTGCTGATCGGTGTGCTGATCGCAGTGGGGATTGGATACGTCAAGCGGCTATGGCAGACCAGAGCAGCAGCAGGCAAGTGATTTCAGCGCTGGCGACGACCGGGCCAAGAGGGTGATGGAGACGAACTGATGAGCAATGCATTGGAGGACATGGCCAGGGCGCTGTGGGATGCCTGCCCGACGGTCAAACCGGCGTGGGACCAGTTAGGTGCTGTCACCAAGAGCGTGTGGCTGGAGCGTGCGGCAGCGGGTGAGACGCCGCGGAAGACGAAGCCTTCCACTTCGGGGGAGCAGGGTGTCTCCGAGCCCGGCGTTGGGGCCGTGAACGTGCCGAGCGGTGTGACGGATGGGGCAGGAGTTTCAGAGCCCATGCGGGAGCCAGAGGCGCCGTGCGATGGGGCGGCAGCGCCGCCGACCACGGAACTGCAAGGCAGCCTGTTCTGATGGGCGGGTTGCGAGTGGCCGAGGGCTGCTAGGCGATCAAGGGGTGCGTTGCGGCCAGGGGTTGGGTGTAGGCGGGTAGTTCCTGGAAGTGCTTCGGCTGGGTGAGGTGCGCCGGTGAGGTGATGGCATGCAGGGCTGGCATGCCGGAGCGGATTCGGGCTTGAGGGCGGGGCTGCAGGCTGCACCATGTGTACATCGGGTGAATGGTGAGCGGGGTAGATCGTGATGCGCAATAGCGGCGAGCAGACGGCAAGCGGGTGGGGTCCTGCATTGGAGAGCGTGGCCAGCCGAGTGGAGGCCATGCGCTCAGGCAACAGCAGCGCCGCCGTGGTGAGAGACCTGTCGCTGGTTCGCGGGCCGTACTGGCTGACTCGACGGGTGCCGGCGAATGCGCATCACTTCAAGCGGTCGGAGTTCGAGGACTACTTGGAGAAGGAACACTTCCCGGCAAACACGCTCGCTGATCGGGTTGTGGAGCATGTCCAGGCGATTCGCCGCGCGCTGGTGGGCGGGATGGCTGTGCCGGCAGAGGTGATGCAGGACGACGCCGGCAAGGAGGCGTTCGAGCTGGCAGAGATGGATGTTCTGGCCGACGCAGAGGGCGCGTGGAAGCTGACACAGCAGAAGGAGGCGGTTCTCGTCTTCGAGAAGGCCGTAGGTGAGCACTCGCCGGGCGGACAACCGAAAGCAGCGGTGGAGGCGCTCATGATGGCAGCGGCACGCGCAGCGGTGGAGCGACCGTCGAGCAACGCGGATACGGGGCTCTACGGCTGGGCTGCCGGCGGGTACAAGCGGGTTCGTCTGGAGGGGCATCCCCGAGAGATCCTGATCGGGATGCGCCAGGGCAATGGGATGAACAGGTGGCTCGAGTTCCGGGATTCGGGCTGGCCGGCCGGCTCGCTCTACGGCGAAGTTCGACGCGTCTCGTACATCGAGGCGGATGGGATCTACGCGAAGGCCGTCTCAGAGGGCAACCTGACGCTGGAACAGGGCCGGTCAGTGATGGGGGCCAGCTGGCATCCGTTCGTGACGGTTCAGGTCTGCGAGTCAGTGCGGATGGTGTAGTCGATAGGCCGGGTGGCCAAGGCGGGCGCCATAGTGGCTTGCCAGGAGGGTGCGAAGGCGCCTAATGGATGCAGGCCCAGACGACTAGGCCACAGGCCCCAAGGAGGAATCGATGACGACGGTGAACCAGCGCAGCGAGTACAACACCGAGAACTTCCCGTTCATGGTGTGCCGGCACGGAAACTGGAACATCTGGCGCAACGCGCAGGGAAGCTGTGCGGCGATCCCCAGCGAGTCGGGAGAGCGGGCGGGATGCCGTCCGAGTCAGTTCGGTGACATGAGCTACGTGAGGCAGGTGCTGGCGCGCGAGGTGCTGGCGTACCAGGACGAGCAGGCGATGGTGTTCGCCGTCAGCCTGGCAGCAGCAGTGCCGGCCTGAGGGGTGTGGTGGTGCGGCACAGGGATGTGGTGAAAGCTGAGGCCGGGCGCGTCTACGCGGAGCGGTCGTTCATCGGGCACAGGCTGCACGAAGCCCACTTCGCGGCGCTGAATGCGGCGAAGGTTCGGCGGGATGCACATGGGGCGCTCTACGAGGTATCGCCCGCGGCCATCAACACGGTCAACGGGTACTGCCTCGACGCACCCGATTCGATGCCACAGGGTTGCATGGGAAGCCCATGTGAATCGCCGGCCCAGATGTGGGTGAAGCGCGGTGTCGACTGGGAAGAACATCAGCGCAGGGAGCGGCTGATGCAGGAACTCATCGACGAGGTATTGGCCGAACGGGAGGCAACGTAGAAGAGGCTGCGGGAGACCGGTCGGAGACGGTGACTGACCGTCAGATGAAACAACGTGGGGTGGGTGATGAGCATCGAATGCGACGTGGCAGGACTCAAGCAGATGGCTGGCGAATGGGTCAGCGCGGTGAACGCTGGTGCTGACGATGAAAGCACGGAGGCAGGCCTGAAGTGTCTGACGCTGGGCTACTTCAGCGCACACGCGACGGCCAAGACGCCGGTCGAGCGCACGGAAGCGGAAGCGCTCATGCGGCTCGCGCTGCGCAAGCAACTGGACCGGGACCTGGGCCAGAACCCGCTGGACAAGCTCAAGGCGATGCTGGGGATGCCCTGAGCGGCGGGCGTGCCAGAAAAGGCTTCTGGTGGGCGGCGAGGCAGGCAAAGTACAGATTGGACAAGGACAGACGAGAGCGGAGATGACGATGACGGTGCGATCGAAGACGGTGTTCGAAGGCGTGTGCGCCATGATGGTGAGCGTTCTGAACCTGATGGACCCAATCCGCATCGAGCCCACGTCGAGCTTCGTGGTGGACTTCGGTGCGGACAGCCTGGACACGGTGGAACTGGCAATGGCCATCGAGGACCACTTCGAGATCGAAGTGGAAGACGCTGACTGGGAAGGCGTGCTGTACGTTGGCCAGGCGGTGGCGGTGGTGGACAAGTACCTGAAGGCGGCGGGGCGGGATCTGCCAATCGGTGCGGACCTGAGCGGTGTGGAGGGGGTTCAGCCTCGCAAGCAGACCGACTGGCAGGTCGGCCACACGGAGCATCAGGGGAAGACCTTCGTGGTGTACGACCTGGCGCAGCAGGACGACGACGCAGGTGCATGCACGCTGAGCGTGAAGGGGCGCGGTGCGAAGGAGATCGCCGAGCGAGTGGCGAAGTTTCTACAGGCGGAGGGACTGTGATGGCAGGGCAGAAGCCTGCGCGGGTGCTTGAAGCCGGTAAGCACTACGTCCTGACACCTTCGATGACGGAGGCCCCGGCAGGCGGCATGACACGCGTTCTTGGGCCCTTTGAGGGGCACGAGAAGGCTTGGGCAGCGAGAAGCGCGTGGGCGTACTCGGCTGAAGACGTCGCTGATCGCGCGGAAATCCTGACGGGCGAGGAGCTTGCGCGGGACTACGCCGGGCTGCATGGGGTGCTGGCCGGGTAGAGGACAGGTGTTGGTGGGGGCTTCAGGCGGTCGAGAAGATGGGTCGGTACGCAGCCAAGTACCTCCAGGTTCAATCGGAAGACGAGGGCGACTTCCGGCGCTACGTTCTGGACTTCGCACAGCGAGCGATCGATGGGATCAGGTTGTCCATCGGGGACTCAGATGGTGTCATCGTGGCGGTGACCGAGAAGCTACGGGCACAGGCGCCGGCTGCCTCCGAAGCGGTGTAGTGGACTGTCCCGGCGGGGCGGGAGCAACGGAAGAGGGTCGGACAAGATGGCGATTCGTCAGCGGAAGGTAGTGAGCGCGCGGGTTGCGCAGTCGAACAGCCCGGAAACGGACGCCATGCCCCAGGTGATGCACCTAGTGAGTGGGGTTTCGGAGTCGGGAGAGGAGTGGACCGTGAAGGTCATGTCCTCAGATCCGCTGACGGCCATAGATGAGGTGGCGGTCATGGATGAGGCCATGTTCAATCTGCTGGAACGTTTGCCGCACACCGGGCAGGCAGCAACTGCGTAATGGTTCTCTCGGACGGCGCAGCGATCTGCGGAGGCGGCCTTGAGAGGGTCCAGGCGTCTGTCTTGGAGAGACTGGGCGAAGTGTTCCGTTCGGCTCCGATGGTTGAGATGCTGGGGATCGCGCTGTCAGCAAGGCTGCGGGAAGCAGTCGAAGCACCGATACCGGGCTTCAGGAGGGCATTGCTGGAGCTACGGCATGCGGTGAGGGAACGGGCGCTGCGTGGCGCGCCTTCGTCGGCGATGGTCGGGGCGATGCAGGCGATGTGGCACGTCGCGACTGCGCAAGCCAAGAGGCTTTCAGGCGAGAGCGATGAGCGGCAGATGGCAAGCCTGGTGCGTGCCACTGAGGCGGTGTCGCGCACGGAGGCTGAGGTCATCGCCCTCATCAGGGCGCGTCGAAGGGGAGAGTTCCGGATGGCGGCGGGGCGTCGGCGAGAAGAGCAGCTTCAGGGAGTGAAGTGGTGAAGGCACAAAGGCCCAGCAAGGCGGAGCAGGCGCAGTTCCTAGGCGACATGGCGCAGGCGATGGGCTGCAGCGTTGAGTCGCTGGTGGCGGCTGGGTACGACCAGTCGGTGCAGGATTACATCGCCAACGAGAAGACGCCTCAGCAGGTCGCATCGATCGTGATGAGCAACGCCAGGCGAGCGAAGCCGAAGACGATCTTGGCGGCAGGTTCCTAGTCGTCGTCTGCCTCAACGACCGAAGACGCTTCGTCCTCGATGGATGAGGACGTGGTCTCGAGGTCAGGCCGGACGCCCCGCCAGTTCTCGTGGCTGAGGCGGTCCATGTGGGAGCGCATGCGGTCCACCTCGTCGCGCGCATTCTGCACAGCTGGATCAGAAGGACGCAGGGACTCAAGGTGCTGCAGCGCCTCCTCGGCATCGTCGAGCCTGGACCGGATGGTGTGCATCTGGTCGCGCCAGGGCGTGTCAGAGAGAGCCCGAACAGCTGAACGCAGCTCGGCGGCTGCATCCTCGAACTCGGACTTGGCTTGCCGGGCTTCGTCGGCGCCGCTGTCATCTGCCTCGGCGCCGTGCTCGCCGGGCGTGTCGGTGGAGTAACGAGCGGGAACACCTGCAGAGCCATAGCCCCCGCCAGGAGAGGTCGACCGGGTGTCGCAGCCGGAAAGAGGCACGCAAAGGGCGGCCGCTACCAGTGCCGCGCAAACGCATCGTTTGTCCATCTTCGTTGTCCCTGTCCCCTCGTGCGGCGGTGCTTCGCAGTATGCGGCAGGCGCGGTGGACAGGAAGCCGCTTTGCGCTGAAGCGCTGATGGGCATCATGAGTGCAAGAACTTCAAGGCGGCACTGGCAGGTTTGGACCGCTACAGCTCGAAGAGGAGATCCATGCGATTCACACTGATGACACTGGCCGTTGCGCTTGCGGGCGCAACGGTGGTGGTCGCCACCGATCTTGGTGGTGATGCTACCCAGCCCTGGCCCTCCATCTGGGCGGCCAATGATGAAGTGGCAGGCGCTGTTGCGCTCGCGTTCGTCGTCGCCGGGCTGGTTTCTGGCGGCCTGGCCCGGCCGCTCCTGGGGCGGAAAGTGCTCCGCTTCGCCGTCAGTCGCCATCAGTGCTGGCGATTGCGACGATCTGGCTGAACATCAACGGTGACACGGCCCGACCCGCGAACAGCATCTGCGGGCCGGGCCCAACGCATCGTGTGCAGTAGGTGCGTATGCAAGAGGTTCTGGAGGTGAGGGATGCGGATTCTGACGACAGCTCAGGCGCTGCAGATGGGGTTCAGTGCTGATCGGCGCCGGCGCAAGCGCCAGCACAGGCGGGCTGCCAGGGCGCTGATGCAAGGGGGAACCCTGCTGAACCCGCGGGCGGGCCGCGGCACGATCCCCGGCGACGTGGCGAGGTGGCATCTGGAGCAGGCCAGGTACCTTTGACAGGTTGCGGAGCGTGGCCGGAGACGATAGGTTCTGGTTTGCTGGCAAGCGGGTTGGGTGGGGGAAAAATGGGTGCTGAAGCGGCGGGGGATTCCATTGGTGGCGAACGCGTGGGTGCCTACTGGGAATCGGCGGCGTACTGGAGTCACTACGAGTACGACCGTAGGAACGGGTGTCTCTGCTACGGTGGACCCAACCAGTACTCATGGGGGTGGGTGGTTGACGACTTCGGCTCTGCTGTGATGCCCTGGGAGCAAGTGACGGGCTTCGGGATGTACGAGTCGTCGCTGGAAGTGCACTGAGGCTGAATGCCTGTAGCGATCCCGAGTGATGAACATGGCCGAAGGACGAGACGGCTGCCGATCAGTGCAGGATGGAATGCCTGCGGCAGACAAAGGGGCTGATGGGCTGGGGGACAGCCCGTGCACAAGCTGCGGCGCGTGCTGCGCCTACTCCCACGACTGGCCGGAGTTCTCGGACGAGGACGATCTGAATGGGATCCCCGAGAGCATGTGTGACTGCGACGCAGGCCGAATGAAGTGCATCGGCGACCGGTGTGTCGCGCTGGTGGGTGAGATTGGGCGCAAGGTGCGCTGCTCGGTGTACGAGTCGCGCCCAGCCGTGTGCAAGGCTTTCCAGCCGGGGACGGATGCCTGCGCGGAAGTGCGGCGCTGGTTCAAGCTGACGCCGGCCACAGGGGTGCTTGGCTCGGCTTCGGGGGTGGGGTGTTGATGCTGAAGTGGGCTGCGCGAGCAGGGGTGGCGGCGCAGACTCAAGCCGGGCGATTCGAACAGGTCGAGAGGTAGGAAGCACATGAGCCAGATCAAGCGCGCTGAAGAGCAGTACATGGAAGGTCTCGCACGCATCTATGCGGAGGGCTACGACATCGAGAACGCCCGAACCGGAGAAGTCTGCCGCACGGTGATTGGCATCGACATGACGTACGACTGCTGCACCAACAAGGCACCAATCATCACGACGCGTCGCGCAGCGCCCAAGTTGGCGATTGCGGAGCTGCTGGGCTACATCCGAGGGGTCACCTCTGCCAAGCAGATGCGCGACCTTGGCGCGAAGAGCTGGGACGCGAACGCGAACGAGAACGAGGCATGGCTGGCCAACCCGAACCGCAAGGGCCTGGACGACATGGGCTTGATCTACGGTGCGGTCGCGAGGAACTGGCCGGTGCAGGGTCAAGACGTGTCGATAGACCTCTTCCGGAAGGTCTACAACAACCTGAAGAGGGGTGTCGACGACCGCGGCGAGATCATCAGCTTCTGGAATCCAGGCATGTTCCACCTGGGGTGTCTGCGCCCTTGCATGTACGAACACCAGTTCTCGCTCTTGGGCGATGACCTGTACCTGCACAGTCAGCAGAGGTCGGCTGACTGGCCACTGGGGACGACTGCTAACGTCCTCCAGGTGTGGCTTCTGCTGCGGTTGATGGCTCAGATCACCGGCAAGAATCCGCGCATGGCCTTCCACCGCAACGTGAACTGCCACATCTACGGGAGCCAGCTCCATCTGGTGCCGGAGCAACTGTCGCGAAAGCCGCTCGCAGAGCCCACGATCGACATCAACCCTGACATCCGGACTCTGGAAGACCTGGAGCGCGCCACGCTGGCGGACTTCGAGATCCACTACAAGGAGTTCCACCCGGACATCAAGTACCCGTTCGCTCTCTGAGGGACGGGGCCAGGAGGTGATGATGAGGGCGATGGGAAGACAGGTTTGGGTGAGACCTGGGAATGCGTCAGAGCGGCAGGGGGCGGTGGCTGTTGTACCGGTCGAGAACGACTGCGAAGACCAAGGTTTCAGCAGCGTCAACGATGGGTGCAGCGTCTGGCCCTGCGTGAAAGAGCCGCTGTTCAAGTGGTCGCTCGGTTGGCGATGCAGCAAGTGCGGCGGCTGCTACTGAAGGCATCCGCACCGGAACTGATCAGGATCACCATGACAAAGAGCGACTTCGACTTCGAGACCTGGTTCGACAGCCTGGCAATGATGGTGCTGGACAAGACGGGAGTGGAGTTCAGGGACCAGGACACCGTGCGTGAGGACTACGAGAGCGGGCGCAACCTTGCGGACGTGGCAGACCAGATCGCCGCTGAATACGGCGAGGGCTGAGAGGCTTTGCGGCTTGGGTTGAAGGGTCAGGCGAGGATCATTGGTGCATAGGCGGACACGAGGCAACGGATGAAAACGCACCTGATCTCTCTGACGTACGTGAAGATGGCCATCGAGCGGAGCGGGTGGCTCGTGAACACGAAGGCGGCGGCGGTCTCGAACTCGCATAAGCCGATGAAGGGTCGCGGCGACGATCTGCTGCATGGGGCATGCGTGATCTTCCCGCTGAAGTGATCTAGGAAACGAGGGGATGGGAATGCGCTACTGGGTTCTGGGTGTGGGTGTGGGTGTGTCCGGGTTGATGGTGGGGGTGCTGTTCGCGGCGCGGTTCCAGATCGTCCCAACGCCGGGACAGTACGCCTTCGGCGTGGTGTGGAGCGCCATGATGGCGTGGTCGGTGGCGGTGATCGCGCGTCGGATGGCGCGGCCGCCGCAGAAGAAGGTGCGGCGCGTTCAGCGCTGAGACGGCAAGGCGACTCAAGCAAGGGAGCGGTGATGAGCGAAATCTGGAAGCAGGCGATCACGCGGGACAACTTCCCGGTTCTGATCCTCAAGGGCAACACGGTGGTGGGCAAGGCGAGGTGGAGCGCGGCGGCAGACGGCCTCACATCGATGCGGATCATCGAAGGCGAGGCCCTGGCATGGGTGGAGAAGATGGCGGCCGAGCATGGACAGGGCGTCATGCAGGCCAAGCACTTCACCCCGCGCTACTACGACTTCACCGGCGAGTACGCGCAGCGACTCGATCCTGGCTGGGAGTTCATGGACGAAGCATTCGGCGAGACGCGGGCGGTGTCGGAGTTCGCGCTGAACTACGGCATGGTTCCGGCGGCGTTCAAGGACGTCGAGGGTTACCGCTCGAAGTTCTCGCAGCCGGAGCGGGCGGAAGGCTGAAGGTGGGCCGGCAGGATGGGCCTGCCGGCAGTTATGGGCAAGGTGCTGGGTGGGATGCCCAGGGGCAGAGACAAGGGGAACGGGATGCAATCGAAGTTCAAGGTCGGAGAGACCCTGGTGGTGGTCGCGCGTGTCGGGCTGTTCGTGCCGCTGGGGCAGGTGCTGGAGGCGCCGGCGGTGGCGAACCTGAAGCTGGTGGAGCTGACCATCGTCGAAGAGGTCGAGGTCAGCGGGAACTACAACCCGGAGAGCCAGCATCTGGGGTACACGGCGAAGGGATCGGACGGCTGGATGTACGGCTGCCAGAACATCCGCTTCGACGAGGCATCGTCGTCGCCGTACCAGAACTGGCAACGCATCTACCAGGAGGGGACCCACTACCGCAAGGACGAGCACGGCCGAATCGGCGCGTGGCTCATCGACAAGGAGGCGGAGTTCAATGCGCGGTTCCTCAACTGGGAGGTGACCATGGTGATGGGCGGAATGCCCACGGCAACAGCCCAGGCGATGGCGGCGCGGATCAACGCGGAGTTCCCGGGCTGCCAGGTCGCGCAGTGCACACGATTCGAGGCGGGGAGCGACGACGACCACCGGGAGTTCGGCTGGTTCTACAGCAAGGACGGGTGCGGTGTCTGCAGCCTGATGGCGCAGCCGAGCGAGGCTGCTGAAGCACAGGCGGGCTGACGCCAGCAAAGCTCGCTTCTGATACGAAACTCTTTGGCAAGGACAGGGACAGGGACAAATGGGGCATCGGAGTTGGATGGTCGCGATCCAAGGCGACGAGGATGCGGTGGCGGTGAAGCGCTGGCTGCTCAATGTGGAGCAGGCGCATGGGGTCGACTGGGGTCTGAGATACCACAGCACCTGCATCCGCAAGGATGGAAGCGTCTGGGCGCTGATCGACTCGGACGGCAGCGGCGTGGTCGATCACCTGATGGACTACGGCTACGTGCCGACCAGTGAACGGGTTCTGTTGCTCGGAGAGGCGCCGAGCTGGGACGAGAGCGAAGGGCCGATGGGGAGCTACTCGGATGCGCTGCACTCCGCGTACCTGGACGCCGAGCCGCACGACTTCATGCCGGTGGGCTCGCGTGCGCTGGAAGACCAATTCGGAGTGGCGCAGATACTGCTGGTGAAGGACCTTGGCCAGCTGGCTGAAGTGCGGAAAGCGGTCGAGGCGCTCGCGCGGCGGCTCGAACCGCGTGTGGTGCCCGACATCGTTTCGACCTACTACACGGTGAGCGAAGCGGGTGCGCAGCTTCTGGGCCTGATGGTGTGCAACCTGCAAAGCGACTTCCTGCGGGAGATGACAGCAGAGATCGCCGTCGAGCAGATCCATGCATCACAGATGCCCGAGAACACGTGCTACGGTTTCCAGCACGACGCGAACACAGCCAGCGTCTGGGACGGCGAAGGCAGCTTCATCAGGGTACCGGTCGTCGGCGGATCCGTGAGCGATGAGACGCTGATCGCGATGGCGCACGACAACAAGGCCGAGCAGTTCCGGGCACGAGCGGGGAAGCTGCTGCAAGCCTGTGGCTTCGAGGGCGGTCAAGGAGGTTTCAGCAGCGCTGACAAGAGTTCGCGCGACTGGCACAAGCAGGTGCAGGTGGGCTGCGATCGAATCCTGATCACAGGGTCGTGCAAGAGCCGGCGCGAAGTGAAGGGAAACCGGCAGAGCGCCTTCGTCAACTGCGTCGAGCTGACCAGCTGGACCTCTACTGCACCAGGTGTGACGACGGGTTCGGACCGAAAGCGAGCGTTCATCTCGGAGGCCGAACTTGGCGGCCTGGCGGAGGCTGTGCAGGCATTCGAGAAGGCTCTGACCGAGGCGATGAGCGCAGCGGCTTGATCGAAGCTGCGGCAGAGAGGCCCAAGGCCGACTCTTCAGAGAGGGGGCGGGAAGAGCATAGGCGGCGAAGCTCTCTGAACTGAGGCCAGCACGCTGCGAAAAGAGGCTGGGCGACAGTGGCCCCAGGAGGATCATCAATCCATCGGGGCAAGGACTGACAGGAGCATCAGCGATGAGCAAAGCCGGCATGCACAACTACTTCGGGCGCAGCACGGGCGACGCGGTGGTTCGCGAGCTGGCGATGGGTCGTGACCTGGACCTGTTCCTGGAAGATGCCGGCAGCAAGCCGATCACACCGCAGGAAGCTTACGAACTGGGGCTGAATGGGGGATCGCGAGAGTGGAAGCGCCGCCGGGGGCAGGCAAGGGTCGAGTGGCTGCTTCCGCCGATGAGCCTGGACTGCCTGCCGGAGTACAAGCGCGGGACGGACGAGGGCAGCAACAGGGAAGAGGACTGGCTGTCGCGCCGCGACTTCATGGACAGCTGCGATGACCGGTGGTACGGGCCGAAGGACTCGGTGTTCTGGGCGTTCCACGAGGCCGAGTCGGAGGTTTGGTGTCAGGTGGCGGACGCATGGGACCTGCACGATTGCGGCTTCGTGCCGGCGAACCAGTTCCCGGTGTTCATGCGGCGCGCAACGGCAATGGAAGAACTGCTGGACATGGAGGAGCGCCTGCGACGCGCCCGCACGGCAGTGGACATCGATCTGATCCAGCGGCTGCGCTAAGGGTCGGCTGGGGTTGGGACACGGGTTGAGAAGCGAGAGAACGCATGACCACGACAATGAACATGCTCGCCCTGAATGTGCCGCTTTCGCAGTGGCGCAAGTTCGAGGCGGAAGGACGATGCGGCACCGTCTGGCACGGCGGGAAGAACACGGACAAGACGGCCGCGGCGATCTTTGCGCAACTGAGCCACGAGGATGCGGTGGCGCTGGTGGCGCGTGAGTTCAACAGCTACCCGAGCGACTTGCGGCTGACGCTGCGCACGCTGTGCAATGCGGGCAACGGGAGCGGAAACGTGCGCAAGGGCGTTCAGCGGTTGGATAGGCTGATGGGAGGCAAGCTGCTGCGCGACGAGAAGCACGTCGAGCACTTCCAAACGAAGACCAGGGGCGGTTGGCGCTCCAAGGCAGTGAATCCCGCTGTGGCTGGCGCAACGCGCAAGTACGGGATTGTGAAGTGAGAAGGCGCCCAAATCGGGACATCGGCCGCATCGGGAGCGCACTGAAGTGCGGGGTCTGACGATGGGAGCGGCACCGGATGGCTTCGAGAGAGTGGATCTGTCGGACCTGGACCACTTGGGGATGTGGCGCAAGGCGGGGGCCGGGTTCGTTGACTACTGGACAGGGTCGGCTCCGAAGGTAGTCCGCCGTGAGCGTGCGTTGGGCTACGGGGCGCGCAAGATCACGACGGTGAGGCTGCGCAGTGCCAGGCTGACGTGCCCAGGAAAAGTGGAGCGGACGGGGTGAGCGGCATCGACGACGAACTGGAGGCGATGCGGGTTCGCCACCGGGCCATCGCGAGGTACCGCATCTACTACATGGAGCCGCGGAAGAAGCGGGGCGAGCAGAAGACGGAGATCGAGCGCGACCTGACCTACGACCAGGCGTGCGCGAAGCGGGACAGCCTGAACGCCGAGTTGAAAGCGAAGGGTATGTATCGCTTCATGGACCCCTCATACGAACTGGAGATGACCAACGCATGGGACACGTTCTCCGACGCAGCCAAGGAGCGGCACCTTGCATGCGGCAAGCTGGAGTCGGACTTCAGGCGGTAGAGCGAGCGGTTCAGATGGGCAGCATGATGGGCTAGCTGCTGCGGATGGCACTTGAACGAGAGGATCGGACATGGCTGGTATCGAAGACTGCCCGCACTGCGGATGCGGCAACGCAGAGGACTACGAGCGGTGCATGGCATGCGCAATGAGTCCGGCAGAGTCGCCGAAGGGAGCAGGCCCAGAGGAGTGCGAGGTGCGGCAGGCGCCAATCGAGCCGGACGGCTGGTACCGGGTCGGAACGGGTGGGAAGTCGGGGCCCTACAAGTCGCTGCGCGAGGCGATGGTGCGGTCTGGGGTGTAGGAGAGAGCCAGATCAGGGCTACCGCATAGCGGGGTCGGATCGCGGACTGAATAGGCGGCGCGCGCCTGGTGCGTATACAGCGCGCTGAATGCGTGGATGAGCGCGCTTTGCGTGGGTGGTGCAACGCGCAAACTACATGCAAGAGAGACAGGCGACACACGCCGTGAGCAAGGAGATGACGATGAGCGAAGCAGCGTTGGCGACGAAGGCGGACGCCCGAACGGGCAGGTTCAAGGTGGGGCAACGGATCGTGGCCATGCGATACGTGATCACGGGCCGAAGCGGGCTGTTCTCGAACCCGATGTACCGCCCGTGGTCGGACAAGCTGGAGCGCATCGAACTGAAGGTGCTGACCGTGCAGGAGCACCACGTCGTTCCCAACTGCCACGACCCGAAGGGTGTGCCGTGCGCGGACGGATACGTGCTGCGCGATCAGGAGGGTGCTCAGTGGGGAAACCAGTACCCGACGGCGGCCTACGGGCAGGTGTCGACGGATGCGGACTGGCTCTTCGAGCGCATGATGGAAGATGCGCAGGTCAGTTCGGCGAGCGACGACGAGTTGTCGATCTTCGAGGTCGCGGAGCGGGTGCTGGAGCGCATCAAGCGCGGCGTGGATCACTTCGAGAAGCCGGGCGAGACGCAGAACGCGGAATACGCCCAGGCGCTGCGTCAGCACATGTCGGAGCTGGAAGCGCAGATCACGGAAGCGACCGGCGCAGAGATCATCTTCGAGCCGATCTGGCAAAGGGCGCCGCACGTGTTGCGGGCCAGGATCAAGCTGGACTGACTGGCAGGCACGCTGCGGCTGACTTCGGGGCGCGTTTCGCAGGTCAAGATCAGGTTCGGTGACGCGACTGGTCATAGAGAAGCATTCGCCCTGCGGTCGCTGGTTCTTCTGGGTCGCAGAGCGGCTGGCGAAGCAGGGGTGGGGAGTGAGGGTAGCCAAGCGGTTCAACTGCTGAGGCCGAGAGATGGCGGTTCAGAACATGACGCACTTCGGCGTCGACGAGCGCGCGGGATTGGGGAGGGGACATGAGCAACAACAAGAACGCAACGGAATCATCGTTCCGGGCCATCAATGTTGGCGATGAGTTTCGGATCGTCAACGAGAACTTCGCGCCGCGCAGGGTGATGCCAACAACGTTCACCAAGTTGAGCGACACCACGTACAGCTACAAGCAGCGACCGCCTCGCCCAGATGTTCAGCAGAGTCTGAAGTCGGCGGATGACGACTTTTCTGTCGTGGTGGTTTCAGCAAGCGCCAAGTCGGCACGTTGAGCCACGCCGCAGCAGAAATGTGACGCGAGCAGCAGTTGATTCGGCGGGCGAATCTTCGGGCTGGTTCGGTGTGACGAGAAGTCGGCTTCCATGGAGGGTGCCGACGAACAAAATTGGTCCATCAACAACGGAACGCGAAAGGAATCGACATGGAAGCAGTGGTGAATGATCCGGTGGCCGCGGACGTCAAGGACGGCAAGGCAAAGAGCGCGGCGAAGGCACCGGCAGTGACGGTGGTGAAGGCGGCGGCGAGCGAAATCCTGGCGGCCCTGCACCCGGTGAGCGGCATCATCGAGCGCCGCAACACTCTGCCGATCACGGGCAACGTGCTGATCGCCAAGCGCGGCAACACGCTGGAACTGACGGGCACCGACATGGAACTCCAGATGCGGACCCATGCGGAGATCGGCCACGGCACCTCGGAGGTGGCGACGACCGTGAACGCACGCAAGCTGGTGGAGATCCTGCGAGCCATGCCGGCGGAGCAGGTGACGACCCTCACGCTGAACGGCGAGAAGGTGGTGGTGAGCGGCGGCAAGAGCAAGTTCACGGTGCAGACGCTGCCGGCGGCGGACTTCCCGCTGGTGGTGCAGGCCAAGGAGGTCAACGCCACGATCAAGCTGGCGCAGAAGACGCTCCTGAGCCTGATCGGGCAGGTGAAGTACGCGATGGCGAGCAACGACCTTCGCTACTTCCTGAACGGCATGCTGATGGAAACTGAAGGCAAGGCGGTTCGCGTGGTGGCAACGGACGGCCACCGGCTGGCGACGACCGAGGCCACGGTGGAGGAAGAGATGGCGACGAGTACCGTCATCCTGCCGCGAAAGGCCGTGCTGGAACTGGAGCGGCTGCTGAAGGACGACGACAGCGAGACGGAGATCGTCCTGACGGCGAACCAGGCGATCTTCCGCTTCGCCGGGCTGGAACTCACGACCAAGCTGATCGAGGGCAAGTTCCCCGACTACAAGCGCGTGATCCCGCACAACAACAAGACCAAGGTGACCTTCGAGCGCACCATGCTGCTGTCGGCGCTGGAGCGTGCCCGCCTTCTGACGAGCGACAAGTTCAAGGGCGTGAAGATGACCTTCGAGGGCGACACGATGACCATCGAGTCGAGCAACGC
>Ga0075163_10005246_pt1 | contig 17318 bp, 14 predicted proteins | sample JI1023141ADNA_FD_71478 | JGI IMG/M metagenome (GOLD analysis project Ga0075163, IMG submission 71478) | Wastewater effluent complex algal communities from Wisconsin, to seasonally profile nutrient transformation and Carbon sequestration -... | ecosystem: Engineered > WWTP > Effluent > Algae...
GAAAAATAAAAAGTTTGATATTAATTCATTTTTTTGAAATTATTGATTTTGCGAATTTTACGATTATTTTTACGATTAATTTACTATTGATTAATCGTAAAAAAAATTTTTCCTGATACCATATCCAGCATTTTATTTTACAGTAAATTTAATACAAACTTTAAAAGGAAAAAACAAATTATTTTTATTTGTTTTTATTTGTTTAGTGTTTTTGTTTTTATTTTTTATTGTTTAATAATATTTCATTTTAACAATTGCTTTCGCACTGAATTTGTTATATAAAATAATACTAAACATTCAATATTTTTATTTACATATTCATACCACTTTTCTTCATCATAGAATGATCTTGGTCTAATCTTCCCCTTGTATGAAAGAAAAGTGATTGATTTGGGTTTTAAAAAAGTAATGCACTGGCATGTTCCATTAAAACCAAAAGTTTCTTTATTAGCCAAGTTTCTTATATAGTACATTGGAAGCCTTAAAGATAAGTCTATTTTTATTATAGTTCCAGAATTTAAATTGCAGAAAAGATTATCATAGCATTTCTCGCACAAATTTAAAGAGACATTCAATAGATAATCAGATTCAATATAGTTAAATTTAAACTCTTGTATTGTTGCGCTCATTAAACCATGAGAAACAGCAAAAGTTTACTTTATTCATTTTTTTTTGAAATTATTGATTTTGCGAATTTTACGATTAATTTTACGATTAATTTACGATTGATTAATCGTAAAAAATATTTTCCTGATACCATGTCAAGCATTTTATTTTACAGTAAATTAATACAAACTTTAAAAGGAAAAAACAAAGATAGATCCAAACCAAAGAATCCAAATGAAAAATTTGAGGTATTAACTGGACTCCCACCTATCGTTAGGTGTAGCGCTACACCTAACGATTATCGTAGTGGAGGCCAGGTCTCTTTAGGCCAGTTTTATTTTAAGCCTTGATAATCTCATATTGGGCCTGGAGGAAGGCTTCGTACGCCTTCATCGTTTCACTAAGATTGGTAGCATTATTAGTGTCAGCATTCATTTCTTCAAATGAGAGTGGTGCGCGGGCTAATGGGCACATTGAATAGACGAGATTGTAAGTAGTTCCGAAAAAGTCGATCGAATCCTCATATGTGCTTTCGAGTAAATCAGACGAGCAACCAACCTGGACTACCTTATCTGCAGCATTCTGACTAACAGACGATTCACCATAGAGCCACCAATCCGAAACAACCTTCGCCTTAAATTCCTCCACGGTAAGGTTTGTCCGACGAGCCTGTGTTGCAATAGCTTGATAGTTAATCGCATCGAGAAGACTAATACGGTTCTTAAGGTTTTCATACTGATCCTGAAGACCAACACTCATCTGATGCTGCATCAGAATTGTCGATGGTGTTACATAACGATTATCACATGCCTGAAAGATGCCAAAAGCCATCGATGCAGCGAAATCAGCAACACATGTAAAAGTCTTTCCTTTCATACGTAGATAATTCATAAATTGGATAAAATTATTGCCTGCGAATACCTCACCACCTGGCGATGAAATAAACAGGACGATCTCACTACTATTGCCGATATTCGATATATCGACAATAGCCTTAGAAATACTCTTCTCACAAATCTTACCTTTTAAGACGACATGGTTATCTTCGGTAAGTGTAACTGTATCATATACTGGAAACTGAAACTTTGTATCAGTAGTTGCTGTCGCTGATGCTGACGCTGTCGCTGACGCTGTCACTGACGCTATAGCCGCTAATGCTAATAAAAGAATTGCCGAAAACATTTTACCTTTTGTTTTAATGCTTGATGATAAGATTAGATATAATCCAGAAAAAAATAAATCAATTTTTTTCTGTCGAGCTAAAGAGAACTTTACAAAAAAGTTTAATTTAAATTTTAGCTAATAATAGTTACGTTCTATATTCATCTATTTATTTCAACTATAAAAATAGGAGTTTAACTAAAACAAAATAGATAGAGATAAAGATAGAGATAGAGATAGAAAAATAGAACCAGATGAGATATGCAATAACATTTAGAGGAATTAGTTTTATGGAAAACTATAATTATCATAATCATTATCCTGGTAAGACTCATACCATCGATTTTATGGATAATCTTCCATATTTATTTAAGAATATTATACGACCTTTAGAACAGAATAATCACACCGTTGATATTTTCTTTCTCACATATGATAATGAAAAATTAAAAGATTATATAAATATACTCGAACCAAAAAAAGTTAAAGTTATAGAGTATTCCGATAGTGTTCAGTTATATAACTGGAACTTTGTCAGACACTTAATGATTGAAAGCTTAAAACTCGTCGAAGATTATGCTAGTTCCAATAACATCGTGTATGATTATACTATCGTTGCAAGATTTGATTGTCTCTTTATTGAAAATATCTTGAATGTCTATTTAGAGCCAGATGGTTTTTCTCAACCCGTTCCAAACGATGATTTTTGCTTTATAACTGGTAAAGCCAAGAACAAAATGATGATAGACTTCTTACAGGAAATGCAATCTACAAAGTTAATGAGTCATGAAATTGGGCCTTATGCTACACAAAAAGGAATTAAATGTCATTGCATGTATGTTGCAGAACACGATAATAATAACTATCCTTTTGTAAGATTAATTCGTAGTCATATAGAAAGACATAAAGATCATCCTTTATATCAATGCAGCATTATCGATTTATGGAATCCTAATAGCAAATATTACGGATTTAGATACAAACCATTTAAAGAATTTAACCCTTGTCATTACCGCAAATTCTATTAGTAGCCCTTTTTTGGAAAAAACCCCCTAAAGGTGGCTCCCTTTCGGTCGATAGACTAGGGCTTGTCAGCTTGCTGCGCTCAGGAAAAATTACGCTTTGGGAGGAAAAACTACACTTTGGGAGGAAAAAACTACACTTTGGGAGGAAAAACTAAGTCTTTTTTGACACAAAAAATGAAGAGTGAACATTTCTGAATATATTATTAATAATTATTAATAATATGAATAAATGGGAAGATTATGATACAGAAATATTAAGATTAGATAAATTAGATATTATTAATGCTTTAAAACAATTAAAAAAAGTTCTAGATTTCAAATAGATCTTGAAGGAACTACTCATGGTATTGTTACAAGTTTTACTTTTTTTGCAAAGACAAGATTCTTGAATGATTATGTTATTGAATATCACTTGACTAATGAACGAAGAAATCTTATTAAAAATATGAGGACAGCATCTTTAAGTGAATGAAATAACTTTAGCAAATTTATTTAAAGGTTTAATTATAAATAATTATATTCGATGATGTATTTAAAGTTAGCTAACTTTGAAACGATAAGACAAAAACAAATAAAAATAAATAAAAATGCATGATAATACAGAAGAAGAAGACTTATATAAGGTTATCAATCTAAGTAGAGATGAGTGTTTAGATCTTAAAACTATTAAGAAAGCATATAATAAACTAGCTTTAAAATATCATCCTGATCGAGGTGGTGATGAAAAACAATTTATCCTCCTTAACAAAGCTTATACAACTCTTAGTGATGCAAGATTAAAAAAAGAATATGATCTAAAAAGAGAGAGAAAAGAGAAAAAAGAGAATAAAAAGAAAAGAGAAGAAAAAGAAGAAAGAGCAGGAAATGACCAAAAAGGAAAAAAGAGATCCTTAACCGAAGATATACTTAAAAGAATTATAAATGCATTAAACTCAAATGTTGTACAAGATTGGCTAAAAAATAAGTATGAAAATAAACATTTAAATGATATAAAAAGCCCATATTCTCCAGTAATACCACTTACCGAAACTTATTTTAATAAAAGTAATAGCAATAATGTAATACAAATAAATATTAATGTTACAATAAGACAATATTTGCTTAAAAGAAATAAGAAAGTAAGAATACTATTACCTAATAATGATAGTAAAAATAATGAAAATAACGATAATAACAATAATAATGATAATAACAATAATAATGATAATAACGATAATAACGATAATAACGATAATAATAATAATACAACAGTTATTACTGTAAATGCAAATGATTTAAATAAAAAAATTATAAATTATGGAAATTACACTTTAAACATTAATATTAATGTTGAAAACGAAATAAATAAATATGGTACATATTCATTACATCCAAATCAAATTAAACGGAATAAACCTTGTTTAATATTTAAAACGAACTTTGGGATACAAAGTATATGCGAAAGCCCATTTCCAGACTGTTATTATTCTTTTACAGTTTCTGCAAGATCCCCAATAAATGTCTATTATAGCATTGGTACATCATATGATTTTATAGTCTATCATAATCAAACTTTATTAGATAATAGAAGTGAGGATTATTATACAAATCCTGAAAAAAATTATAATATTAAATTATTTCCTTTTTACACAATAGATGAAGTATTAAAATTCTAAATATCTTTAGTTTAATATATTTTTCTATATTTAGCGTTCATATGTATATTTTAAGATGTATTCTCCTACACCAACTAATTTTGTTTCTGGATCAAGTTTGAAAACTTTACAACAGTCACCTTGTAATGCATATTCTGTTTCATCATTCAAGTTAAATAATTTAGTATAGAAAACTGCCATTGCAAAAATATTTTCAACACACATTCTATCTCGTCGAGTCTTAACAAAATTCGTTAAACTTAATATTTTGGTATGTTGTTCGATATATAAAAGAAAATTTCTGGACATTATAAACATATTACCCAAACATCCACGCCACAGCTGTTTATTTTTATAAAAATATTCAAAATCCCTTTTAAATGGCGAATTTTCCAATTTTTGATAAAGTTCTAATATTTCATCAGAATGAGTCTTTATTTTTGGATTATCACTTTTATAAGGAATTTTTAGTTTATCCCAACCAAAATGCGCAGTAAAATGCCATAAGAATTTAATATCATAATTAATATATGGAAATCTTTTAATTAAAACTGTTGAATCATGCAATACAATTAGATAATCGAAATTTTTGTATTCTTCTTTATAAAACTGATTTATTGGATAAAAATATGCACTACCTTGGATAATTGGACTTACAACCTCTATTTTATGATCATTTTTATAGAAATCGATTATTGAACTGTTATGAACAATTTCTGGAAATGAATCGTTAATTATAACTATTTTTGAGTGTGGATAAAAAAGTCTAATTGATTGAACACATTTGACGCATAGTGAATCATCTGAAAATGAAACTTTTTCGAAAATAGGAATCATAAAAACAATTTTATCATCTTGACTCAAATCAATATCCATAAATATATTTTATTATATATATATATATATATAATGAAGAAAATAATATTAATCAGTTTCCCGCGTTCAGGAAGCAATATTTTACTAACCTATATAACAAATATTTTATTATATATTGGATTAGATTATAGCTCATGTCATTGTCATGAGCTTGGACATTGCAATACAATACCATGTTCATGTATTAATGCTACAATAACAAAGGCTCATGATTTTGACTTAAACCATCAAATTCAAGATGAATATATATACATTGTTAATATGAGGAAAAATAAATTAGAAAATATTGAATCATACATTCGATATGTATTAGCGATGAGTATGTATACAATAAATGATAAAAATATAGATATAAACAACAAAGAATTCAAAAAAAGACTTACTTTAAAAGATTTGACAAAAAATAGCGCAAAATATTACAAAAACATAGACGAATTTTATGATAAATTCAAGGATAAGTATACAATTCCAAGATCAAATATGACACCTATATATAAGGAAGATATTGAAATGAATCCAAGAAATGTTATATTAACCCTTATTGAAGCTTTAAATGTTAAACCTATAGAATCAATTGAGATATTTGTTGATAAGATTTTATCTGAATGTGTCTTGAATTTTGCCAAGTTTGATGAAAATTACTTTAATTATTTTACAACTATATATCAAGAATGTTTGTCAAGTGATGAAAGAGTTTTTACAAATGAAATATTGAATATGGAACAAAATTTTGAGGTAGAAAGCGGTGAAGATAAGTAAATCATAATATAAAAGATAAATCCACTAAAAGCAAACTTTGAATAGCAAAAGTATTACGTAATAAAAATATATTTAATTATATTTTCACTTTATATAAATGGATATAAATGAACTTTATCAAAAACCCATTATAATTTATTCAACTGACAGATTTTTTTTTTGGTATTTATACCGAGTAATATCAAAAATTTTTAAAGAATACAATATAGAACACAAATTAATATTTACATTACCTAATAAGCCAAATGATTTACAGGATAATTTGTACATTATAGGATTCGATTATCTCAAAGAATTATCAACAACAAAGGAAAATATAATGGATTATATACCTAAAAATTTTGTTTATTATCATAGTGAAGCTATAGATGATGATCTAGTTCATAAATCCTTTACTAAATTGGATTATATCGGCCTGATTTTACCTAAAGCTTATCAAATTTGGAATTATTCTAGATTATATGATTTATGGTTTAAAAACATAGGATTACGATCTATTTTTATACCATTATCATATAATAATTTATTAGATATGCCAAATAAATATATTAATAATCAAAAAAAATTTGATGTATTATGTTTATACGGCTCAATTAGTAAAAGAAGAAGAAACAATATTGAATTAATAAGGAGAGAAAATATCAATGTATTTATTCCAAAAAAATGTGTTTATGGAGAAGAATTGGATTTACTAGTATCACAAGCTAAAATTATAATCAGTGTTCATTATAGTGATATATCTAATCATAAATGTTTCGATTTTTGCAGATTATCACAATTAATAAGCAAAAAAACTGTAATAGTTGCGGAAACTTCTAATGATCCAATATCAGATAATTTATTTTCAGATAAGATAAATATCGTCCCATATGATGATATTCCAGCTAAGTGTAGCGAAATAATAAATAATTATAAAGTTTTCTCTGAACAGAGTATTAAAACTTATGAATGGTTCAAAAATGACTTTAACATGACTAATTTTATTATTCCAACATTAAAACAACAAAATACTGGCATCTAACTATATTGATTTTCCAAATGAATTATATAACAATGTTATAATAATTTAATAGATATTTAACAATAATTTTATTTCTACCAGCTATGATTTTATTTTTTAGTTCATACGTGCACTTTGAAAAAAAATTTGGAAATAATTTCACTATTTTATGACAAGTATTAATATGCAATTCCTCATATCTTGGAGTTCTTATTAAATTATAAGTTAAACTTTCGTCATGTTTACGATAATAATATAAAGATTTATTTATTTTAAGATATTTAAAATCATTAAATATGATTCTCAACAAATAATCCCAATCCTCTATTCCAAATAAGTTAACATCAAATTCACCTACTCTTTCATAAACTTTTCTTGTCCACATAAACCCAGATGCTCCGCTAAAATTCACTAAAAAATCTAATTTATCGGTGTATAATGGTTTTACAACTTTTTTTGAATCACTTATTTTATCTTTAAATACTACATAATCACAATATAAATAATCAATTGTTGGATTTTTATTAAATGTATCCACAAATTTCTCACAAAATTTTGGATGTATTAAATTATCATCTGATGTCCATGTTAGATAATCACCAGATGATTTTTTAAATCCATTATTTAAGGCTGTTGGCAATCCTTGATTTTTTTCATGATTTATTATACTAATCTTATCAGTATTTTTATAGTCCTCTAAAATCTTAAATGTATTGTCTGTCGAACAATCATTTACAATAATTATCTCAATATTTTGATAGGTCTGTTGTAATAAATTATCAATACATTCCTCTAACATATTAGCTCTATTATAAGTAGCTAATACAATAGAAACTTTATTATTTTTGTCATTATCTTTAATATCCATCTGTATATTTTAATAAGAATATAAAAGTTTCACTTCTAAACCATAAAAAAAAATGATAAGGTTTTTCTACTTTAATTGGCAATAATTAATAAATATACAAATGAATAATAGCATTTTAAATCCATATCTTACAAAGTCTCAAATACAGCAACATACGCCTGAATGGGAAGAAAAGAGAGAATCATTAGTTACAGCCTCTAAGGCTGCTGGCTTATTAGAATGCAGTTCTTATGGTCCCTACATTTCAGACACTGAATTAAAACTATTAAATATTAATGATTATAATAATCGTATCAGCAATAATGCTGCCACAGATTTTGGCACACAGTTCGAAAATTCTGCCAGAAAAGATCTGGAAATGCGATTATCTACCAAGATTTATGAACTTGGTTTAGCTGTACACAGTTTACATAGTTGGTTAGGTGCCAGCCCTGATGGAATTTTCTCTCTTGATAGAGAAAATGCATTAAAATTAGGTATTGAGATAAAAGATGCTATTCCTTGTTTAATCGAAATTAAATGTCCATTTACTCGCCAGATAAACTACAAAATACCAATGGAATATTGGGTCCAAATGCAGATACAATTAGAGGTTTGGGATTTAGAATATGTTCTCTATAGTGAGAATGAATATAGCAAAGAAGATGGAAAATTACTTAAGTCATGGGATACACTAGTAAAAAGAGATAAAGAATGGTTTCAAAAAGTTTTACCAATCTTACAGCAAAATAAACAAAGATTAACTAAAGAACAACGATATTTCTGGAGCAATGCAGTTAATCCAAACCAAATAAGAAATTGGATTGCGAATGATCCCATTCTTGATTGGTTAGATAGATATTCATACTTAGATTCAATAAATTTAGAAAAAGATCCAATTAAAAAATACGATCTAGCCAAATTTGCATCCAAACAAACGAAACTCTTCCATAATGAAATACTTAAATATTTTAATAACGCTAACATAAATTTTGTTAATATAGCACTTAATTGGTACAACAAAATTAAACCAACAACAGATACAAGTGCTAACCTTATACAAGAATCAACAATTCATAAAAGTTATGCAAAATATGCAATGACCTTAAAAGCTATTCAAGATTGTGTCCCTGTTATTACAGATGCAATCCTTATCAATGAAAAGACGAATCGATGGGGCAAAGCTGATCTTTTAGTACGTGAAGACTATCTCGAACATCTATTTAGCAATAATAGCAATACTAATGATAATGCTGATAATACTAGTGTTGATAATGCTACTACTAATAATACTTCTAGTACTGCTGATAATGTTGCCAGTACTGCTGACTCTAGTAATGGGAAAAAGCGCAAATGGACTAAAAATAATCAAGACAATGCGAAAAAACAGGAAATAACTAAAGAATATAAATACTATGTAGTATTAACTAGATTTGCGTCATTACGTTTAACTGCTGATGGTGTTCATATGCTAAATGAACCGAAACAAAAGTTATATAAGAGTTATGTTGGATTCTTAACAGATTGTCTACCTCTTAATGTTAAGACTAGTTATGGATATATAATTGGAAGAAAATCCAGTTGGACATCGAAAGGAATCTCTTATAAGAAGGATGGATTTAGTAAGAGTCTTGGTAAGATATCCCTTAATGATAAAGATTCTTTTGTTACAACACTTATCGAAGATGGAATTAATTGGTTAACAAGACTTAAGGAGGATGGAATGAATTGGTCTTTAAAAGGGGAAGCACAGGTAAAAGATTTAGTAGAAGATTTAGAGACAGATTTAGAGACAGATTTAGAAAAAGAAAAGATGCCTGCAAGAGCAAAGGAAAGAGTAAGAGAAATAGAAAGAGCAAGAAGAGAAAAAAGGAAAGCTCCAACCTCTTTAGTTAAACCTATCGAGCTCTTTCCAAATATGAAAAATAAGAATGATTATCCATGGCACACCATAAAAAAAAGGATCGCTAAAGAATCTGAAGAAATTACAGAAATCTTAAATATTGGTCCTGAAAAAAGGAATAATATGGTTATGGATGGTATATTTAAATGGAGTGATATTGAAGAAGAAGATTTACACACCTATAAAATCAGTGAAAAAGAATGTGTAAATAATATTCTTACAGCAAATAAACAGAATATAATTATTGGTATAGACAGAGCTAAAGAGATTTTAGAAGTAGCAGGTGAAATTGAATGTTATGTAGATTTTGAAACTGTTACTGATCTTAATGAAAGTATTGGAGAAGAGCTGTTTGACACATCTCCTGGTATAAAAAACTCAACTGATGCATCAGATAAACAAGGGCAGTCCAATATTATATATATGATTGGATGTCTTATCCGTAACAATAAGACGAAGAAAGGTGAATATTTCAACTATTTAATAAAGACGATAAATCCAGATAATGAAAAGAAAGTGATTATCGAATGGTTAAATGACTTAAATAAAGCATTAAATAATAATAATTTAAATAATAAAACAAATATGAAGATACCAATATATCATTGGAGTCCAGCGGAAGTTGTTCAGTTACGACGAGTAAAAAAAGAATACGGTTTAACACCTGTTATTTTATCTGAGACTATTTCATCTTTCATAGATAAAATGCACTTTATCGATTTATACCAAGTATTTAAAGAAGCCAAAGTAGGTATACCTGGAGCATTCGGTTACGGATTAAAGACGGTTGCAAAGGCATTATATAATCTTGGTAAGATAAAGAATACATGGGAAGAAAACTTAAATGGCGCTGATGCTATGGTTGCTGCATGGTATTTAAATAATTTAAATTGTAATAATATTGGTAGACTCGATGATAAGGTAATCGCTAAGGCATTCGATCCTACACAGCCAACGAATCTAGAAGATCTAGCCAAGGAAATTATATTATATAATTATTATGATTGCAAAGTAATGGAAGAGATTGCCGAATATATCAGAAGTGTTTAAAATCTACTTTATTTAGATCTTGTCAACAATTCATCTTGCTTTGTCAATTTAATTTATCATTTAGGTAATATCTTAAATATTAATTATATGACTTTAATTATAGTATAATGAATGAAATAAACATTTTAACTATAGTTCAGATAAAATATGGATCGACTAGGAAAAGATCGAACGATGTTACAGACACTTTCAAGAGTTTATTAACAGATAATAGGAAAATAGAACTGCATAATTGCGATATTAAAAGCATTGTTGGTGATGGCTTATTGCACAAAGAGAATAAATTAATGTTCTTCTTAATAGATAAAAGACATACTGCTTGGAAAGAGGAAGATAATGGAAAATTTACAATGCCTGAAGGACAATTAGTCTTAACAATGGATAAAAGACATATAATATTAACCCACTATCCTAGTAATTATAATATCGAAGAAGAGGAGAGAAAAGAAAGTGAAAGAAAACAAAGGGAGAAAGAAGAGAAAGAAAGGCTTGAAAAAGAAAAGAAAGTAAAAGAAAAATTAGAAAAGGAAAGGCTCATAAAAGAAAAAAAGGAAAGAGATAGGCTAGAAAAAGAAAAGAAGGAGAGAGAAAGGCTTGAAAAGGAAAGGCTTGAAAAAGAAAAGAAGGAGAGAGAAAGGCTTGAAAAGGAAAGGCTTGAAAAAGAAAAGAAAGAGAGAGAAAGAATAGAAAAGGAAATGCTTGAAAAAGAAAAGAAAGAGAGAGAAAGGATAGAAAAGGAACGGCTAGTAAAAGAAAAGAAGGAGAGAGAAAGGCTAGAAAAGGAAAGGCTTGATAAAGAAAAGAAAGAGAGAGAAAGGCTTGAAAAAGAAAAGAAAGAGAGAGAAAGGCTTGAAAAAGAAAAGCTTGAAAAAGAAAAGAAAGAGACAGAAAGGATAGAAAAGGAACGGCTAGAAAAAGAACGGCTAGAAAAAGAAAAGAAGGAGAGAGAAAGGCTAGAAAAGGAAAGGCTTGAAAAAGAAAAGAAGGAAAAAGAAAGGCTTGAAAAAGAAAAGAAGGAAAAAGAAAGGCTTGAAAAAGATAGGTTAGAAAAGGAAAGGCTTGAAAAGGAAAGGCTTGAAAAAGAAAAAGGTCTAAAAGAACTAGAAAAAGAAAGAGAACAAAATGAAAAAGTTCGAATAATAAAAGAAAAGCTCGAAAAGGAAAAACTTGAAAAAGATAAAGAAATATTAGAAAAGGAAAGACTTGAAAGACTAAGATTAATTGAGAAAGAAGAAGAGCAAGAAAAAAGAGACGAAAAAGTATATAAAAAGAAGGTGTATATAGTTAGCAACATTAATGGAGGTGGATCCAGTAAATATTTAAATGATATTATACAGCATTATACATCAACTCTTTTTATCTTTATTAAGACGAAGGATGATTTACTATCTAAATATGATATTAAGCAAGAGGATATTATATTCCTGCAACAATTGTTATTCACTGATATCTCAGTAACAGATATTTTATCTGTTATAACAGATAAAAAACCAACTTTTCTAATTGCTGTACATGATTTTTGTTGGTTTTTAGAAGGAAAACCAGTTAACGGTTCAAAAGATAATAAAGCATGGCCACATAATTCCTATCTAAATAATTTAATAAAAGTTGATCCCGATGTTAAGACTTTATTTGAAAAAGCACAACATGTAATTTGTCCTTCTAAATTCTGTTTAGATCAATATAGAAGACACTTTGATACAAAGAATTTTATAGTAGTATATCATAATGATGTAATTGTTGATAATCAAACCTTTAATATACCTAAGATCCAGAATAATGTTATAAACATTGGAATGATGCAAATTTTAAGCGTATGCAAAGGAGCTAAATATGTTAAATTCTTAAAGAATAAATATAATAACATAAAATACAAGGATTATGAAATAAAAATATTAACAGTTAAAAAAGGATTACCAGAATATATGCAATCTAATTTTTACAACGTTGTAAAATCATATAATCTACATGCCTTAATGCATCTTAATACTTTCGCTGACACTTACAGTTATACACTATCATATAGTATGAATTCTGGACTGCCTATTATATATAATAATTTTGGAGCATTTAAGGAGAGAATACCATTAAAGCCGCATTATTTTAAAGTATTCGATCATGAATTAGAAGATAGATATAATTTTAATAAATTAATAATAGAATTTGAAAAGATGCTAGATTATATTATAGCTAATAATGGTAATATAGTCTATGTAAATGATAATACAACTATTAAATATAATGAATATTATGATGAATTATTTAAATAATATTGTTAAATATTAGTATGACTTATTATTTATTAGGAATAAATGGATTTATTGCAAAACATTTCTATATTTCTTTATTAAAGAAGAAAGAAAAAGTAATATGTTTGCATCACAAAGATCTAAGCGATCTGAAAAATGCACAAACATCAGATATAATTGTTAATTTTTGTGGTGTTAATAGAGCAAGATCTGAAGAAGAATATGAAAAAGGTAATCATTATTTTTTACACGAAATTTTAAAATTTTTAGACAATAATTCATTACCATTTTTCATGCATATTTCATCATACATGGTAAACGGGTTTGAAAATAGTAATGTTAATGATTTGCCAGAATATCAAAAAATGTTTATAAATTCAAAGTTGAATGGAGAGAAGTTTTTACAAGAAAATTATCCCAATGATAGATTATGTATTATTAGACCCTCGAACATTTATGGTTATGATTGTGAACCCTACTATAATAATATATTGGTAACATTAGTTTATGAAAAAATAATCAATGACTATAAAGTCGTAAATATTAATAGCAATTGTGAAAGAAATTTTTTAAGTGTAAATAATTTAGTAAATACCATATTTGAATTTACAAAAAATAATAAAATTGGTATATATAATGTTGTAAGTGATCAAAATATCAATTTAGCTGATCTATGTCTTTTAATATATAAAGGAGATATACCTAGCACTTTATCAATAACTGCAGATGATATTAGTATAACTAAGAAAAATCCAATTAATGGTGAATTAATAGTATTACAAGATAACTTACCTGAAAAGCTAATTGAGTTAGAAGAACAAATAAGAATACTTTTAAAAACTAAGGGGATGGTAAAAGTAGAACATCGAAATAAATTATCACAATCAAGAGGTGATATGGTCGAAATTTCAGCTCTAAACAGTAAGCGATTATATATGATAACACTAAAGGATCATTCAGTACGTGGAAATCACTATCATAATGAACAAATAGAAGATTTTTATATTCACAAAGGGACTGTCTTTTTTATGTTGGCTCATAAAAATTATCCGTCTGTAATTTATTCAATTGTTTGCAAAGAAAATGATTGTATAACTGTTAATCCTTTAATCATACACACATTAGTTAATGATTTTGTCAATCAAATACCCGAAATAATTATTACATCCACATTCCCCTATATACCAAATGTTGTGTTAGATACAGTATATGTAAACATTGTCTAATAATTCATCCAGTTGCAGAATCTGTATAAAACATGATTTTTAAATCATATTTTAACATAGTGTATTATAAAGCATATAATCACTTTAATAATTTAACAATTTTATCAATATTTGCATCATAATTATAATTTTCTTTTATAAAATCAACTGGATTCATCTCTATTAATTTTTTTTGCACTACATCAAAATTTTTAATTAAATTACTAATACACTTAATAAAATCATCAGATGACTTTTTATTATATTTAAAAGTATGTAAATACTTCCTTAAATCAGAGAACTCTAATTCAGGTGTATCTTCTACAAGCATAACCTTATTATATAACAAGGGTTGTATAATCTTTGCATAAGGTATATGATAGCAATTATCAACAGAATTTATGTGTAATACTATCTTAGAACGTTTTAATAGATTATCTAAATCGAAGATATTGTTACAATAAACTATTTTATAATGACTTAAATATTTAATAATTTCTAGCATTAAATAGGTTCGACGTGGATAATTTAATCCTGCATAAAAAAGAATATCTATGTCCATATACACATCTGTTACATCCTTTAATGGCAGCATATTGATATTATATCCGCTTATTGGGAAAAACAAAACATTTTTCTGATTCCGAATTTTATTTACGATTTTTTTAATTTTATCATTTTGATATGTAACAATATGTGATTTTTCAATAAAATCATAAAGTATTCCAGAATCAAAATTACATGTGGATTTATATGCATCCCATCCAATAAATGTATTTATTTTTTCATCTAGATTTTCACCAACTATAAAAATTATCTTTTGTTGTAATAACCATTTACATTGTTCTGGTTTATTCAATAAGTAATGCACTGTAGTTGGGTATGCAAAATATACATGATTATTAAATGTAATATCTCTATGGCAATTATCAATATTTATCGTTTTTATAACATTGTCTTTACTAATTAAATAATTTTTAATTTGAGTATTCATTCTATCATAAAAAATATGTGATGAATAAACAGGTGTTGAGGATGTTTCCAAGAAGACATAAACAAATTTAGTATTATTGTTGTGAAAAATTTCTTTTGCTATGTTTGTATAAGTTATATTATAATTCTGATAATTATCATCTGTTAACATCCCATTAAATTTTTGAGCAATTGGATGACCTGCATACCAATGGTATCCAATTGCATTTTTGGATATATCAGCTATTTTAATATCATTTGTAAAAGCATATTCAATCTTATTTGAGTCTAGTGGATAAACTAAATCAAATGGAATATTATAAAAAGTAAGATGTGGATACTTGCTTTTTGCAATATTTATTGTTTCATAAAGATTATATGTTAATCCACTCTTTCCAAACATTTCTTGTCCAAACATTTTATGAATACTCATAACTCCAGCTGACTGATATTCACCAGGATTATAATTATTATAACAAGAAATAAAAACATCCTTATAAAAATCATTATTTTTGGCTGATGCTAAAAGACCTATAGATAAATATGTTGTATCGCATATTGCAGTATCATAATTATTGTTAATTAATTCATTATAAAAATTATCCATCGATTTAAAATAAATTATATCTAAATCTGAATAAATTCCCCCTTCTGCATAAAGCGTATGCCATTTGAAAAAATTACTCTTATGTGAAGCAGAAACATTTTTAAGTACTTTATCATTTATAAGAATATTATCTGATATATCCCAATGCCTTATTTCAATATTTAATTCTTCTATCTTTTTTGTATAATCGACGCCATTAAATTTAAAAAAATCTTGTTCAACAATGCCAGTCCACTGCTTGTTTTCAACATTACATCCAGATAAGTATAATATCATCTTCCAATCTGGATTAAACATTCTAAATGACTTTAGAGTCATATATCTCATCCATGACATTTTATCATTTCCCCAAAAAAAGAATACTTGTTTAGGTATTTTTCTTAAAGAGTGTTTATATTCTTTTAGCTCATTTCTCATCATTTGAACATTTACTTCTATATCGTTCGCTCTTTTGACAGATGTTTGATTTTGACTCTTTCTTTTTCTGTGCAAAATTTCTGGTACACCAATAAAATCAATATTATGTATAGTGGCTTTTATCATCCAATAAAAATCTTCAGATAATTGTATATGTTCTGGAAACCCACCAGTAATCTTAAATACTGACCTCGGTATAAAGATACCTGTCATCCATATCATAGATTTTTCCCATACTAATCTTTTAATATCAGTTGGGGTATAAACTGTCACGATTGATTCACCCTTCACAACCGAATCTTTATTAATTATTAAACAATTATGATATAATACTGCATTTGGATTCTCTAATTGGTATTTAATTTTACATGCTAAAAGATTTGGTTCAAATATGTCATCAGCTGGACACCATGTCCATATTTCACCTGTATATCTATTTAAACATCTATTCACAATATGTGATAATGTAGGTTGTTTAGGTAGTCTTTCAGCTATAATTCTATTATCTTTTTTCGCATATTCTTCAATTATTCTCCATGTTTCGTCAGTTGAACCATCGTCATATAAAAAATACTCAAAATTAATATAAGTTTGTTTTAATACACTTTCTATCGATTCTCTTAAAAACTCAGCCTGATTATAACATGATGTGAAGACCGTTACTTTCATACTGTAATTATTTTTCATTTGACTTTAACAACTATATATTATACTATTAATAAATATATTGTATAATAACTTTTATTCTATACAGAATTGGAACAATGAAGATTATCATAAGATAATAGTGGAAATAAACTCAGGTATTTTTATATCCATATTATTCGTACTCATTATATAATCATAATTTTCTTCAATAATTCTCTGCTTTTCATTTTGATTTACAGGATCAAGAAAATATGCTATCTTCTTATATAAATCTTCAATATCATTTCTCTGATAATATATTGTAAATGTCTCTAATTGTTTTTCATACATTTCATCATTTTCTTCAATAATAAAAAATA
>Ga0075163_10005247_pt1 | contig 17312 bp, 16 predicted proteins | sample JI1023141ADNA_FD_71478 | JGI IMG/M metagenome (GOLD analysis project Ga0075163, IMG submission 71478) | Wastewater effluent complex algal communities from Wisconsin, to seasonally profile nutrient transformation and Carbon sequestration -... | ecosystem: Engineered > WWTP > Effluent > Algae...
GAGCCACGCGTCGGATGTATGTCGACGCCTACTCGTTTTCAATCGCCTTTTCGGCGACCGCTCCTCGGAGGAGAGTCGCGATCATCGCAGAGCCAAGCACCCGGGATTCCTGGTAAAAAACAAGCCGGTCTCCTACGGTCAAGCCGAGGAGACTTGCTTTGAACTCGATCGACGCCACTCCCGCAGGAAACTCGAGTAAATCAGCATCCACGTCGATCGCGCCCAAATCGGTTTGGATGGGTCCTGTTTTCTGAACCCTGATTCTTTGCATCCGATGGGCGCTCGCAGGCCGCTCTCCTGACCAATTCAGATCACGCACGAATACTCCATGAATAGCGAGCGACTCACGCGCGCCGACCGTCAAAGTGGCGGTCGCTGGGTCACTCGCGAGCACATATTGTTCTCCATCCTCGTCCAGGCGGGTTCCGACAGCATAAAAGGGAATGCCCCGGTGTTCACCACTCGCGAACTCTCCAGCCCCTTGAATCGGTCCCCGTCTAAAAAAAGTCTCTCCAGCTCGCGCCTGAACTTCGGGATTTTCGAGAAGGGAGGGAGTCCAGCTCCAACGCGCGTTCTTCATCGCCGCGGTTTTAAAATAATCTGCCGGGTTTCCCGTCTTCGAGATCTCGGGCCGAAGTTCATGTGCCAGGCGGAGCATCATATCCAGTGAGACATCCCCGAGTGGAAGAACTAACTTTTTGAGTGTCTCGCGTGAAAGGTCTGCAAGGAGATGGCTTTGGTCGTACTCTTGATCGGGAAAACGGAGGAGCTCCGGCGCAAGCTGGGCTAGGTGTCCCGTTGCGATCGACTCCGCTCCACGACTTTTCGCTGCGGCCTCCAGGTGTGGAAAAAGAATCTCGGAGTTCCAGAGCGCCTCGGCGGGAAATCTCCGGCCGGAAAGTATCGCAAGAAACTGCGGGTCTTCGATTTTCGCTAAAACTTCTCCCGTCACGTCGATACATTTCAGCGGGATATCTAAACTTGCGCAGAACTTTTCGATCCGTTCGAGATCCGTCTTCTGCAGAGCCGAGGGGTAATGGCTCGGGTTTAGGCCGTATAGTCCCAAATCAATGTAAAGGTGAATAGCCAGCAGGTCAAAATCCTGGTTTCGAAGAATCGAAGCGGCTACCCAGGAAGGGAGTTCGCCATCGATTCCGATCACGATCCGTTTCCGCCGACTAGGTTTCATGGCGTCGAAGAATTTCGGTGAGTGCGTCGAGTAGCCCTGCGAGATCTTCCCAACGGTTTCCGGGATGGAGCGAAACACGAAGCGCATTTCGTGCGTTCGCAGCAGGGACTCCCATTGCCAGAAGGACGTGAGAAGGTTCGGGGATTTGGCTTGAACAGGCCGAACCCGCAGAGACTGCAAATCCACGGAGATCGAGCGCTGAGACTAAAGAAAGATTTTTCGGGAGATCTGCAAAGTAGAACTGACTGACGTTTGGAACACGGGCAAGGCCTCTCCCGGTGATTCGAACTCGTCCAAATCGGCGAAGAAGCTCGTCTTCAAAACGATCTCGGAGTTCTTTTAAGCCGCGGAGTTCGTCGACGAATACGGGCCAGAGCTCGGCGATTGCGCGGAGGCTGGCGATGCCGATGAGGTTTGGAGTTCCATGGCGCTCCACTTTGATCGACTTCCGATGAATAAGGGCGCCCGATCCGGGGACCCCTCCAAGTTTATGGCCCGCGATCGCGATAAAGTCAGGCGCATCCGACTGCGATAAATCGAGTTCGGCTTTCCCCCAGCCGGCCACATAGTCGACGTGATAAAAAGGACGTTTGGTTGCAGGGAGATTTTTAGCGCTTTGGATATGCGAAGTTAAAGAGGGCTGAATCAAACCCGTTTCATTTCCAACCCCGATCACGGAAAGGAGATCGATCTGTTCCTTTGACTCTTTAAGTTCAGTCACAACTCCACTTTGATCCGGGGCAATCTCAAGTACGACTCCCTCCCCCTTCTTCCACTCCTCCCGGAGTCCAAGGACACAGGCATGCTCGACTAACGAAACTCCCCAAGTCGGATGAAGCTCCCCTTTTCGTAGAAGGTCTCGCGCCGTTCGAATCGCAAGCTGGTTCGCCTCAGTGCCTCCCGAAGTGTAAGTGACTTGCCAGTCTCTAGGTGTAACTCTGAAGGTCGAGAGGATGAGACGATCCGCATCGGCAATGAAGGCGGCTGACTCGCGTCCGAACGAATGGCTGCTAGCCGGATTCCCGCGCCCAGGCGCAGAGTCCAGAAATGCAAAAAGCGCCTCCCTCACCTTGGGGTGAAGGGGCGCTCCTGCATTCGAATCAAGTAAGATCGCGGGCTTTAGCGGCATTCGGGGCCGGGGCCTTGAAGCCGGAAGCTTCGAGAACGCCCGTCGCGTTCTTTGGAAGTTCGGCCGATCCCCGAGCCTTGCGGATCAGATCGCCGACCGAGGTCGTCGTCAGATATTCCTGCATCAGCATACCGAGGTTCTCGAAGTAAGTTTTCGTAAGAATAAATTCGACGGTGTCGCTCTTAATGTCTGTCGCGCCGACCAAGTCTTTAGCGGGGTTAATATTCTCACCCACGCTCACAAGGACGTCTTTAATCGAAATTTCGTCCATCGACCGCGACAGAACATAGCCGCCGCCTGGGCCGCGGACGCTTTTCACTACGGTTCCTTTTCGAAGGCGCCGAAAGAGTTGCTCGAGGTAATGGAGCGAAATTTTCTGACGTTCAGAAATTTCCTGGAGGCGAACGGGCCGACCATTCGAATTGAAGGTCAGGTCCAAAATCGCTCGGACAGCGTACCGTCCTTTAGATGTCAAACGCATGGCTATTTCTCCTAGTTCCCTCTCACAAGACCATACACGTCGTATCATGGTGGATATGACGCGTCAACTAATTCCCCTAATTTTAAAGAAAGGACCCCTTCATTCTATCCTCACATTTGCCGAAAAGCCCTTAGGTAAGGCTGTGTTCCATGCCTTTGGAGATCCAAACCTATGTCAGATAAAAAAAGTCAGCGTTTCTCGATCGATACTGCTGAAGATGGGGCGGAAGTCCCTACTTTAACTCAATTACTCTACAGGAAAAATGTAGTAAAATCGCAGGGTTTAACTGCGAAGGGTCGAGCTAATGATAAAGAACAGGATCACTCAAGAATCATCAACCTGGAACCCACGGTGACGATCGAAAAACCTATCGAAGTCATGAAGATGGACGCCCAAGTGGTCGTCTCCCAGATCGCGGCGAATAGCAGCAACCAGGTTCATCTTTCCGAAAAAGGCCCTTCAGGGCGCTTGAGAGTGGTTCCGGCTCCATCTCCATTAAGGGCTATTCCTTCTGTCTCGGTAACCCCAGCTGAAAAGCTAGGCCCCTCTTCACCCGCCTCGGCTGGGTTCCGCTCCCTCCTGGGTAAGTCCCGCCTCGAAGCGGGACTCGTATTTGAGGATACGGGCGATGGCTATACTCTTCATTCGATTGTCGCCCCAAGTCCTGACCGCGCCCCCGTTTGGTACGGAATGGAGCTCGCAAAGGCCGCTCACTCTGATCTGATCGGGCGCCTCGAGAAATTTGGCTATGCAGAATTCTCAACCCTAGGGTCAGCTGGCCAAGGTAACTTTGATCGCACTGCCTTCCGTACGGCCTTTCAAGCAAAGAATGGCGAATGGGTAACCCTCGTTCACGTGAAGCAAGCGACTGGGAAGAGTTTGATTGTCGCTCTACTCACTGTGGGAAGCATTCAGATGCACCTCCCTGCTTTCCAATCGGCTCTGATGCCCTCTGCGAAAGCGGCTTAGGTCTTCGTCCAAATCACTTCGATTTTTCTTCGGTTCTGATCTGCCGAATCGAATTCAAATCGAATCCAGACGGTCGGAAGATCGCTCCTTCGAAGCGAAGCTTCCGTTTCCGAAAACAGATCCAACCACTCGAAGAGAACGATCACCTCGGGATCCCAAAGAGTCTCAAGTAGACCTGTCGCTTCGAGTTCTGCCTCGCTCTTGAGGCGATATCCGTCCGCGTGCACGATTCGTTGCCCATCCGCACCGCGGTACTCGTGAGCGATTGCGAAAGTTGGACTCCCCTCCGCCTCACGATGCACGCCAAGCTCCTCTAAGAGCGCACGAGCGAAGGTCGACTTTCCCACTCCCATAGGGCCCTGAAAGACGACCCGAGGGGCATCCCCTTCGATCGCACGGATCTCCGAAGCGAGCTCGATCGCTAACTGCGTAAGCTCTGGTTCAGAGTAGGTGCGCACGACATTCGATCGGGAGTTTAGAATCCCGGTCGATTTTGATCTCCGTGAAGGCATGGCTAATGTTCTCAATAATATCGGTTGCAGTCATACTTCGGTGTCCACGCGACTCCGCCGCTAACCCTCCAGCTAAGCTATGAAGATAAACTCCGAGCTGGGTGGCTTGAAATGGAGGAATACCTTGTCCCAGAAGCCCGCCGATCATTCCCGCAAGCACGTCTCCGCTTCCTGCCGTCGCCATTCCATCATTTGGGTAATGATTTAAGTAGATCCCCTGATCGGGAGAACCAATTAACGTCGCGGCACCTTTTAATAAAACGATCGCGTGAGTCCGTTCGACAGCGAGTCGCAGACTCTTCACGACGTCCTTCATCACTTCCTCTTTAGGGAGCCCCAGGAGACGGGCCATCTCCCCGGGGTGAGGAGTCAGAACCGTCGGAGCTCGTCGGTTCACCAAAAGATCGTGAAGCCGGTGGTCAGAGATAATATTCAAGGCGTCCGCATCAAGAACCATAGGCCCACGATAGTGAGTCAAAAGCTCTTCGACGATTTTCTTACCCTCTTCACGAAGCCCGAGACCTGGTCCCACGACGATGCTCGAGTACGTTGGAATCGCTTGCCGATACTGTTCGTAATCTCTTCCCTCAGTCCGAATCGGAATCGCCATCGTCTCGGACGCGATTTTTTGCATGAGAATCTCAAACGAATCCGCCCACGTGGCGACGGTGACAAGCCCCGTACCCATACGATGACAAGCCCGTGAAGCCATCTCGACTGCTCCGATACGTCCAGGAGCGCCGCCAATAATCAACGAATGGCCGAAAGAATTTTTATGACCATACCGATCTCTTTCTTTCAGGAGTGCCGCCAGCGGAGAACGTAAGAGCAAAAACTGATCTCCCTCCGTTCGAAAGCGGTAAGGCAACGAGATGTCCACGTTGATCAGGCTTCCCCGCTTCGCGGCGCCAGGCGGAAGAAAATGCCCAAGCTTTGGAAAGCCGAAAGAAGCCGTGAGCGTCGCTTGAACGGCGTTCCCATGGATCATTCCCGTGTCGCCCGAAACGCCCGTAGGGATGTCGAGCGAAATCACCTCGCGTGCCTTCATCTGATTAATGACTTCGACGGTATCGGCATAAAGACCTTCGAGGTTTCCTTGAAGCCCAGTCCCCAGCAAGCCATCTACAACCGTAAACGGCCCATGGGCGTGGGCCAAAAAAGCCTCTAAACTCGCAATCGGATCCAAAGAGGTCAGCTTTGCCCCAAGCTTTTTCAAAATCGAAAAATTCTTCTCAACAGGTGCGGGATATTTTGTGCTCGGTTCGATAAAAAAGACGCGGACGCGCTTTCCCAAGCCAATCAGTCGGCGAGCGACCACAAACGCGTCTCCAGCGTTATTTCCGCTGCCTGCAAAAACCAGAATTTCCGTCTCGGTGCCAGCCGTTGGATAGTTTTCAAGAATGATCTGCGCGGCGGATCTTCCTGCATTTTCCATAAGAATCTCAGGAACAATTCCGTAGCTTTCCTCCGCGATTCGATCAATTTCTCGCATCTCTCGACTGGTTGTCACTCGCATGGACTCTGCTTGAATCTTCATATTTAACTCCTAAGGGGCGAGAATTGCCGAACTCATTTCTTTCACAGCGCGCTCAAGCCCGACCATCGCCGCACGACACACGATTGCATGCCCGATATTGTATTCTTCGACTAAAGGACGACCGTCCAAATCGTTCAACTCCACAACCGAACGAACATTGACGTAATCAAAGCCATGCCCAGCATGAACTCCGAGTCCGAGCTTTCGGGCGATCAGTCCCGCTTCATAGATTCTTTCGAGTTCACGGGCACTCTTCTTTTCCGCCGCCCCCTTTTGGCTCTGACGGGAAAGACAATATCGACCGGTGTGAAGCTCGACTGCATCAGCGCCAAGTTCTGAGGAAAGTCGCATCGCTTGCTTGGAAGGCTCGACGAAGAGGCTAACCTTAATCTTATGTTTCTTTAGGCGCTCAACGACTTTACCGATCCGCCGAAAATTCTTTTCGAGAGCAAGCCCCCCTTCCGTCGTCACCTCAGTTCGTTTCTCAGGAACGATACAGTTCCAATCCGGACGGATCTTTAGCGATATCTTCGTCATTTCTTCGGTAGCTGCCATCTCCAGATTCAAAGGGATCTGAAGGCCACTCCGTAGATCTTTGACGTCCTGGTCGTTAATATGCCGACGATCTTCGCGGAGGTGGACTGTAATCAGCGAGCCCCCAGCGCTTTCAACGATACGGGCAGCTTCCATAATCGAGGGATAGGGCGTACCGCGGAGTTGGCGAAGAGTCGCGATATGATCGATATTGACGCCGAGGCGTGGCAAGCTTGGCTTCAAGCGCCGATCACCTTTCTGAGTTCATCGGCAATATCAGAGGCGATTCGCTGGATCTCCTCGCGATTTTCGCCTTCTACCATCACTCGAATCAGCGGCTCGGTGCCAGAGTATCGAACAAAAACTCGACCTTTCTCGCCGAGCTTCTTCTCCGCATTTTGGATTTTTTTCTGTACGGTTGGGAGGTCTTCCACCGGCGTTCGTTCACGAACTCTGATGTTCTCCAGAATCTGCGGAAAGAGTTGAATTTGGCGTTTGAGTTGCGACAGTGGCAATCCAGTTCGTCTCATCACTTCAAGCACCTTCAAAGCGGCTAGAATCCCATCACCGGTCGTCGCGGAATCCAAGAAAATGATATGACCGGACTGCTCGCCCCCGAGCTTGTATCCATTCTTCCGCATCATCTCGACGACATGCCGATCGCCGACTTTCGCCCTCAGCATCGTAATTCCATGCTTCTGAAGACTGATCGCGAGCCCTGCGTTCGACATGGGAGTCGTCACGACCGTGTCGTGATCGAGCTTGCCCGCACGCTTCATCTCGATCGCGCATAGTCCGATAATCTGGTCGCCATCCACAACTTCGCCGTTTTCATCAGTCAGAATACAGCGGTCACCATCGCCATCAAGAGAGATCCCGATATGGGCCGCATTCTTTTTAACTGACTCAGCAAGGGCGCTTGGATAAAGGGCTCCGCATTCCCGGTTAATATTCAGACCATTCGGTGAAACACCGATTTTAATCACCTCTGCGCCCAGCTCTTCAAAAACAAGTGGAGCCGTTTTATAGGCAGCTCCGTTCGCGCAGTCGATGGCGACTTTCACTCCGATCAAATCGAGTTCGTCCGCAAAGCGGGATTTCAAAAACACGACATACCGATAGTGGACGTCATCAAGACGAAACGCCTTTCCGACGAGCTCCCCCGTCGGCCGTGGCGCACGGTCGAGATCGTTCGAATGAACAATTCTCTCAATCTCTTCCTCGAGCTCGTCGGGTAGCTTAAATCCGTCCGCCGAAAAAATTTTTATGCCATTATCCGGATAAGGATTATGGGAAGCGGAAATCATGATTCCAGCGTCCGCACGAATACTGTGAGTGATGTATGCCACGCCGGGGGTCGAAAGAGGTCCGATCAGGATCACGTCCGCTCCCATCGAAAGAATCCCAGAAGCGAGCGCTTGCTCAAGCATATATCCAGATAAGCGCGTGTCTTTCCCGATCACGATCTTAGCGCGACGATTAGGTGTTTTCGATTCAAGACCACGAATGCCGACAGGCAATGAAGTCTTCCCATGAAGTTCTGGACGGGTCTGGAGCACATGCGCAACGGTCCGTCCCACGGCCATCGCCATCTCTCCGGTCATCGGCCAGACATTAGCCACTCCGCGAATTCCGTCAGTCCCGAAAAGTTTTCCTTTTTCCATTTCTTACTCCGGACCCCTTTAGTAGAGCGTCACTCGAACAGCATCCGGTACGACTCGAACCATTCCTACATTGGGTGGAAGCGAGACCTTTATTTTACCGACATGACGGCCCTTTGTTTTTCCACGAAGATCAACCGAGACCGACACCTGAGAAGGGTCGAGCTTCTGAATTTCCTGCTGATCCATTCTGACGTAAACCGTTACTGCCGACTCATCCACCCGAGCATGATGGGATGACTCGACACGGATATCGACGCCTTTAACTCGAATCTTAAAATTCGCTTGAACGGCCGCAACCTCTATAGCGATCTGAGGAGTAGGCCCTTCGAGGCGAACGCCAAGCCGTGCGACGTCGAATTGGGCAGCCATCTGAATGCTCGTCCGAATTTGAGAGAGATCAATCACGGCAGTGGGAGCCTCCGTAATCGATTCAATTTTACTCTCGGGCCCACGAATCTTCGTCACCTTTGGCGTGATCTCAGCCTTCTTAAGAACATATCCCTCTGGTAAGGCTCCCTTCATCTCGAGGCGCACAGGGACGTCTTTCGTTTTTTGATTCTCTAGTCGGACAACCATCGAAGCAGGATTCACTTGAAGAACACGGACACCAATGGGGAGCCGGATATTGTCGGCGAAAAACCGATAAGTAACCTGCCCGGCTTTTGCGCCCGATAAATTTACCCGAATGGGGTCTTCCGGACGGTCGAGAATCGCCCGCAGAAATGCTTTAGGGCCTGAAAGCCGAAAAAGAACTTTTTCTGGAATCTCATTGCTGATCACAAGATCAGAAGGGGTCGTAACGGCGATCGGTATTTCTTTCGTGACTTCAACTGCGCGGGATCCGAGTACGACCACCCAAAGAACGACTGCGACGATCATCGAAACGATTTTCGCGCCACTGTTTCCAGAAAATAGACCCAAGAGAGGGCTCACGACCGATCCTTCTTTCTCTCGCGAACACTGGTCACCCAGCTTCTGAGTCTGCGAGGAATCGAGTCGTGTGGCCGAGAAAGTTCGAGAAGCGCGGAAAGACTTTGAACCATCTCACTCTCATTGAGGTCCGTGATAATTTTTCCATTTTTCACAAGATGGGCTTCGCCCGCTTCTTCTGAGATCAGGATCACGATCGCGTCCGAGTCTTCCGTAATTCCAAGCGCAGCCCGATGCCGAGTCCCATAGCGTTTGTCGATATTAGGGTCCTTGGAAAGCGGAAGAAAGCATCCCGCTGCTGCGATCCGTCCGCCGGTAATAATCACCGCTCCATCGTGAATGGGAGAAGTCGGAACAAAAATCGAATAGATGAGCTCGGCTTGAACCTTTGCATCGAGCTTTGAGCCTGTTTCGATGAAGTTTTTCAACCCCGTCTCTCGCTCGAGTACGATTAACCCCCCGATGCGCTCTTGGGCGAGGCGCGCAGCCGCGCGAGCGATCTCGTCGACATTTGCACGTTCCGCCTCGGTCGACGCTGACGAAAAAAATGGATTTTTTCCCACGTTCGTCAACGCCCGACGAAGGTCGTCTTGAAAGAGAACGATGACAATTAAAACGAGGTAGTCAAAAAAATGGGAAAGGAGCCAATGGGTCGTAAAGAGTTCAAGTGCGGAGGAAAGGAAAAAGCCGATCGAAAGGATCCCTAACCCCGTAAGCATCTGCATCGCTCGGGTTCCCTTAATGAGTAGGAGAACTCGATAGACGATGAACGCCACGATTGCGACATCGAGAAGATCGATGATCCGGACACTCGACTGCAGATTAATGAGGAGGTCTTTCACCTCGTTCGACTGACCCTTCCTGAAAACGAATATTGGACTTCTACTGCTCTTCTAAATACTTACGCCGGGAGCGGGGCGGCCGAGCCGGTACCCTCACCCTTTTTTGCTTCCTTGGCCTCGCCCTTATCTCCAGTCTCTTCGCCGTTAGATGAAGTCGCTACAGGTGGAGGACGCTTCAGAATTTCGCCTCGGCAAATCAGATCCACTTCCGCGCCATCGATCGTCTCGTATTCGAGTAACGCGCGAGCCATCTCGTGCAAAAGTGGAAGCTTTTCCGAGAGAATGTTTTTAGCCCGACGGTAATTTCTTTCGACGATGTCTCGAACTTCGCGATCAATCGTCTGCGAAGTTTGCTCCGAAAAGTCCCGAGAGCGCGAAATGTCTCGACCCAGGAAGATTTGTTCTTCCTTTTGGCCATAGGCGAGAGGTCCGAGCACGTCACTCATTCCCCATTCACAAACCATTCGCCGCGCAATATCCGTCGCTCGCTCGATATCGTTTCCAGCCCCGGTCGTCTTCTGCCCGAGAACGAGTTCTTCTGCAACCCGCCCTCCCATCAAAAACGCGATTCCGTTTTCTGCCTTTTCGCGATCCATATTCACGCGATCTTCCGTAGGAAGAGTCATCGTCACTCCCAGCGCCATTCCGCGTGGGATAATGGTCACTTTATGGATCGGATCGGTACCTGGCATGAATTTACCAACGATTGCGTGGCCCGATTCATGAAAAGCGGTGGTCCGCTTTTCCTTATCCGTCAGTTGCATCGATTTACGCTCGACCCCCATCAAGACCTTGTCTTTGGCGTCTTCGAAATCCGAGAGATCAATTTGTTTCTTATCTTTGCGAGCAGCGTGAAGCGCTGCTTCGTTCACGAGATTTTCTAGATCGGCGCCCGCAAATCCCGGGGTTCCCCGTGCGATGATCGAAAGATCGACGGAGGGAGCCAGAGGAGTTTTCCGGGTGTGGACCTTGAGTATTGCCTCACGCCCGCGAAGATCAGGTGGCGAGACGACGACCCGGCGATCAAATCGACCGGGACGCAGAAGTGCTGGATCCAGAACATCGGGGCGGTTTGTTGCAGCGATCAGAATCACGCCTTCGTTGGATTCAAAGCCATCCATTTCGACAAGGAGCTGATTCAAAGTTTGTTCGCGCTCATCATGCCCACCGCCCAAACCAGCGCCGCGATGACGTCCGACCGCATCGATCTCATCGATGAAGATAATACAGGGGGCCTGTTTCTTTCCCTGCTCGAAAAGGTCGCGAACGCGCGAAGCGCCTACGCCGACGAACATCTCGACAAAGTCCGAACCCGAAATCGTAAAGAACGGGACACCGGCTTCGCCCGCGATCGCTTTTGCGAGCAATGTCTTTCCCGTCCCCGGAGGCCCCATTAAAAGAACGCCCTTCGGAATTCTGCCGCCGAGGCGGGTGAACTTTTTGGGGTCCTTAAGGAATTCGACGATCTCACTCAACTCGCCTTTGGACTCCTCACAGCCTGCAACATCCTGGAACGTGACTTTGTTATTAGATTCGTTCAAGAGCCGCGCTTTGGATTTTCCAAAACTCATCGCGCGACCGCCACCCGATTGGAGCTGTCGCATGAAAAGGAAGAAAAAGATAAAGAGCAGAAGCATTGGGAACCAAGAAATTAAAACCTGTTGCCAAACAGGAGTTTTTTCCGCGCGTTCGTAGTTCGGAGTAAGTCCTTGTTTCTGTAAAAGCTCGAAAACGGGCGCGCTGTCCGTAGGACCAACCGTTTCGAAATGCTTTCGCCCATCTGTGCCCGGGTCCTTCAATGTGCCGACGATCAAGTTGTCAGTCTTGAACGTGACTTCAGAAATTTTCTGTTCGTTCACATAAGTAATGAACTCGCTGAACTTGATTTCCCGACGGGTTCGATTTCCAGGATCGAAGACCTTGAAAAGGCTCGCGAAAAGGAGAATCAAAACTAACCAAAGGGCTACGGTTTTTTGGGAAGGTTTCATGGTTCGGCTCGCTTCGTTTGAGTGGAAGTCAGGCTAACAGGCTGATGTCGTAGGTTCAACGTTTCAAGGAAGGAAACGGGAAAGGAACTTCCCCGGGATTAAGATTCTGCCGTGGGTTCTGAATCACTGTCAACCCACCGGGTCAAAGCTTGACTGACTGCGCGAGTGAATTGATTGCGGAGATGGCTTTAGGAAACATCCGTTCGATCGCGGGCATTAAATCCTGGCGCATCTGTGCCCGCATAAAACGTCGGTCTAAGTTTGAAGCATCTTCTCTCCAGGTCTGCTTCTCCTCTTTTAGAAACCGCCTTAAGTCGGAACGACGAACCCCGAGTAGAGGCCGGATTTCGACTTCATGACGCGCTAAAATCCCCTCTCCGAGCTGATGAAAGGCGCCGGTGAAAATTCGCCAGAGTCGCGTCTCTGCCTGATCGTCCGCCGAGTGGGCGGTAAAAACGAGCGCACCGCCCAACCTCTTACTTTCATCGCGATAGATCGCCTTACGGAGCGTCCGGGCATGGGCCTCCCAGGAATCGCCCTTTTTAGGCTTCTTTCTAAGCTTTCGGACACGGACAGAAACCCCGAGTCGTTTTCCAAGTTGGCGGACAAACTCCGCATCAGCGTCGCTTTCGGACCCTCTCCATCCATGATTCACATGCAACAGAGTGACTCGCATTCCCACTCGCCGGCCATACCGAGCGAGTAAGATCGCGAGCGCCGTTGAATCCGCACCTCCTGAGCAGGCGCAGAGGATATGCGAAGTTATGGGAATCGAGACGCCAGCCTTTCGAACCGCTTTCACGAGATCGCGCGCAAGTCGGCCTCCGGTTGGGCCCGGCACTGGGTAAATCTCGCGAACGACCTTCCGTCCGACCTTTCCATTTCGATTTCGAGGTTGCACAGCCTCCCGAGCTTAGGTAATTCCTGGAACCTCTTCAACCGTTTCTCGGTGATTTGGCTCGGTAGCTCAGATGGTTAGAGCGTGGGATTCATAACCCCAAGGTCGGCAGTTCGATCCTGCCCCGAGCCACCAATTTTAATCCTGAACTTTACCCAGAACCCGAACTCCTGAATAATCTACCGATGCCCCCTTTTTCCCATCGTGCGAAAGTCCTCTGGATCGTCGGTTTAGTCGCCGCTGACCGAATCACGAAGATCGCAGCGATCGACCATTTAAAAGATCGCCCCGCCCAGATCTATCTGGGGGACTTCTTCCGCCTCGAATACGCCGAGAATCCAGGCGCTTTTCTGAGTTTGGGGGCGACACTCTCCGCTGATACTCGTTTTTGGATCTTCGCCGTCGCCGTGGGCATTTTTCTTATCGCCGCCGGCGTCTCCCTCTTTCGCGAAAAACTCGACCGTGTCTCCGCTTTTGCTCTCGCAGTTATTGTAGGTGGCGGGATTGGAAATTTGATTGATCGAGCGACCCGAGCGAATCACAGCGTCGTCGATTTTCTGAATCTCGGGATTGGAAACTTCCGCACCGGAATCTTTAACGTCGCCGACATGGCAATCATGCTGGGCGTTATTTTACTCGGCTGGCGAAGCTTTAAGCGCGGCGAGGCTTAAGCCCCGAAGCGGATTCCATTTAACGGATCAGTCCGGGCAGCGCGAAGCGACGGGTATACGGACGCACAAAGAACGATAATGAACGCCGCGACCGCCACGATCGCATAGTATTGAGGAAGAAAACTCACTGGAAGGGTTCGATCGAAATAAACATCGGGAAGCTGAACAAATTGCCAGCGCCGAAGAGCGTAGCAAATTCCAAATCCGAGAACCATTCCACTCCCGATCCCGACTCCCCCAATCAACAGTCCTTCCGCAAGAAATACAGCACCGATTTCAGGGTCGCGCGCACCCATTGCCTTCATGATCGAGATCTCACGTTTCTTCTCAAGGACCATCAAGGTCAGTGTCGTGACGATGTTGAAACTCGCCACGATTACAATGAAAGCAAGACTGATAAACATCGCGAGACGCTCGAGTCGAAGCGAAGCAAAGAGATGGGAATTCAAATCCATCCAGTCTTGAACGAGAAACTCTCCAGACTCGCGTTGGAGTTGATTCTTCAAATGAGAAGCCTGGTTAAAATCATTCAGAACGATCTCCCACTGAGAAACCGCTCCAGAGCGCTTTAAAAAACTCCGCACTGCACCAATCTCAGTATAAACGGTGTGAAGTTCCTGCTCTGGAGAACCTGAACGGTAAATTCCCGCAACGAAAAACCTCTTCAGTCTCGGAATCGAAGAAAGCGGGCCTTCCGTCTCCGTTGGCGAAATCAGAGTCACGATTTCCCCTGGAATAAGCCCCATCTCGTCAGCCAAACTTTGACCCAGAAAAATTTTGGGTAAGCCCCCCATTTGAGAACCCAGGTCGACCGTTCCGAGGGGCGAACTCGCAGACTCCGTTAACGTTTTTTCAAGCGAACTGAGTCGTGGGGGCTCAACTCCCTTGATGACAACACCACTGACCTTCTTCCCACCTCTCAAAATCGCTTCGGTTTGCAGTATGGGATGGGCGAACTTGACTTCGTTGCTCGCTTTCAGTTTTTGAGCGAGAGGAGAATCTTCGAAGCTCTTCCCTAGAATCGCTCCAGAGCGCACTCCCTCACCTTTTGGAGTAATCAGAAGATGGAGATCCTGATTCATCAGACGTTTTCGCATCTCGACTTCAAAACCATCCATGACAGAGAGAACGACGACGAGTGCAGTCACCCCGAGAGCAACACCAATCATAGAAATAAGCGTAATAAAGCTTAAAAACCGGCTATGTTTCTTTGATTTGAGATAACGAAGGCCGACCCAAGACGTCCACGGACTTCGCAAGAGGCAGCGAAACGTTTCACGCAAGACTCCGGGTTCGGGATACTCTTGCATTTAGTCCTGATGGAACGACTGCCCGCGCTCCGCCATCTGCAGGAGACGTGGAGCTGGCTCGTAGCGCGCTCCAAAACGTGCATGATACTTCTTGAGCTTCTCGACGACGCCTTTCGCGCCCAGCGAATCCGCATAGCGAAGTAAACCACCTCGGAACGGCGGAAATCCCGTTCCCATGATCATTCCGAGATCGACCTCTGCGGCGGTCTCGACAATTTGGTCGTCCAGGCAACGCGCGGCCTCGTTAATCATCGGTAGAATGCAGCGATCGACCATTTCCTCACGGGAAACCTTCCCCTTTTGAGGTCGGACCCCTAAGACCGTGTATATCTCTGGGTTTAACTTCTTCTTTTTTCCGCTCGCATCGAGGTATTCGTAGAGCCCTTTTCCATTTTTCTTACCCAGACGGCCGGCCGCGACGATCTTCGCGTTGAAAGGAGCTGGCTCCATGCGGGCTCCAAACCCATCATGAAGAATGTGGGCGACTTTCTCTCCCACATCCACTCCGACTTCATCGATCAGCTCCATTGGGCCCATCGGCATCCCGAAATCCAAAAGGCACTCGTCGAGCTCTTCGATGTCGGCGCCATCTTGCAGGAGCCAGGTTGCTTCGTTCAGGTACGGCATCAAGAGGCGATTCACTAGAAAACCAGGCCGATCCTTAACGACGATCGGAGTTTTCCCGAGCTGCTTTGAGAACTGGTAAATCGCGACGACAGCTTCGTCTCGAGTTTGATCCCCCCGAATGACTTCAACGAGCGGCATCCGGTGGACCGGATTAAAAAAGTGCATCCCTCCGAAGCGCTCGGGCTTGCGCATCGCTTTTTGCATTTCGCTTACAGAAAGAGACGACGTGTTAGTCGCGATCACGCAGTCATCGCGCACTTGGCCCTCAAGGTCTTTAATGACGGACTTTTTAATGTCCATCTTCTCGATGACGGCTTCGACGACGAAATCAACGCCCATGAATCCCGAGTAATCTAAAACGGGCGCGATCAGGTTTAACTTCTGCTGATACTGACGAGGAGTCAGTTTTCGTTTCTGCATCGCTCGGTAGAAAATCTTTTGGGCGGACTGAACTCCGAGAGAGAGAGCCTTAGTCGAAATATCCTTCATGCGCGTTGGAATACCTTTATCCGCATAAAGTTGAGCGATCCCACCGCCCATCACTCCGGCTCCAAGTACGGCGGCCGATCCTACCTTTTGTACCTTGAAGTCGCCGGCGACCCCTTTGGATTTTTTTACCGCTTCGGTGAGAAAGAAAAGGCGAATGAGATTCTTTGAAATAGATGTCGCTGCCATCTTGCCAAAGCCACGCGCTTCACGGTCCATTGCGACTTCACGCTCTTTACCGCGGATCTTCGGTTCATACTTCGCGCCCGTGTCCGAAAGAACTTGGATCGCTTCGATCGGAGCTGGGTATGCACCGCGAGTTTTAGAGAGGACGCCCTCACGTGCTTTTTTTAGAATGAACGCACGTCCGAACGGAGTTTTCTCCAGAGCAGATCCGACGATCCCTCCCGCTCCGCCGAGCTTTGGCTCTTTCGCAATTCGGTCTCCCGACTGAAGGCGTTTCAAGTTCTGTTTTACCCACGTGATGACGGCAGAATCGAAATTTTCCTTTGCGAGACATGCCTCGGCCAAGCCCGCTTTCGCGGCACGATCGCCCGGGAGAGTCTTACCCGTTAAGATAAGATCTAAAGACGTCGCAAGCCCGACTTTACGCGGAAGACGGACGCATCCACCCATTCCAGGAATGACTCCGATATTGACCTCAGGAAGTCCAATGCGTGCGGAAGGGTCGGTCGACATGACGATTGCCGTAGAGGCGAGAGAAAGTTCACAGCCACCACCCATCGCGGTACCGTTGATTGCGACCACTGTCGGAAACGGTAGGTCCTCCCATCGATCAAGAAGCTTCTGCCCCTTGCGCGAAAGCGTGTACGCTTCTTCGGAGGTTTGTGTCGCCTGAATCATCGCGATGTCCGCGCCGGCGATAAAATTTCCTGGTTTTCCAGAGCGGAAAATAAGGGCTTCGATTTGCCCCGCTTTTCCTTTTTTCTCAAGCTCCTCGATGGCTTTCTCAAATTCAGCGATCACCCGAGAGGAAAATTTATTTACTTTCTCGCCAGGCAAATCAAACGTCATCTGAACGAGTTTAAAACCAACACTCGCTGAAAGGTTTTCGAGCTGAAACGCCGAACCCACCGTCTTACCGTCTTGTGTCATCCACAAAGGGTAAAAGAAAACGGGCTCAGTCTCAAGGCGCTAACTGCGAATTAGAAAGTGATACTCGCGCTGACCTGAATCATGCTCATGTCAGAGTCGCGGATGCTTCCTCGAAGAGCCTGCTTTTGCGGGTCGATCTGCGTCAGCGGCTGCCCATAAAAATACCCGTATTGGAGCCCCTGCTCTGTTTCGACAGAAGAAAGAGGTCTAAAGAATTTGAATGCGGCACCCAGTGTAATGTTTGACGCAAGCTTTAGGTCTAGGCCGACTTGTCCCATCGCTTGGAACTGTCGCAGGTTGTAATCCTGCGGGGAGTTGTTCATCCCATTGTAGTAGAAACCAAACGCCTGCTGCTGCTGAACGTTATAGTTAATGCTTCCGGTTGAGTAGGCGCCACCACCACCGATATAGGGGCGTAGCTTTGAGTCT
>Ga0075163_10005248_pt1 | contig 17310 bp, 13 predicted proteins | sample JI1023141ADNA_FD_71478 | JGI IMG/M metagenome (GOLD analysis project Ga0075163, IMG submission 71478) | Wastewater effluent complex algal communities from Wisconsin, to seasonally profile nutrient transformation and Carbon sequestration -... | ecosystem: Engineered > WWTP > Effluent > Algae...
GAGCCCGAATACGGCAGCGAAACGGAGTCGCAGGCCACCGTGTGGGCCCGCATCGCAGGTCGGGCCACGGCAGTGCGCCGCGTCGGGGACCGCTGGTATGTCTATGGTCTCAATCGGGATTACGGATACGGCGATGTGTGGGAAACCAGTCAATGGCAGGAGCACCGTTCCGGCCTGGTGCCCAGCGGCGCCCGGAGAGATCGAGCGTCGCTGGTCACCCACGACGGCTATGTGTTGGAGCCGCGCAGCGGCCGCGATGGTGTTTCGCGCTACTTCGGCGGCGCCACTTCAGGGCGACCCGAAGAGTTCCTCCAGGCCAGCGAGCGACTGCTCGCCCAGCAGGGCGCCACCCTGAGCAGTGAACAGGCGGTCCGCCTCTTCAAGCGCATGGTCCTCGACACCCTCCTGGTCAACCTCCAGAACGGGGAGCGACAGCTGCGTGCAGCCCTGGATCCACTCTTCGAGCCGGGCATGCCGCACATGATGATGACGATGCGGCCCGCCCACGGCGAGGTGATGCAGCGAGACAGCGCCGCCCTGCGTCGACATCTCATGGCAGCGTCGGAAATCGCGGGTCGGCTGCCCGACAACGCCGAGGACGCCACCGAAGAGCAGCGCAACGAGGCACGCATCACGCTGGAGGCCATCGGCCGCATCTATATCGAGAACCCCGCCGCCGCGTTGATGGTGGTAGACGGGCGGGCGCCCGACGAGCGCAACCAGACCGCTGGCGAAGGGGACATCACCGACCGGCTCGCCGGCCGGCAGCGCGGGGATGCCGTCTGGGACACCGCCCAGGAGATCAGCCGCCGGATCGACAACATCAACCTCGTTCGCCGCCACTTCCACAGCAACCCCGATGCGGTCCTTGACCTCGAGCCCCTCCACGAACCGATCTTGAATCGTTTCGAGGGGTTGAATCGCATCGCCATCGACCTGGCCAAGATCGGCCACACCCTCGGCGCCTTGGCCCGCTCTCTCGGCCTGCTGGTGGTCGACCTGGGCCTCCTCGTCACAGGCTTCTTCACCGGTGGCCTCACCGCGCTCGTGGCCCTCGGCGCCGGCACCGCCCTGGGGGTTGCGGGCACCGCTGAGCAATTCCGACGCGCGGAGTTGCTCGACGCCATGAGCGCATTGGACGTGGAGGGTGGCTTCCAGCTCGCCACGCCGCAACAGGCCAGCAGCGCACGCACCTGGGCCTGGGTCAGCGCTGGCCTCACTGCCGTCGGTGTGCTTGGCTTCGTCGGCAGCTCCGTGCGCATGGCTCGCCTCCAGGCAGTGTTGCGCGACCCGGCGGTGGGTGGCCTGGTGGGCCGCACCGAAGAGGGCCTGCGTCGCGCCGCCCGGGAGCTCGGTGTGTCGGAGTCGCAGCTCGTGCGTCAGCTCCGCACGGCCACCGGTGCTGAGCGCACCCAGCTGCTGGCCAGCATCCGGCGAGCCACGGAACCGCTGGTTGCCGGTGGGCGCTTCGGCCACTCTGGCTGGCCGGCCGACATCGCTGACACCGTGATCGAACAGACCCGCCAGGCCCTGCTGCGCAACGGCGACGACGTCCGCCAAATCGAGCGCGTCATGCGCACCTACGGGCGCGGCGTGGATCCCACCCTCCTGGCGGGGGTCGATCAGGGTACCCTGCAGACTGTGAAGCAGTATCTGTTCAACAGCCCCGGCCTGGCCTTTACCCGGGAAAACCACGACGCCTGGATCCGCCTCACCCGAGGCCAGGGTACGGTGGACGATTTCCGCTTCATCCTGCATGAAGTCGAAGAGCTCCAGGCCTTCCGGCGGATCGATCCGCGGTTTGATCCCCTGGGCCGCGCCTGGGACACGATGACCCCCGGCCAGCGCGCCCGCTGGCGCACCACCTTCAGCGCCACCCATGCGCCAATGACGGGTCGATACTACCAGGCCCATGCTCAGGCCCTGGAACGGGAATACAGCTTCCTCGCTGAGCGGGTGCAAGCCGTGACCGGACACACTGCATCTCGGTATGCCATCGCTGTGGCCGATGAGCTGGGTGGTGGTGCCCGAGGTGGGCCCCTCCAGCTCCTGCGGCCGGATGGTGTCCCCTTCACCAGCCACCGCCACTTTCAAAGCTGGCAACGCCAGGCCCAGCAGGTGGTTGAGCTGGATGCAGAGCTGACCAGCCGCCTGGGCCTCACGCGGGGGTCTATCGGACGCGCGCCCACCTTGGTCGACGTCGTCCGAGCGGTGAAGCGCCAGCGCATCGACCTCTGATCACCCCATCGACCTCGGATCACCCACCGGCCAGGCGCCCACCGCCAACAGCCGCTCCGCCAGAACGCTGGGATCACCCCACGCGACTCCGCTCAACCCCGCCTGCTGGGCCAGGGTGCTCAGCGCCGCAATCGTCAATGGCAACGGCGCAGTCGGCTGGGAAAGTTCTATTATTCCGGCGGCTTCCCGCTCCCGAATCAGCGCCATCGCGGCCAGCGTGCCGAGCGTAGCGAACTGGATCGGCGTGACCCACGGCGTGACCACCCGCACGTCTCCCAGCAGTGCCTCGATGGCCGGCAGCACCCGGGCGTCCCCCGTGGGCGAAGCCGCCAGCTCCACGAGCATGCCCACCACGAGCTCACCGTCCGGCGCCAGGCAGGCCAACACATCCGCCAGGTCGTCATCCCGCAGGGTGCTCATGGCGGCATCAAGCCCCGCAAGGCGTCGGCCACCGCCCGAAACTCAGCCCGCGATGTATTCTGTACGACGACGGTGTGTCGGCGCTCCCCCAGTCGGACATCCAGCTCCTCGCGAAAGCCGCCCTTGCGCCGAGGATCCTCGCTGCGCGGAGGCAGATCGAAGAAGCCGCTCTCCACGACTGCGCGCACCAGGGCCGCCCGAGCAGCCTCGTTGAGCACCTCCAGCGGCTTGAGAGGCGCGCTGAAGAACTGCCCGTCTTCGCACTCTTCTGTGTTCACTGAACCGACCACCTGCCCGTCGGCGGTCACCCGCACGCGCAGGTTGCCCAGACACGTGGGCTGCAGCGAGATCATGCGATACTCGGCTTCAAACACGGAGAGCGTCAGCGTAAGCATCAGAAGCCACATGTTATCCGATCTGCCAGTCCGCCTCGGTGAGCTCCGGCTGGGTCATCCGGCCGAGCGCTTCCCAGAACGTTGCATAATGCCGCGGCAACACATCCACGCCCGCGGACATCTGGCTGGAGGTGGTCACACCCCAGCGATCTGGATTGGCCACCCGAGCCCGGTTGACCAGGTTGACAAAGGCCGTTTGTTGGGCCCCCCACAGGCCCGTGGTGCTGTTGAGGTACTCATCCGGCAGACCCACCATGTGACCGAATTCGTGCTCGGCCACAGAGTAGCGGTTGCCGGCATAGGTGGTCTCGAAAGTCGTGTCCGTACGCAAGCGCACCCGCCGCTGCGCGGCGTCGTTGGGTGCCCCCCGAACCCCCAGACCCACGGCCAACAGGAGCTGCGGCACACCCTCCGCGCTCAGGACGCTCGACACCGCGTCGGCCCGGTCCTGGGACAGGCGCAGGTTGTCGCCGGCCACACCCTCCGCGCTCGCGAAGCCATCCACCAGGATCGGAATGGCTGGATCTGAAGGGTTTTTCGCCTTCATGGCCGCCGCCAACGTGCGCAAGCGCGTCATCGACGCTGCATGCACCACGGACTCGCCACGGTTGAACCGAATGGGTGACGCAGCGGCAAGGGCCCGATCCAGGCGCCGGCGCTCGTTCCGCGCCACCGTGCGGCTGTTGAAGCTGGGACTCTCCCGCACATCCGACGACCATAGGTCGGCGGTCCCCTGGGTACCCACCGGATCACCGGTGCCCGACTTGTAGTCGAAGCCGGGTCCCGGCGTCTTGTGCACCGTGACGCGGTAGTGGGCCATCGTGGGATCGTCCACGATGATCGGCACCACCAGCGGATGAGCGAAGAATGGCCAGCAAGGCTTGGTACACCGTATGACGTGGGCGAAGGACCACCGGAGAGCAATGCGTCGCTGATAGTCCTGCTTGAAGGTGGCCTCCTCGGCGGGCGTCCAGAAAAATTGCATAACATTCTGCCCAGCCATGAGCATACCCAGCAGCGTCATCGGATCCGGCGTGTTATCGGCCGGCACAAAAGTGAAGTGAGTCTTCGACCGGACATACATCAGCGAGGCGGACGGCCAGTAGGTCGCGTCGAAGATTCCGAAGCCCGTCGATGGAATGTGGTTCGTCAGCACACGGGTGCTGGCCCGAAAGCGAGCCTTGAGGGCCTCCTCCTCCGGCGTCGAGCAGGCATGGGGATCCACCGGGGCGGGCACCGGCGCCGGAACCGCCGGGGGCGTGACCGCCGGTGCGGGCGCCGGCATGGGCACCCCGGCCACTGGATCTCCGGCATCCACCGGCCCGGGGGGCGCCGGCACCGTGGCATCCGGCACGCCGGCATCCATCGAAGGCACCCCAGCGTCGAGCTGCCGCATCACGGTGCCGGTCGGAGATTCTTCAATGGTTCCGGCCGGTTGACCGCTGGTGACCCGACCCGCGATCTGATCGGCTTCCTGCTCGGCCCGATCCCCCGGCTGACTCGTACAGCAAGCCCGCTGAACCGCGGGCTCCGCCCCGCGCTGCTGCACCGTATGGGTCACTTCGTGGGCCAGCAGCCGGTCGCCCTCCTGGGATCCCGGACTGAAGCGGCCAGCGCTGAAGAACACATGCTGGCCCAGGGTGAAGGCCTGGGCATTGATCCCCGCGCTGGCCTGCGCCGCAGCCGGACCATCGTGGATCTGGACCGCGCCCAGATCCTGCCCAAACCCGGCCTCCAGCCGCTGACGATGGGCGCCCGCCAGCGGCCGACCGGGCTCGGCCAGGGCGTGGCGGGCCAGGGTGCCCCAATGGGGATTGTGGTCTTTGGCTGGTGCTCGGGTGGGGGCACGGCCCTCGGGCTTCCGCTGCACAATCGGGGACGCCAGACTCCACATGCCTTCAGGCTAGTCCGGCGGGTCGGACCACGCAAGGCGCTGGCCAGAGGGCGCAGGTGCGGAGCCGAAGCGTCGGCCCGGGCACGGTGGGCAGGCGGCCTGCTCGTGATCGGGGCACCGAGGATCGCTCGGCTAGTCCCGCTGGCGCCACCAGCTGACGAACTCGCGGAACTCGATCACGCCATTGCCATTGACGTCCACCGCCGTCAGGCCCAGTGCAATCTCGGCTGGGGGGAAGCCAGGATCGAGGGCGCGGCAGAGGCGCGCAAACTCCTGGCGATCGATGACGCCGTTGTGGTCGGCGTCGTAAAAGTCAAAGATTTCGCGGATTTCATCCATGTCGTCGTCGTGCATTTCAGCCCTCCAGTGCGGTGGGCGGTGCCGGCCGCCCGGGTTCAGCGTGGGGTGTCGCCGCGGCGGTGTCCACCCCGACGACGTCGTTGAGCAGGTGGGCCGTGCGCTCGGCCATGGCGGCTGCGCTGTAGGGGTGCAGCACCTCGGGTCGCGGGGCGAAGGGCAGTGTGCCCGCCTCCGCCGCGCGCAGGCCGGCCACCACGGCCGCTTCGTCGGTGGCGTCCACCCAGCGGCCCAGGCCGGCGGCTTCGATGAGCTGGCCCACCGGGGCACCGGCGGGGCCCACGCCGAGGATGGGCCGACCGGCGGCGATGTAGTCGAAGATCTTGCCGGTGAGAGCGTGGCTGTGGACCGCGTCGCCGATGAGCAGCAGGGCGGTGGCGCCCTTCAAGCGCTGGCCGATCTCGGCGGCGGAGACGCGGCCATGTACGGCGAAGCGGCCGGCGAGATCGAGGCGGGTAGCGAGGGCGGCACCTTCGGGATCAAGCGCCCCGAAGGCCTCGACCTGTAAGCCTTTTTCCCCCGGGCCAAAGCCGGCAGCCAGCGCCTTCAGGACCGGCACGAAGCTGCGGCCGCGGTAGCAATTGCCGGCATGCAGCAAGGTGGGTCGGTCGCTCGGTGGCCACGCCGCCACATCGGCCAGCTCGTCGAGGTCGAAGCCGTTGGGGATGACCGCCCAGTGCGGCCCCTCGCCAAAGGCGGCGGCGTTGCGGTCGCGCATCTCGGCGTTGACGTAGGCCACCCCGGCGGCGCGGGCGAGGAGGCGGGCCTCCAGGGCGGCGTGGACCGCGGGCGGCCAGCGCAGGGGGTTGCGGGACGGGTTGCCGGCCTGGCTCCAGGGATCGCGGTAGTCGAGCACCAGCGGTCGTCGGAGGGCCTGGGCCACCGCGGCGGCGGCGACAAAGGCGCCGAAGGGGGTGCCGGTGCTCCAGACCGCGTCCACCGGGGCCACTTTGCGGGCCGCGCGCACCGCCGCCCAGGCCCACTCGGGGTAGTGGTCGGGCAGCAGCAGGCCGTCGGTGAGTTGGTGGGCGAAGTGGCCCAGGCGGCCGCCCAGCGCCGCCACCAGCGCCCGCCGGGCCCGCGCGCCGGGCATCCAGGCCGGGGCGTGGTGGACCTCCACCGGCGGCGGCACCAGCGTGGGATCCAGCAGGGGCGGCTTGGCCTTGCCCGAGCCGGTGGGGGTGTCGGTGAGCACCACCGGTTGCCAGCCATACTGCGGCAGCAGGCGGGCCAGCCGCACGACGCGCCGCACTCCGATGGCGCCCAGCGGCGGCCAGACCGGGGTGACCATGAGCACCCGCCGCAGCGGCGCGGTCATCCGCCGCCCCGCGCGCGCACCGCCGCCACCACGTCGTCCACGATGAAGTCCTGGGCGCGGCAGGGCCCCGGGTGCCAGCCCAGGTCGCGATCCCAGTAGCCGGGGCAGGCGTCGTACGAGGCGGCCGAGAAGCCGTAGCTGATCTCCAGCAGCTTGGGCTCGCCCTGGTCGAACACGAAGTCAAAGGCGAGGCACTGGGCCTGGGTTGCCGCCAACACGTCGAAGGCGATGCGCACGCAGCGCACGTCCACGGCCTCGACGTCGTAGCGCAGGTCGCCGCTGCCCGAGGCCCGGAAATCGCCCGGTCGCACGCCGCGCACGAGGGCGATGGCCTTGTCGCCGATGGCCACCACGCGGGTGTCCACCGCGTTGTCGGGCACAAAGGCCTGGAAGTAGACGTAGCCCTTCTCGTTGCCGCGCACCCGCTCGAGAGCGGTGGGCACCACCAGGCGGGCCAGGCCGCGGGCCACGCCCTGCGCCGCTTTAAGCGTGCGGTCCCGCGCCAACACCCGCAGCCGCTCCTTGAACAGCCAGGCGCGATCGACGGGGGGGAAGCCGCGCCCGAAGGCCTGCCGCACGTACCGCCGCGCCTCGGCGGCGGAGGTGATGAGGCGCACGTTCACCGAGCCCGATCCGCCGCGCAGCTTGGCCACCTGGGGAAACCGCGCCTGGGCGATCCACGCCTCGGCCGAGGCCCGATCGTAGAAGACCTCGGCGTGGGCGAGGGGCGCCCCGATGGCCTCCAGGAGGTACTTCTGGCCCACCTTGTCGTCGAAGTGCCAGCCGGTCCGGGTGTCGGGGAACACCACCTTGCCCGCCGCCTCCGCCGCGGCCAGCACCTGGTGCGCGCAGAGGATGGCCCGCGGATCGGTGTGGTACCAGTGCCACAGCAGGGCGTCGCAGTCGGCGATTTGCTCCATGATATCGGAGCGATAGCAGTCCACCGGCTTCCACGGGATGCCCCGCGCCTCGCAGGCCTCGATGAAGCGCGCGGTGAAGCTGTGCGGGGCGGAGGGCATGATGGCGATCTTCACGGGCCGAGTATCAAAGACCCGGCAGGTGGACGCAATGCGGTGCTATCATCCCCGCCTGCTCGGGCGCGCCGCCGCGTGTCCCCCCAACCGCGCAGTGGGCCCCATGGAGATCCGCGTCCTGCCCGCAACCCCCGCCCACCTGCCGCGCATCTTGGAGCGGTGGACGGAGCTGATGGCCGCCCACCAAACCGTGGACGAGGCCCTGTTTGCCACTGCCATTCATGCCCCGGGGACCTACCAGGCCTTTGTGCGCCAGCAGATGGACAAGCGCACCGGCCTTGTTTTGGTGGCGCCCGACGACGCGGGCGACTTGCGCGGCTACCTGGTGGGCGGCCTCGGCCAGCGCGGCCCCACGTTTGCGGTGCGCGACGTGGGCATGATCTTCGATTTGGCGGTGCGCCCCGCCGACCGGCGCCTGGGCGTGGGTCGCGCGCTGGTGGCCGCCGCCCAGGCCAGTTTCCGCGCCCGCGGCCTGCAGCACATGCAGGTCAACTTCGCGCCCGACAACCCCGAGGCGGCTGCGTTTTGGCCCAGCCTCGGTTATCGTCCCCTGCTCTGCGAGGCCTACCTCGCCCTCTCCGAGGAACCCTGACCATGTCCGATCCCCGCCAGCTCGTGGTTGATCTCTGCCGCCAGTTCTACTTCCAGGGCTGGTGCACCGGCACCGGCGGCGGCATCTCCGTGCGTGAGGATCAGCGCATCTACATCGCGCCGAGTGGCGTGCAGAAGGAGCGCATCCAGCCGGAGGACCTGTTTGTTCTCGATCTCGACGGCCAGGTCGTGCAGGCCCCGCGGGATCCGGCGCTGAAGATCAGCGCATGTACCCCCTTGTTTTTGAACGCTTATCGGCTGCGCGATGCCGGCGCGGTGCTGCACAGCCACAGCATCAACGCCATGCTCGCCACCCTCGGCTGCGAGGACGAGTTCCGCGTCACCCACCTGGAGATGCAGAAGGGCCTGCGCGGCGTGGGCTACCACGACACGGTGCGGGTGCCAGTGGTGGAGAACACCGCCCACGAGTGCGACCTGGCCGACCGCATGGCCACCGCGATCGAGGCCTACCCGAATGCCGACGCGGTGTTGGTGCGGCGCCACGGCGTCTACGTCTGGGGGCGCGACTGGCAGCAGGCCAAGACCCAGGCCGAGTGCTACGACTACTTGTTTCAGGCCGCCGTGCGCATGCGCCAGCTCGGCGTCGACCCCACTGCCCTGCCCGCTTGAAGGAGCGCCCCATGGCCGTCCTGCCCATCCTCTCCATCGGTGATCCGCGGCTGCGGCAGGTGTCGCGGGCGGTGGATCCCGCGGAGATCCCGGCCCTGCAGGGGTTCATCGACGACCTCATCGAGACGATGCATGCGGCCAACGGCGCCGGGCTGGCGGCCCCCCAGGTGGGCCACCCCCTCCGCATCTGCGCGGTGCACGTGCAGCAGAACCCGCGCTACCCCTACAAGCCCGACTACCCGCTCACGGTCTTCATCAACCCGGTGGTCACGGTCATCGGCGACGACCGCGCCTCGGTGTTTGAGGGCTGCCTGAGCGTGCCCGATCTGCGCGGCCGGGTGGAGCGCGCCATGCGGGTGCACGTGGAGGCCCTCGACCGCCACGGCCAGCCGCTGCACGTGGACGCCCAGGGGCTGATCGCCGGCACCTTCCAGCACGAGTTCGACCACCTGGATGGCCGCCTCTTTGTGGATCGCGTGACCGATCCCACCACCTTCTGCACCTGGGCCGCCTACGACCGCTTCCACAAGGCCGCCTTTGTGGAAGAGGCCTTCGCCATCAACCGCCGCTACGCCTGAGGGCCGCTCGGCCCGAGGCTCAAAGGCCGCAACGAGACGCGCAAAACCGCCCGCGCCCGCCGTCCCTCCCGCTGTTTGACCGAGCTGGCGCCGGTGGCCTCAGAGGGGGGCCACTTGGGTGCGTGGCCAAAAGGTATTGGGCGGCCGGGTCGCTTCGGCGTACACTCCGGCCAACCGCCCGATGTTTGAGGGGTTTTTGTGATGCCGTGGCCATTTTTGCCGCCCAACCCCGACACGTTGCCCGCCCCCCACGACGGGGACCTCTTTGTCTTCGGCCTCACCTTGACGGGCATGAGGCCCTACGACGAGCAGGCCGACCATGCTTTCCAGGTGGATGGCGTCCGGGCAGCGGTGTACGTGCCGATTGTGAAGAATGCCACCTCGTTCCAGTACGCGGGGGTGGGCATGGCGCCGCTCACGCGGGTGGGCACCACGGCGACCTACAAGGGCACCTACGTCCCCCTGAGCAAGTCGAACGCCCACTCAATCGAGGTGGACGCCCGCAAGCTGACGGGCGCGATCACCAGCGTGTCGGTGGCGCGCAGCGGCACGCTGGCGGTGTTCTCGGTGGCCGCCCAGGCCGCCGGCTCCGGCTTTTCGGTGGTGGTCTCCCCCTATCTCCCCCAGGCCCCGCGCTTCAGCAACCAGGAGGCCTACGCACTGGCCGGCGGGCGCGAGGTGCTGCCTTCGGGCGGCGGGCTGGTCAAGGTGGCGGTGACGCCGGGCGCCGTGAGCCAGTACGCGGTGTACGTGGCGCGGGGGCTGCCCAGCACCATCGAGCCGGCGTCGTCGGGCAAGCTGATCAAGATTTGAGGTGCCGCCAGGGCGCTCAAAACGCGCTGGTATGACCACTAAGTTGATTGAATACGTGCCTTGACGTGCCCCTTCCAAAAAAAAGTACGTTATTCGCAAACAAAGTGCTTGCATCCGCACCGCCCCTCGACGATACTGCCTGTGCGGGTCCACTCCAATCCGCTGTATCCTGCCCAACAGCGGGCGGACCCGTGGGGTGTTTATGCTGAGTGCCCGACAGCATAAGCACCGGGGGTAGCAGGCTCCTGCCCGAACTGCTACCCCCATTTTTTTGCCCTAAATGTTAGTTATGTGATTTATTGAGCCCAAAACAGGCCGCTTTGTGGTCACTTGGGCGCAGACGGCGTCCGCGTCTGAACCAGGAGGGCGTCGAGGGCTTCGACTTTGTCCACGCGACCCAGCCGCTCGTACCAGTTCTGGGCCTCCTCCAGCGCCACCACCGCCTGCGTCCCGCCGCCACTCTCCAGCAGCAGCCGGCCCAGCGCCTCACCCGAGGCGGCGATGCCGGTGGCGTGCCCGAGCTGGCGGTTGAGCGCAAAAGCGGACTGCAGCTCGATGAGGGCGGGCTCACGGTGGCCCCGCTTGGCCTCGATCTGGCCAATGTTGAAGCGCGTCACCGCCATGCCATCCAGGTCGTCGAGGCGCTCAAAGGTTTTGAGGCGCTCTCGGTGCAGCATGAGGGCCTCGTCAAACTCGCCCCGGGCCGCCTTGATGTGGGCGATGTCGCCCTGGGCGATGGCCCGCCCCTGCACCTGGCCCAGCGTCTCGAAAAGCGCCAGGCGCTCCTGGTGCAGCTTGAGGGCCTCCTCCAGCTGACCGCGGCCGGCGAGGATGCGCGCCACATCGCCCATGGCCACCGCGAGGCTCTGGTGCGCCCCCAGCTCCGTCAGCGTCTCCATGCGCTGGCGGTGCATGCGCAGGGCCCCCTCCTCATCACCGCGGGCGGCCTTGATCCGCGCAATGTCGCCCAGCGCAAGGGCTTTATCGTGCTCGGCGCCCTGCTCCTCGAAGACCGCGAGGGCGCGATAGTGCATGGTTTGCGCGCCCTCGAGATCGCCCCGCGCCGCGTAGATGCGCGCCATCCGCGTCCAGGTCATGGCCAGCTCGCGCATGGCGCCCATGCCCTGGTAGATGCGCAGGCGCTCCTCGTGCAGCTGCAGCGCCGCCTCGGGCTCACCGCGGTTGATGTGGAGCTGGGCCAACACGCCCAGCAAGGAGCCCCGCGCCGAGGAGCCCTTGGGCGTCACTGCCAGCGCCTCGGTGCACAGCTGGTCGGCCTTGTTCATGGTGCGGCGATCAGCGGCTGTGGACACCAGATCCCACCCCAACTCCGCGCACGCCGCCCCCATGGCCAGCCGGAACACCTCCGGGGACTCGCGCTCCACATCGTGGAAGAGCCCGCCAAAGGCCTTCTCGCGGTCGGGCAAGCGCCCGGGCCCGCGGGAGGAGTGGAAGCGCAGCAGGCGCTCCACCGTGCGGCGCAGCGGCTCCGCATCGGGCGCGTCGGAGGCGCGACTCAGCAACCGCAGCGCCTGCACGGCCTTCTTGATCAGCCCCGGTTGGATGTCCTGCACATAACCCGGCAGGCTCGTGAGCTGCTGCAGGACGTCCAGCGCGCTGTCGAGCCGCACCGCCATGCTCGACTTGCGCAGATCGGAGCCATCGATGCGCTGAAGCTCGGCCCGCAAGCCCTGGAGCACGTCCGCCCAGAGGCGATCGCCCGACCGCGAGCGCACCGGATCGGGCTGCGGCCCCTCGTCGGTGACCGCCTCGCCGGGCGCGGCCACCAGCATGCGCGTCACCACCGAGGGCTCGTCCACCCGCTCCATCGTGTGCTTGCGCAGGGTCTCCATGCAGACCTCGCGCGCCATGCGGTTGTCCAGCGCCCGTACGAGGGGCCCGGGCGTGAAGTCGCCCCCGGCGGAGCGACCCAGCCCGGCCCGCTCAAGGGCGTCGGCCACCGTCGCGCCCTCCTCCCCCACAGGCACCTGCTCATGTAGAAGGACGTCTACACAGCCGCGCAATAATCGCGGCTCCACACGCATCAGCCGCCAAGCCAGATGACGACCGGCAACATGCCACAAACTATGTTCGTAGTCGGCGGGCGATGTGCCCAATTGGCTGTAGGCAAGCCGGTGGCTCATGGTGGCTTCGAGCAGCGTCAACAGCTCCGCCGCGTCGGCGGTCAGGCGAGTGGCCTGGCGGATGGGCAGGTGGGCGACACCCAGCTCGCTCAGGGGGTGATCGGGCTCGCCCAGGTTGCGCCGAATGAGCGAGACCACCGGCTCCTGGATGAAGCGCTCCTGCCAGCCGTAGCCCTCGTCGCCATGGGACTGATCCACCGGCTCGGCAAACTGCACGAGCTGGTAGCGCCCCTGCAGCCGGGCGAGCTGGGGCTCGGCCTGCTCGGGGCTCACGCCGGGCGGCACGCGCAACACCACCACCGCCCGCTCGGGCTGGCGCAGGCCGTGGGCCCCCGGCAGCGGCAGGGCCTCCCAGGGCACCTCCACAAAAAAGGCCACGTCGTCCACGAGGTGGCTGAGCAGCCAGGCCAGCCGCAGCGACTCCGACTCGGTGTGATACCAGGGCAGCAGATAGCGCCCCGGCGGCAGGGCGCACCTCGGCGTAGCGCCCCCACCACCGCCCATGCGGAGCGGGAGGAGCCACATCAGGCGAAGAGCCCGAACCCGGGGTGCAGGAAGTAGAGCTCGGGATCGAGCTTGAACTGGGTGGGGTTCCAGAAGTCGTGGGGCAGGATGACCTGGCGGTCCTGCATCTGGCTGAAGATGGCCCGGTTGTGGCCACAGGCTTCCAGCACCTGGGAAGCCTCCAGGATGGCGTCCGCCTCGGGGAAGGCGGCCGCCAGCGCGTGGAGCACCTTGGTGTCGAGGTTGGAGTACTGCGTCTCCAGGTAGGCGTCGAAGCCCTCCGCCAGCCGGTCGACGTGGAAGTATCCTTCTTCAAAGAGGAATTTCACCCAGAGCAGAAAGGAGACCGGCGTGGGCGCCAGCTCTGAGAGCCGGGCCACCACCGCCTTCGAGACCTCGGTGGTCAGCGCCGCCTGGACCGCGGGCCGCTCGTCCTGCAGGCGCCGCTCCAGGATCTCGCGCAACACCTCGGGCGGCACCTGCCGCAGCACGCGCTGGTTGGAGATGTCCCGCGACACCACCCCCGTGTAGTACTTGCGCATGTTGAGGACGAGGCCCACGGGCGCCCGCCGCAGCTCCAAGATCTGCTCCACGTCCTTGCGCACACGGTCGCGCTCTTCGGCGCTGCGGTACTCGTGGCGCAGCTCGTCGATGTTGTCGAGGTAGAGCACCACCTGCAGATCCTGGCTGCGGATGTCCTCGAACATGGCCACCAGCGCCTCGCCGATGCCCTGATCGTCGAAGTTCACGGTGCCCGTGAGCGACTTGATCTCGCGGTCGGTGAGCTCCATCGAGACGCCGAAGTTGAGCTTCAGCGCCGAGAGCAGCGACCGCCGGCCGCCCAGGCGCGCGGCGACCTGGAACTGGCGCACCTGCTCGTGGGCCACCTTCAGCTCCACCCGATCGAGCTGGGCGAGCTGGCGCAGGAGCTGGGCGGTGGCCATCAGGCTGTCGGTGACCTTGGCCCCCGCCCGGTGCAAGGAGTCGAGCTCGTGCACCACCTGGTTGGTGATGGCGGCCAGGACGCCGCGGCGCTCGTGGCAGGAGCGGCAGTCCACGATCAAGAAGACCGTGTTGGCGGAGCAATCCACGCGGAGATCTTCGAGCACGCGGCGCGTGAGGATGGACTTGCCCACCCCCTTCTCGCCGGTCATGCAGATGGCCCGGCCTTCCGAGGGGGCCGCCACCAGAAGGTAGCGGCTGAGGATCTCGGTGAGCCAGCGGACGTCGCGCTCGCGATCCACCATCTGGCGGGCTTCCAGATCGGTGGGGTTGAGCCGGTCGAAGAACATCGGGGCGGGTCCAGGGGCGGTCATGACCTGAGCGTATGCCGCAACGGCCCGATCGTAAAGGCATCTCGGATCAGGGCGGCAGGCAGGGCCCCCGGCCCACGCGCGCCAGCCAGTCGGCGAGGGCCGGCGCCCGGGCCAGGAGGGCCTCGACCCACCAACAGGCGGCGAGCAGGCCGGTGGTGGTGGCGGGCGTCCACGGGGCCCGATCGTCGAGCGGGGAGGAGCGCCGCCCCCCACCCAGGCGGCTCCTGATGAACCGCCGCACCACGGCGTGGCCCGCCACCTCGAAGGCCCACACCTCGGCCGCCACGCCCTCCAGGCGACCATCCCCCACGGTCAGCACACCCGCGGTCCACTGCGGCCGCTCGGGCACTGTGATGGGCGTGACGCAGCCGGCCCGCCCCCCCACCGTCGGCCGCGCAAGCTGCGCCCCCAGCGCCGCGCCCGCCTCAAACAGCGCCCGATCCAGGGTGATGGGCAGGCGCACCTGGTCCGCCCCCGCGCCCAAGCGCGCCCCAAAGCCGGGCTGGCAGAGAACGGCCGTCGCGTAGTCAAACAGCGCGGAGGCGGTGGGCATCTGGCCGTGCGCGGCGGCCAGGCGGGCCACCACGTCGGCCGCGACATTGGGCTGGGTGGCGGCGGCATCACACCACAGCGGGATGACATCACGCGCACCGCGGCCAGAAAAGTGATGGAGATCGGGTACTTCCAACGCGATGCTCGCCGCCGGCCCTACGGTCGGTACCCCGCCACTGCCCGTCGTGAGGTAGCGCTGGACCGGGCTGTGGGCGGCCCAGAGCGCCTCCGCCCCCCGGTCGAGGAGGCGGTCGTCCAGCAGGATCATCCGCTGATCCCCGGTGCGCCAGGCCAGCGGCCGGATGGGCGGACAAGGCGTCTCAGGTGGCAACACGAGCAGGGCATCCACACGGCGGCCGGTGGGGGAGTCCTTGAAGAGGGCGCGCCGGGCCTCACCGGAAGCCGCCATGAGCGCTCGCCACCGGCGGTGGAGGGTGGCCTCGTCGGGGGCCACGGGCCAGGTGCGCCCCGCCTTCACCCCCGACCGGATCCACGGAAAGACCGCCTCCAAGGTCGGCCAGGGGGGCGTCTCGGCCCCCACCAGGGCCCCCTCCGCCGCTCCGATCGACCAGGCCATCTGCTTGAAACTGCTCAAAGATTCCGCCAGCCGAACGGTGGCTGGGCCACCCCCTGTCCGCCGCCACGCCACCGCCGCGCAGGTGGGCGTGCGCACGCCGAGGGGCCCGATCACGCCGCCCGCGCGGCCATCCCCGCCCAACGCCACCACATCCAGCCCCTCGGCGAGGCGGCGCATCAGCGCCCGCAGCCCCCCAAAGCCCGGCCCGCGCACCCACGAGCTCGGCGTCACCAGGGCCACCGCGGCCGGATCCGCCGACCGCTCGAAGGCCAGCCAGAGGCAGAGGCGCCAGAAGTAGACGTAGTGGTTGTAGGCATTCTTGAGTTGGCGCCCCGGCACCCCCGCCGCCACCGCCTCAAACAGCGGCCGGCCCCCGTCCACCGCCGGGTGGCCGGCCACCACCAGCCCCCCGTCCGCCGCCGAAGCCCGCAGCCAGGGCGGGTTGCCGACGATGACGTCCACCGGGGCGAGCGGTGGATCCACCAGCGCATCGGCCAGCGTCAAGGTGGCCAACCGGCCCGCCCGCGCCAGGCGCGCGGTGGCCACCACCACCGCCACCGGATCCACATCCACCCCGGCCAACGAAGCGCCCGGCCAGCGCGCGCCCGCCGCCAGCAGAAACTCGCCCGTGCCCACGGCGGGGTCCAGCACCCGGGGCTGAGCCAGCGGCAGCACACTCGCCACGTGCTCAACCACCGCTTCAGCCAGGCTCGGGGGTGTGTACCAGGTGCCCATCCGGTGCCGCCGCAGGGGATCGGCGGTGGCGAGCCAGTGGGTGTGCAGAGCGGTCAGCGGATCGGCCCCCACCAGCGGCACGCGAGCCAGGGCGACCACCGCGGCCTCGGGGGCGTGGGCCACCAATTCTGGCCAGCCCGGCAGACCCGCAGGCCGCCAACCCCTCGGATCGCTTGCAGAATCCAGCCAACGCGCCGCCAACAAACCGAAGGCCAAACAGCGCGCCGCCTCCGCCGCGGTCAGCGCTCGGGCACCGGTGAGCCGGAGGGTGGCCGGCAGCGCCTCGGTGAGCGCGTGGATGGTGGCGGCGAGCATCGGCGGCAGCTTGCCAGAAACGGGCGGCCGACGCCCCCGACCGCCCACTTATCCAACAATTTCAATGCGTTCACCACATGCCGCCCACACGCACATCCGTGCCGCTTCCTTCCATCACTCATTTCGATGAATTACAGAAGAACAATCGATTGGACCGATGCCACCCAGGCGCCCATCATGGGCCCCGGATTCCGATTGCGTCGCGGCGCGCCCCTCACTACTTTGCCGCGCGACCGCTGCCCTCGCCCTTGCGCAGCTTGGGGACGAGGCGCTGACGACTCGAACATTGCGCTGCGCAAGGCTGCTTTCCGGGAGGAAGATCATGGCCATCAACGCCGCCCGTACCCTCGACACCCCCCTGGGTCCCCTGACCGTCTACGCCCTCGACGCCCTCAAGGACGCGGGCATCGGTGATGTGGATCGCCTGCCCTACTCCATCAAGGTCTTGCTGGAGTCGGTGCTGCGCAACGTCGACGGCTTCGCCATCACCGAAGACCACGTGCGCGCCCTGGCGAGCTACGACGCCACCCAGGTGGCCGAGGTGGAGATCCCCTTCCTGCCCGGCCGCGTGGTGCTGCAGGACTTCACGGGTGTGCCAGCCGTGGTGGATCTGGCGGCCCTGCGCAGCGCCATGCAGCGCCTGGGCGGCGACACCAAGAAGGTCAACCCGCTGGTGCAGTGCGATCTGGTGATCGACCACTCCGTGCAGGTGGATGCCTTCGGCAGCGACCACGCCCTGGAGGACAACGCCCGCCTGGAGTTCGAGCGTAACCTCGAGCGCTATCAGTTTTTGAAGTGGGGCCAGAGCAGCTTCAACAACTTCCGCGTGGTGCCGCCCGCCACCGGCATCGTGCACCAGGTCAACCTGGAGTACCTCGCCAGCGTGGTGCTCACCAAGG
>Ga0075163_10005249_pt1 | contig 17309 bp, 15 predicted proteins | sample JI1023141ADNA_FD_71478 | JGI IMG/M metagenome (GOLD analysis project Ga0075163, IMG submission 71478) | Wastewater effluent complex algal communities from Wisconsin, to seasonally profile nutrient transformation and Carbon sequestration -... | ecosystem: Engineered > WWTP > Effluent > Algae...
GCCGGAGGTGGCGAAGGGGCAGGTCGCGGTTGCGGAGATTGCGGTCGAGACGGGGTTCGAGGACGACGATCTCGTCATCATCTCCGAACAGGACATGCTTGGCGACAAACTGGCGCGCCCACGGAAGCGGAAGTCGTCGGCGGCGGTGATCGCGGAGGCGGCGGCGCTTTCGGCGGGCGACCTGATCGTTCACGTCGAGCATGGCGTGGGGCGATATGACGGGCTGAAGACCGTAACCGTGAACCAAGCACCGCACGATTGCCTCGAGCTGATCTATGCGGGCGGCGACAAGATTCTGCTGCCCGTCGAGAACGTGGAGCTGATCTCACGCTATGGTTCGGAGAGCGGCGAGGGCGCGCTCGACAAGCTGGGCGGCGGCGGATGGCAAGCGCGCAAGGCGCGGGCCAAGAAGAAGATCATGGATATGGCGGACGAGCTGATCAGGCTCGCCGCCGAGCGCGAGCTGAAGCGGGCGCCTAAGACGGATACGGCGGATGGCGTATTTCGCGAGTTCTCTGCTCGCTTCCCGTACGAGGAGACGGATGATCAGTTGTCCGCCATCGAGGACGTCATCAAGGACCTGACGTCCGGCAAGCCGATGGATCGCCTGATCTGCGGCGACGTTGGCTTCGGCAAGACCGAAGTGGCGCTGCGGGCGGCGTTCCTGGTGGCGATGAGCGGGCTGCAGGTGGCGGTGATCGCGCCGACGACACTGCTTTCACGGCAGCATTTCCAGACGTTCTCGGAGCGCTTTGCCGGCTGGCCGCTGAAGGTGAAGCACCTGTCTCGGTTCGTGACGGCGAAGGAAGCGAGCCAGACGCGGGACGAGATCAATTCCGGCGAGTGCGATGTAGTGATCGGCACGCATGCGCTGCTGGGCAAGGGGATCGACTTCAAGCGACTGGGCATGATCGTCGTGGACGAGGAGCAGCGCTTTGGCGTGAAGCACAAGGAGCGGCTGAAAGAGCTGAAGGCGGACGTGCATGTGCTGACGCTGTCGGCCACGCCCATCCCGCGTACGCTGCAGATGGCGCTGACCGGCATTCGCGACCTCTCGATCATTGCGACGCCGCCGGTGGATCGTCTGGCGGTGCGGACCTATGTGGTGGAATTCGATCCGGTGACGATCCGCGAGGCGCTGCTGCGCGAGCGTTATCGCGGCGGGCAGAGCTATTTCGTAGCGCCGAAGGTGGCGGACTTGCCGTTCCTGGAACGGTATCTGCGTGAGCAGGTTCCGGAGGTGAGCTTCCTGACGGCGCACGGGCAGATGGCGGCGACCGAACTCGAAGACAGGATGTCGGCCTTCTATGACGGCAAGGCGGATGTGTTGCTGTCGACGACCATTGTGGAGTCGGGGATCGACATCCCGCGCGCCAACACGCTGGTTATCCATCGCGCGGACATGTTTGGTCTGGCGCAACTCTATCAGCTGCGTGGCCGCGTGGGGCGGGCGAAGCTGCGCGCGTATGCCTACCTGACAACGCCGGATAACGAGAAGCTGACCGACGGCGCCGACAAGAGGCTGAAGGTGCTGCAATCGCTGGATAGTCTCGGGGCGGGCTTCATGCTGGCGAGCCACGATCTGGATATGCGCGGCGGCGGCAACCTTCTTGGCGACGAGCAATCCGGGCATGTGCGCGAGGTTGGCGTCGAGCTGTATCAGCAGATGCTGGAGGATGCGGTGAAGGCGCTGCGGTCTGGCGAGAAGCTGGATGGGCATGAGGTGGCGGACGAGTGGTCGCCGCAGATCGATATTGGTGCGGCGGTGCTGATACCGGAAGGGTATGTCGAGGACCTGTCGACGCGGCTGGCCCTGTATCGGCGGCTTGCGGACCTGACGACGGATGCAGAGCGCGAGGCATTCGCGGCGGAACTGATCGATCGCTTCGGCCCCCTGCCGGAAGAGACGAAGCAGTTGCTCGAGATCACGGCGGTGAAGATCCTGTGCAAGCGGTTGGGCGTGTCGAAGGTATCAGCTGGGCCGAAGGGTGCGCTGCTGGCGTTCAGGCAAGATGCACCGCTGGATGGAGGCAAGCTGATTGCGTATGTGCAGAAGCGGCCGAACGTTTTGAAGCTGAGGCCGGACATGAAGCTGGTGCTGGGCGGCGTGTGGGCCGATGCGCCGAGCCGGCTGGCCGGCGTCAAGAACCTGCTGCGGGATATGAGCGGTCTTTTGTAGAGTGGATTGAGTGTGGCGACGGCCACCTTTGCAAGGTTGGCGAGATGGTGCATTTCGCTTCGCTTGATGCGCTGAGCACGTGTGGGAGATATCTATGACAGGTCGTGTTGCAGGGCGCGTGGCGCTGGTGACGGGGGCGTCTTCGGGCTTGGGCAAACGCTTTGCGCAAGTGCTGGTGGCTGAGGGTGCGAAGGTCGTGGTGGCGGCGCGGCGCAAGGATCGGCTCGATGAGCTGGTAGCCGGGCTGGGCGCCGAGAACGCGCTCGCGGTTGGCTGCGATGTGACGGACGAAGCGCAGGTGATCGCCATGTTCGAGGCGGCTGAGGCGAAGTTCGGGCTGGTCGATACGGTCATCAACAATGCGGGCATGACGCATGCCAATAATGCGCTGACGCAGGATATCGCCGAGTTCCGGAAGATCATGGATCTCAACGTGACATCGGTGTGGCTGGTGGCGCGTGAGGCGGCGCGGCGTCTTATCAAGGCCGGCCCGGAGAAGTCTGCGCATGGACGTGTCGTCAATATCGCCTCGATGGCGGGGCGGATAATTGTTCCCAACGTGTCGGCCTACAATGCGTCGAAGGCTGCTTGCGCGCACCTGACCCGGTCGCTGGCGCGGGAGTGGGCGCGGCACGGGATCAACGTGAATGCACTGTCGCCCGGCTATGTGGCGACGGAGCTGACCGAGGAATGGTTGAATGGCGAGGGCGGGGCCAAGACGATCGGCAAGAGCCCGCGCCGCCGGATCATGGATGAGACGTCGCTGGACGAAGCGCTGCTATTCCTGTGCTCCGACGCCGCGAAATTCGTGACTGGCACTGACGTGCTGGTCGATGATGGTCAGAGCATGGGGTAGCTCTGCGCCCTTGCTCAGATCGCTCCCGGCGGAGGGGGCGGGAAGGCGAGGCCATCCGTGCCGGCGAGACTGCCGCCCGCTGTGGCGGCGGCATAGACCGCTTCGCCGATCGGCGAGAACCCGATCACACGGGCGAGCAGCGTGGTGGCCAGCAGCACTGCGATCCCCCAGAGCCATGCCGCGTGCGGGCGGCCATGCACGCGCCAGTCGCGCAACATGCCGATCACCGGAAAGATGAGCGCAACCAGACCGGCGGTTTCAAACGCGTAAGGCGGAAGGAAAGGCATCGGCAGCAGGCGTCCAAAACCCGGCCCCATCAGCATGACAAAAGCGCTGACCTGGAGGCGGGTATGCCAGTCAGCCTGCTGGCGCAGGACGATGGCGGCCGCGAACAAGCCGGCGAAGCCTAGAAGCGTCAGCGGGTTGGCGATCAGGAAATGTTGCGGCTGAAAGAAGAAAGGCGTGCGCCCGGTCTGCACTGTGGCGATCGTCACCAGCGGGCCCAGGATCAACAGCACGATCACCCAACCGATCGAGAGCAAACCCAGCTTCCTGTGCAGGGTCAGATTTCCACTCGCCGCCAGCCAGGTCTGCGTGAGTGTGATCCCCACCCAAGTCATGAAACCGAAAGCGTGGAGATGGACGATCAGCGGTGAATTGAAACTGGATCGGCCAAGCGCGAGCTGAACCACAAAACCGGCCAGCAGAATGACGGCCATCACGGTGATCAGGTTGCGGAAAAACCGGCGGTCGTTCGCCAGCGGACGTTCGATCGTTGCACCGGTCATGACGGTCTCCCCCGATCACTCGTACGGTATTAGGGAACACAGCTGGCGTTGATAAGCAACTGGGAGAGCTTTTGAGGCGAGATGGATCGCAAGGCAGGTTGACTGGATAACGGCGCAGCTAGCTGCGCAGGATTTTTCCCATCGGCCGTCCCTTGGCGAGTTCATCGATGAGCTTGTCCATGTAGCGAATGTTCTGCATCAACGGCTCTTCGATCTCCTCGATGCGAACACCACAGATGACGCCGGTGACGAGCGTGCGCGCGGGGTTCAGTTTCGGGGCGCTGGCGAAGAAATCCTCAAACGTAGTCTTCTTCTTGACCTGACCTTCCAGACCCTTGGCCGTGTAGCCGGTGAGCCAGCGGATGCATTCATCGACTTCCGCCTTAGTGCGCCCCTTCTTCTCAACCTTGGCGATGTAGAGCGTGTAAACGCTGGCGAAGCTCATCGTGTAGATGCGGTGCTTCCCTGGAGCAGTCTTCGCAGCGGGTTTCATGCTGTTCCTTTATGCTCCAAGGGGCGTGATGGCCGGGGTGACGCAGATATCTAGATCGAAAACGACTGATCTGAAAATGGACGTTGCGCCGGAACGAGGTAGGAGCAGCTTCGTATAGGGCGATCGGGCAGGGATCGACTTGCTCTGCCTCGCACCATAGCGTCGATGTTCGTTGGAGGGATTTGAGCATGCGCAGCATCGGGGTGGCCGGCTTGGCGTTGGCGGTCATGGCTGGATGCAGTCCATCATCAACCGAGAGCGTGGAACAGAAGCCGTCGCCGGTCACGGGTTCGCAGTTCCTGTTTGTCTGGTCGGCTGACAAGGACAAGGTCGAGAGCGACTTCATGTCGGTGGTCGACTTGCGCGATGGGTCTGCGACGTATGGCGATGTGGTAGCGACACTGCCGATTGGCGCGACGGGGACGATGCCGCATCACGTGGAATATGAGTTTCCGGCGGGCGGCATGTTGTTTGGTGATGGCTTCACCGGGAATCTCACCTCGCTGATCGACCTGCGAGATCCGCTGAAGCCAAAGCTTGCGGCGCAACTCAAGGACATGGGCGACTACAGCTTTCCGCACAGCTATGCGCGGCTCGACAACGGCAATGTACTGGTGACGCTGCAGGGTATGCACGGCAAGTATGGCGCCCCGGGCGGATTGGCTGAACTGGCGCCGGGTGGCGCAGTGGTGCGGACTATGTCCGCGAAGTCAGCTGCGACGCCGGACGAACTGGTTTGGCCGTACAGCCTTGCTGTTCTGCCTGGCAAGGATCGCGCAGTGGTGACGCTGGCCGAGATGGGCTGGCCGGGCGAGGCCTACAAGACGACGCGGCAAGTGCAGGTGTGGTCTCCATCCGATCTCAAATTGCTGGGCACGGCGGACCTGCCTGAATCGGGTCTGGGCGTTCATCACACCGATCCAGCCGAGGCGCGCGTACTCGGCGACGGTACAGTTTATGTCGGGACGTTCTCATGCGGCGTCTATCGTCTGGATGGCGTGATCGAAGGAGCGCCGAAGGCGACGTTCGTGCATGCATTCCCGGGCGGAACAGAAATGCACAACGCCTGCGCCGTGCCTGTGGTGGTCGGGAACTACTATGTGCAGACGGTGCCGGAGATAAACGGGTTGATTGCACTGGATGTGTCTGATCCGAAGAAGCCGGTGGAGGCCTCGCGCATCGTGTTCGACGAGAAATTCCACATGGCGCACTGGATCGCGGCAGACCGGAAGTCTGACCGGATGGTGGTGACGGGAAATGACATGAGCTGGGCGCTGATCGTGAAGATCGATCCGGCGACGGGCGCGATGAAAGTGGACGAGAGCCTGCCGGACGGCATCAACTTCGACCGCCCGTCGTGGCCGCACGGCGATAGCGGTCCCGCCAAGGTCCATGGCGCAGTGTTCGGGCCGTAAGGCGTATCTGTCCTAGCGTAAGCCAAGAGAATGACCCTCAAACGGGGTTGACGTGCGCGTCCGCGTTCCGGCTTGTCAGCGGGAATAACGGAGAGTTTTGAGATGGCGCAGGGTCCGCTGGTAGGCGTGAAGGTTGTCGAGTTCGCGGGCATCGGGCCCGGGCCGTTCTGCGGAATGCTGCTGGCCGACATGGGCGCTGACGTTGTGCGGATCGATCGCGCTGAGGGACGGGGATTTCCCGATCTGGCCAATCGAGGGAAGCGGTCCATCGCGCTAGATCTCAAGAAAGCCGAAGGTGTTGAGGCAGCGCTGAGCTTGATCGACCAGGCTGACGCGCTGCTGGAAGGATTCCGGCCGGGCGTGATGGAACGTCTGGGTGTCGGGCCCGACGTGGCGCTGAAGCGCAACCCGAAACTCGTTTATGGCCGGATGACGGGTTGGGGACAGACTGGGCCTTGGTCATCCATGGCCGGACACGACATCGACTATATCGCGCTCACCGGCGCGTTGCACACGATGGGGCGCAAGGGCGAGCCGCCGGCGCCGCCGTTGAACCTGGTCGGGGATTTTGGCGGTGGTGCGCTCTATCTGGCGATGGGGTTGCTGGCTGGGATCATCGAGGCGCGCACGTCCGGTAAGGGGCAGGTGGTCGACTGCGCGATGATCGATGGCGCGGCGTCGCTGATGACCATGTTCTACGGGATGAAGGCTGCGGGCATGTGGAGCCCGGAGCGAGATTCCAATCTGCTGGATGGCGGCGCCCATTTCTACGACACCTATGAATGCGCCGACGGCCAATGGCTTGCGATCGGGTCGATCGAACCGCAGTTCCACGCGCTGCTGGTGAAGGGGCTTGGGCTGCCTGACGATGCTTTCGGCTCGTACATGGACCGCACGAAATGGCCCGAGTTTTCGAGGAGAGTGGCGGAAATCGTGAAGACAAAGTCCCGCGACGACTGGATGAAAGTATTCGACGGGACAGACGCATGCGTAGCCCCCGTGCTGAGCATGGATGAGGCGCCGGGGCATCCCCACAATGCTGCGCGGTCAACTTTTGTCGAAGCATTTGGCATGGTTCAGCCAGGGCCCGCGCCGCGTTTTTCGCGTACCGCGGGAGCCGTAAATGGCCCCCCGGCGCTGGCGGGAAAGCACTCAACCGACGTGCTTTCGAGCTGGGGCGTCGATCCTGAACAGGTAAAGCGGTTCGTGGCGGCAGGGGTGGTGTCGCAAACCTGAGGTCTGCGCTTCCGTCGTCCGATTCAGCCATAAATGTGGCGTGAAACCAGTAGCTTGGCTTTATTTGTTTCACCTGAATTGAGGACAACAAGCGCCTCAATCGGCGTTCAGACTCACTCCCATATACCGAGCACATACCGCCGGGACGCCTTGAAGTCCCTCGATGGTTCCCGACGGTTCTGTTCCTGTGCACCTGGGCCGGCCTCGCAAGAAGCCGGCCCTTCCTTTTCCGGATTATTCGCGCGGCGGAAGAGAAGATATGTGCCGGCAGTCGTAAGGTCGCGGTGACTCTTCATCGATAATCGCTAAAAGTGAGGTCAGATATTTCTGGGAGTCTGTGGATGAAACTGGGGTGGTTGGCGGCTGCAGCCGTGGCGCTTCTCGTGTCTGGGACGGCGGCTGCCGATGCCGACAAGCAGACTAAAGGCAAGTTCGACGACAAGTTCAGGCAGTTGGAGGTCGATCTCCCTTCGCCGAACACGTACCGGGCGGCTTCGGGCGCGCCGGGTGAGTCGTACTGGCAGCAGCAGGCCGACTACGTGATCAACGCCACGCTAGACGAAGCGAAGAAGCGGATCACGGCGACGGGCACGATCACCTATCGCAATAACTCGCCGCACCCGCTGAACTACATCTGGCTGCAGCTCGACCAGAACATCTTCAAGCAGGATTCGGTCACGAACCGGACCGAACGGACCACCACGCCTATCGCTCCGGCCAGCGACCGGCTGGGAATGGGCACGCTGCGCGAGCTGCAATCCTATGCCGAGACGGCCCACGGATTTGAGATCCAGTCGGTGACGGATGGCGGGTCGCGGGCGATCAAGTACACGATCAACGACACCATGATGCGTGTTGACCTGCCGACGCCGCTGGCGCCGAGGCAGTCGACGACGCTAAAGCTCGCCTGGGCTTTCAATATCGTCGACAACAATGTGTTCGGCGGTCGGTCTGGCTATGAGCATTTCAGGGACAGCGACACCTATACCTTCTTCCAGGCTCAGTGGTTCCCGCGGCTGGCGGCGTACACCGACTATACAGGCTGGCAGCACAAGCAATTCCTCGGGCAGGGCGAATTCACGCTGGAGTTCGGGAACTATGATGTGTCGATCACCGTCCCGGCAGATCACATTCTGACGGCGACCGGCGTTCTGCAGAACCCGGGGGAGGTTCTGACCAACGAACAGCGCAGCCGCCTCGCGCAGGCGCGCAACCAACTCGACAAGCCGATGTACGTCGTGACGCCGGAAGAGGCGGCCGCAAACGAGAAGGAAGGCACGACAGCCACCAAGACCTGGCGCTGGAAAGCCGGCAACGTTCGTGATTTCGCGTGGGCGTCTTCGCGCAAGTTCATCTGGGACGCTATGGGCGTGAAGCAGCCTGAAGGCGGCGACGTGCTGGCCCAGTCTTTCTTCCCGAACGAGGCCGATCCGCTGTGGTCGCTGTATTCGACGCGGGCGGTGGCGCACACGATTGATACCTACTCGCAGTTCTCGTTCCCGTATCCCTATCCCAACGCCATTTCGGTCAACACCTGGCTGGGCGGCGGGATGGAATATCCGATGATTTCGTTCAACGGATATCGCCCGGTGAAGGACGAGAAGACGGGCGTGAAGACCTATACCCGCCAGGCTAAAAACGGCCTTATCGGGGTGGTCATCCACGAGGTGGGCCACAACTATTTCCCGATGATCGTAAACTCGGATGAGCGTCAGTGGACGTGGATGGATGAGGGGCTGAACTCGTTCCTCGAATTCATGAGCGAGTTGCGTTGGGACGAGAACTTCCCGGTGATGGGCGGAAACTCGAACTCGCTGGACGAGATCGGCTCGTACATGATGTCGGAGGACCAGGTTCCGATCATGACGAACTCGGAAACCGTCATCCAGTTCGGCAGCAACGCCTATGACAAGCCGGCCGCGGCGCTGACTGTGCTGCGCGAGACGGTTATGGGGCGCGAGTTGTTCGACTTTGCGTTCAAGGAGTATTCGCGGCGCTGGAAATTCAAGCGGCCGACTCCTTCCGACTTCTTCCGTACGATGGAAGACGCCTCCGGCATGGATCTCGACTGGTTCTGGCGCGGCTGGTTCTATACGACCGATCACGTCGATATCGCGATGAACGATGTACGTGAGTACCGGCTCTCGACACGCAATCCGGAAGTCGAGGCGCCGCTGCGCCGCGAGCGTCGCGAAGCCACCAAGCCGGAGCCTGTGACGGTGACGGAGAACCGTGCGACGGGGCTGCAGACCTATACGGACAAACACCCTGACGCGAAGGACTTCTATGACGCGAATGACGAGTTTGCGGTCAATAACAAGGACCTGAACGACTACGCGACATTCAAGGAAGGTCTGAAGGAGCCGGACAAGTCGACTCTTGAGCGGGCGCTGCGCGAAAATCCGTACATCTATTTCATCGATTTCGAGAACAAGGGCGGGCTGGTTTCGCCGTTGCCGCTGAAGTTCACGTTTGAAGATGGGTCGATGAAAGAGGTAATGGTTCCTGCTGAGATCTGGCGTGTGAACAACCAGAAGGTGACGAAGTTGTTCGTCGAGACAAAGAAGATCGTGTCAGTGGAGCTCGATCCCAAGCACCAGACAGCGGATGCTGTGAGGGCCAACAATGCCTTCCCGCAGCGCAATGAACCGAGCAGGCTGGAAGTGTTCAGTGCAACACGCCCTTCTGCGCGCAATCAGATGGCGGAAGCGCTGACCGAGCTGCGAGCAAAACAGCCGGATGCAGGCGCTGCTGTGCCCATCACGCCGTCGCCACACTGATGATCGCAAAGGGTGGCAGCATAACGCGCAGGATGGCGGTTCTCGCAGGGTGCGCGCTTGCTGTTGCCCCGCCAGCGCTCGCGCACCGCTCGCAAACCGTTCTGACGTCGGTGATGTGGAACGCTGCATCATCAATGCTTGAGGTGACGCATCGGGTACATAATGCTGACGCTGAAGCCTGGCTGGCGCAACAGGGAGGCGTCAGCGGCGCGAGTGCGGTGGACATTACCGCTGTGCGTAATCAGGCGCGAATGATGATCTACGTCGAACAGCATTTCGGCTTGAGCGATAGCGGCAAGAAGATCGTGCTGGAGGCGCTGGGCGCAGAGATCGAGGGAGAGGCGCTGCTGCTTTATCAGCAGTGCAAGCTGGCAGCGCCGCCCAAGGGGCTGACGATCGACAACCGCATCTTGCGCGATGTTTTCGACCGGCAAACCAATCTGGTGAACGTCCGGTTGGCGCAGCGCACGCGGACGATGATCTTTTCAGGGCAGGACGGGATCAAGAAGGCTGAAGGCCTGCTGTAAGCTGGCTGCGGGCGCCATCTGGCGTCCCGACAGAGCGAGGTCTAGCATTCCCACGGGGATGGATGCCGAGGGATCATCGTGCGGATTGTCATTTTCATCGTGCTCGCCTTGGTGGCCGTTGCGGGCGGGGCGGTGGCTTTCTTTCCGATGTCGATGGCGGCGGATATGGCCGTGCGACAGGCCCCTGATTTCCGGTTTGGTGAAGCATCCGGCAGCGTTTGGGACGGCAAGCTGACCAACGTGTCTTATGGCCAGCAGACCATCGGGGACCTGTCAGTCAAAACCGACTTGATGGCGTTGTTCGGCGGCAAGGCTGCTGGCACGGTGGGCATGACGCGCGATGGCCTGACCGGTCAGGCAGGCATTTCCTACGCTATCGGCAATGGTGGAGTTGGCCTGACAGACCTCAAGCTCGCGGGCGATACCGCCATGGTGCCGGGCATGCCGCCCTCGATCGCGCGGACGGATGGCAAGTTCACGCTCAACGCCAAGGACGTGAAGTTCGCAAATGGCCTGTGCGAGACCGCGTCTGGCGAGGTCTGGACCGACGCGCTGACAAAGGTGAACTACAAGGGCTGGGTCGGGCCAGAGTTGCGCGGCCCGGTGACCTGCGCAGGCGGGAAGCTGCAGGTTGAAGCCTCCGGCACGGCCGCCACGGGCGAAGACGTGCTCGCAACCATGAGCATCGGCCAGCATCTCGACATGGAGATGACGGCCACAGTGGCGAACGCCGGGCAGGGCGCCATCGAGGCTCTGACATCCATCGGATTTAGCCTGGAAGGGAACAAGCTGGTGCTGCGGCAGCAATTGGCGTCCGAATAGGGCAAATTCGATGCTCCAATCCGCTTGACCCCGGGAGCGGTGACGCCTAAACGCTCCTTCCTTCGATACCTGCGGTACGCGGGTGTAGCTCAGTTGGTTAGAGTGCCGGCCTGTCACGCCGGAGGTCGCGGGTTCGAGCCCCGTCACTCGCGCCAGGTATCGAATAATCTCCAGGCGGCGGCCGATGAACGCAAATCCAGACAATTCAGGGCAGTTGCTCGACCCGCGGGTGGCCGAGGCAAACGCGATTCTGGTCGGCGGGCAGGGCCGGTTGCCCGACCCGGTGCAGGCGGCGGCTCTTTACAGGGATGCGATGGCGGCCGGTTCCGGGGCAGCCGCCGAGCGGCTGGCGGTGATGGCGGCGGCGGGTGTAGCGCGGCCTCCCAGCTGGGCTGAAGCCCTGGACCGGTTGGCGGATGCCGCGGAACTGGGTCTGGTTGGTGCGCAGGGGCAGCTGGCGACGCTGGCGGGCGGGGCGGATCGCAACTGGCGGGAGATTCGGAAGCAGATCGACATAAAAGCGCTGCTGAAGCCGCCTCATCTGGAGCGGGTGAAGGATCAGCCGGCCATTGCGCTGATAGGTGGACTGGCCACCAAGGCTATGTGCGACTGGATCATCCAGCGATCCACGGGCCGGGTGGAGCGCGCCCGGATTGGCGATTATGCCAGCGGGAAGGGCGTCGAGGATCAGATCCGTACCGGCGGCGCCACCGGATATGGGCTGGCTGAAACGGATCTCGTGCTCGTGCTGACGCAGGAAAGGCTGGCGCGCGCTTCGGGGCTGCTGGTTGGGCAGCAGGAGGCGCCGTTCGTGCTGAGCTATCTGCCCGGGCAGGAATATAAGCCGCATTTCGACTTCTTCAGCCCGGAAGTTCCCTCATACGCGCGACAACTGGCGGTCATGGGGCAGCGCGTGGCGACGTGCCTGACATGGCTGAACGAGGATTATGAGGGCGGGGAGACGGCCTTCCCGCGCATCGACTGGAAGCATCGCGGCCGGATTGGCGATGCGATGCTGTTCCTGAACGTGACCACGCCGGACAGGCAGCCAGACCCGCTGACACTGCATGCCGGACTGCCCGTGACGAGCGGACGGAAATGGATGCTGTCGCAATGGGTGCGCGATCGTCCACAGGCGATTGTTTGAATGGCTGGGTTGCGACGTTCCAGCGCATGCGCACAGTCGTCCACAGCCCGGTTTTATGGCCAGAAAGTCGCCGCTCACGGAAGAATCCCCAATGCGTCTGGAGGCTCTATTGCGTCACGCATCAAAGCGGCATAGGCCGTCGGCAAAAGACTAGCCGAGGGTATAATGGAAGACGCGCAGACGCTCGTCGTCGAATATCTGCCGGTCGTGATTTTCCTTGTGCTGGCGATCGCGATCAGCCTGCTTTTCATCGTTGCCTCGACGCTTCTGGCGCCGCGGAAGCCCGATCCGGAAAAGCTGTCCGCATACGAGTGCGGGTTCAACGCGTTTGACGACGCGCGGATGAAGTTCGACGTGCGATTCTACCTGGTCTCGATTCTTTTCATCATCTTCGACCTTGAGGTCGCCTTCCTGTTCCCCTGGGTGTTCCAGGTGGCGGATGGGAATGTTGCGGCATTCTGGTCGATGATGGCGTTCCTTGGCGTGCTGACGGTCGGATTCGTCTATGAGTGGCGCCGTGGCGCGCTGGAGTGGCAGTAATGGCCGAGCCAAAGGTAGCTGCAGGCTCGGCTGGTCGCGTTGCGCGTCCTGAAGGCGGGGCGCTGGTCAAGCCGAACGATCCGTACTTTGCAGGTCTCTCTGACGAGTTGGCGGACAAGGGCTTTGTCGTCGCTGCGGCTGACGATCTGATCACATGGGCGCGCACGGGCTCGCTGATGTGGATGACGTTTGGTCTTGCGTGCTGCGCCGTGGAGATGATGCAGGCGTCGATGCCGCGTTATGACATGGAGCGCTTCGGCGCCGCGCCCCGCGCCTCGCCGCGCCAGTCGGACGTGATGATCGTCGCCGGCACGCTGACCAACAAAATGGCTCCGGCGCTCCGCAAGGTCTACGACCAGATGCCGGAGCCGCGTTACGTGATCTCGATGGGCTCGTGCGCCAATGGCGGCGGGTATTACCATTACTCATACGCCGTGGTGCGCGGATGCGACCGGATCGTGCCGGTCGATATCTATATTCCGGGCTGCCCGCCGACTGCTGAAGCGTTGATCTACGGTCTGCTTCAATTGCAGAAGAAGATCCGCCGCGAGGGGAGCATCGAACGATGAGCCTTCCTTCCCGCGCCGCCATGACTTCCGAGCTGAAGCTTCATCTGGAAAGCGTTCAGGGCAAGGCGATCTCGTCCATTCGCGTCTCGCAGGGCGAGATGACCGTGCTGGCGGGTCGCGACTCGATTGCAAAGCTGCTGGAGTTCCTGCGCGACGACAGCCAGTGTCGGTTCGAGACGCTGGTTGATCTGTGTGCGTGCGACTACCCGACGGAGCCTGAGCGTTTCGAGGTGGTCTATCACATGCTGTCGATGCGGCTGAACCAGCGCATCCGCGTGAAGGTTCGCACCGACGAAGCTACGCCTGTGCCGAGCGTGGCGGGCGTGTTTCCGGTTGCCAACTGGTATGAGCGCGAAGCCTTCGACATGTATGGCGTGATCTTCTCGGGCCACCCCGATCTGCGCCGTATCCTCACCGACTACGGGTTTGAGGGTTATCCGCTGCGCAAGGACTTCCCGCTGACGGGCAGGGTGCAGGTTCGCTACGACGAAGCCCAGAAGCGCGTGATCAACGAGCCGGTTCGTCTGGTTCAGGAATACCGCAACTTCGATTTCCTTTCTCCGTGGGAAGGCATGCAAGCCGTCATCCCGGGCGATGAGAAAGCCGGCGAGGCGAAGAAGTAGCCATGGCCGACGACATCAATCACAAGTCCGCTGATCTCGATCTCGACGATCGCAAGTTCACGATCAATTTCGGGCCGCAGCACCCGGCAGCGCACGGCGTGCTTCGCCTCGTCCTCGATCTGGATGGCGAGATCGTTGATCGCGTCGATCCGCATATCGGGCTGCTGCATCGCGGCACCGAGAAGCTGATCGAGTACAAGACCTTCCTTCAGGCGCTGCCTTACTTCGATCGTCTCGACTACGTCGCGCCGATGAACCAGGAGCATGCCTACTGCCTCGCTATCGAGAAGCTGGCGGGCATCGAGGTTCCGACGCGCGCCAAGTACATCCGCGTGATCTTCTCGGAGATCGGCCGCATCCTCTCGCACTTGCTGAACGTCACCACGCAGGCGATGGACGTTGGTGCGCTGACCCCGCCGCTTTGGGGCTTTGAGCCGCGCGAGCAGCTGATGGTGTTCTACGAGCGCGCATCCGGCTCGCGGATGCACGCCGCGTATTTCCGCCCGGGTGGCGTTCACCAGGATCTGCCGCCTGAGCTGGTGGAAGACATTCACAAATTCTGTGGTCCATTCCTCAAGACGCTCGACGACATCGAAACACTCGTCACCGAGAACCGCATCTTCAAGCAGCGCAACGTCGATATCGGCGTCGTGTCGGTTGAGGACGCGCTGGCCTGGGGCTTCTCGGGCGTGATGGTGCGCGGGTCTGGCCTTGCGTGGGACCTCCGCCGCGCCGAGCCTTATGAAGTCTACTCGGAACTCGACTTCAAGATTCCGGTCGGCAAGAACGGCGACTGCTGGGACCGCTATCTCTGCCGCATCGAGGAGATGCGCGAGAGCATCAAGATCATCAAGCAGTGCATCGACAAGATGCCCGTCGGTCCCGTGCTGCCCGAGCATTCAAAATATGCGCCGCCGCGCCGCGCTGACATGAAGAACTCGATGGAAGCGCTGATCCATCACTTCAAACTCTACACCGAGGGCTTCCACGTGCCCGCCGGCGAAACCTATGCCTGCGTTGAAGCTCCCAAGGGCGAGTTCGGCGTGTATCTCGTGACCGATGGCGGCAACCGTCCGTATCGCGCGAAGATCAAGGCGCCGGGTTACGCCCACCTTCACGCCATGGACCATCTGTGCCGTGGCCACATGCTCGCCGACGTCTCGGCCATTCTCGGCTCGCTGGACATCGTGTTCGGGGAGGTCGATCGTTGAGCCATCGCCGTTTCCACGACCCGTCTCACCACGAGCCGTTCGCGTTCAATACAGCGAGCGAAGACCAGATCGCATGGTGGGAGCGTAAGTATCCGACCGAGCGCCGCGCCTCGGCCGTTATTCCGGCGCTGTGGATCACGCAGAAGCAGAATGCGGGCTGGCTGTCAGAGCCAGCGCTGCGCGCCGTCGCTGACCGCCTCGGCATGACGTATATCCGCGTCTACGAGATCGCGACCTTCTACACGATGTTCAACCTTGAGCCGGTCGGTAAGTATCACTTCCAGGTTTGCGGCACGACACCATGCATGCTGCGCGGCGCCGACAAGCTGAAGGATTTCTGCGAGCGCAAGATCGGGCCGAAGGGCCATGTCTCGGGCGGCGGCAAGTTCTCGTGGGTGGAAGTCGAATGCCTCGGCGCGTGCGTGAATGCGCCCATGATTCAGATCAATGACTACTATTACGAAGACCTTTCGATCGAGACCCTGGAAAAGATCATCGACGATTTCGCGGCGGGCAAGGAGCCGCAGCCGGGAACGTATGTGACGCGTCAGACCTCTGCGCCGGAAGGGCCGCCGACTTCGTTGACGGACGAGGCGCTTTATGACGGCACGAAAGCCAAGCCGCTGAGCGCGATTCCGAACGCCCCCAAGCCGCCTGAGCCGGCGCAGACATGAGGGGAATGACCATCATGTCCGAGCCGAGCGCGAAGAAGATCGTTGCGATGAAGCTGCCGCGAGCGAGCATCGTATTTGTCTGTGCAAGCATGGAAGGGCGTGACCGTGCTGCTCGATAAGGATCGCATCTTCACAAACCTCTACGGGCGCCAGGACTTCCGGCTTGAGGCCGCGAAGCAGCGCGGTGCGTGGAATTCGACCAAGGAGCTGATGCAGTTCGGCCCCGAGTGGATCTGCGACCAGATCAAGGCGTCCGGCCTGCGTGGCCGTGGCGGCGCCGGCTTCCCGACGGGCCTGAAGTGGACCTTCATGCCGAAGGTCGTGAAGGACCGCCCGCACTATCTGGTCGTCAACGCGGATGAATCCGAACCGGGCACCTGCAAGGATCGGGACATCATGCGCCACGATCCGCACCTGCTGATCGAAGGCTGCCTGATCGCGTCTTTCGCGATGCGTGCGAGCAAATGCTACATCTACCTGCGCGGCGAATACATTCGCGAACGTGAGTGCCTCGAGGAAGCTATCGCCGAAGCCTACAAGGCTGGTCTCGTCGGCAAGAATGCGTGCGGCTCTGGCTTCGATTTCGACATCTACTGCCACCACGGCGCCGGCGCCTACATCTGCGGTGAAGAGACTGCGCTGCTCGAAAGCCTTGAGGGCAAGAAGGGCCAGCCGCGTCTGAAGCCGCCATTCCCGGCGAATGCCGGCCTCTATGGCTGCCCAACGACGGTGAACAACGTCGAGTCGATCGCTGTCGCGCCGACCATCCTGCGTCGCGGCGCCGGCTGGTTCTCCGGCTTCGGCCGTCCGAACAACACGGGCACGAAAGTGTTCTGCATCTCCGGCCACGTTGAGCGGCCGTGCAACATCGAAGAAGAGATGTCGATCCCGCTGAAGACGCTGATCGAAGAGCATTGCGGCGGCGTGCGCGGCGGTTGGGGTAATCTGAAAGCGATCATCCCGGGCGGATCGTCCGTGCCGATGATCCCGAAGGATATCTGCGACACCGTTCTGATGGACTTCGATGCCCTGCGCGACGTGAAGTCGGGACTGGGCACCGCGGCTGTCATCGTCATGGACAAGTCGACCGACCTGATCCGCGCTGTCGCCCGTCTGGCTTACTTCTACAAACACGAAAGCTGCGGCCAGTGTACGCCGTGTCGTGAAGGTACGGGCTGGATGTGGCGCGTGCTTGAACGGATGGTGAAGGGCGAGAGCGAAACGTCGGAGATCGACACGCTTCTGGATGTTGCGAGCCAGGTTGAAGGCCACACGATCTGCGCGCTGGGCGATGCTGCTGCGTGGCCGATCCAGGGCCTTATCCGCCATTTCCGGCAAGAGATCGAAGATCGCATCGTGAACTACCGTCAGGGCCGCCCGCACGTTCAGGGCCACACACTGGCGGCGGAGTAGGGCATGCCTCTGGACCTCTCCAGCGAACAGCTTGCT
>Ga0075163_10005250_pt1 | contig 17306 bp, 14 predicted proteins | sample JI1023141ADNA_FD_71478 | JGI IMG/M metagenome (GOLD analysis project Ga0075163, IMG submission 71478) | Wastewater effluent complex algal communities from Wisconsin, to seasonally profile nutrient transformation and Carbon sequestration -... | ecosystem: Engineered > WWTP > Effluent > Algae...
GAAAACGAGAGCGCTCGTCGCCGCGCGATGGAGCGTGTGAAGGCGAACAACCTCGTCATGAAACTCACGGACGCCGAGTGGCAGTGGGATCGTCGCAAGTTGACGTTCTATTTCACGGCCGAACGGCGCGTCGACTTCCGCACCCTTGTGCGCGATCTCGCCGCGATGTTTCGCGCGCGCATCGAACTCAAGCAAATCGGCGTCCGCGACGAAGCCAAGCGCCTGTCCGGCATCGGTCGCTGCGGTCGTGAGTACTGCTCTGCCTCGTGGCTGCCCGATCTCCGTCCGGTCAACCTTGGCGTGGCGAAGGACCAGAAGCTGTCGCTCAATCCGCAACAGATTTCCGGCGCCTGCGGACGGTTGATGTGTTGTCTGCGCTACGAGCACGAGTTCTATGTGCAGAGTCGACGTCGATTCCCCAAGGAAGGGCGCATTCTCGTCACCGCGATCGGTGAGGAGAAGGTCATTTCGTGCGACATCTTCAACGATCGCGTGACGCTGCGATCGGCTGAGGGGGACACACGCGTGGTTCCGCTCGCCGAACTGCGCGAGCAGGTGGGCGGGTTCGGCGATCACGCCCACGGCGATCACGCGCACAGCGAAAGCACATCCAGCGATCGCGCCACGTTGACGGCCGAACGCGACGACGATGGTGACGCGGTGCTCGATCATCGCGATGAAGCGCCGATGCGTGCGACAACGCGCGGTGCACCTCGTGAGTCATCACGTGAGTCATCACGTGAGTCGTCACGTGACGCATCACGGGTTGAGCGTGCGACCCCACCCATCCGGAAGCCGGCGTCGACACCGCCCGTCGCCACACCGCCCGTCGCCACACCGCCCGTTGCCACACCGCCCGTTGCCACACCGCCCGTTGCCACGCCGCCCGTTGCCACACCGCCGCTCGCCGAGCCACGAGTCGCGGCGACCGCGGTAGCGATGCCCGTAGCGACGCCCGCAGCGCCAACGCCGTTGTCGGCCGCATCGGCAGAGGCCCCACCGACTCAAACGATCTCGCCGGCGCCGACTGCGCGGAATGCGGGCGAGCCAGCGGCGGCCGGGGCCACGTTGTCCGAGCCACCCGCTGCGGACCAGACACCGAGCGACGCGGGCGCCGATGGCGAACCGCGCCGCAAACGCCGCCGCGGCCGCCGCGGCGGGCGTCGCCTGCGCGCCGCAGAACAGCGTCGACAGGAATCGAGCGGGGCAACCGATCCGGGCGACGACGGTGACCGCCACGATGACGATGACGGCGACGATGACCGCCACGACGCCCCGCATGACTCACCACCCGAGCACTGACGTGTCCCGATTTTATCTCACGACCGCGATCGACTACGCCAACGGCGATCCGCATCTCGGCCACGCCCTCGAGAAGATCGGCGCGGACGTGATTGCCCGGTACCACCGCCTGCGCGGCGATGATGTGCATCTGTTGATCGGCATGGATGAACACGGGCAGAAGGTGCAGCAGACAGCCGCGAGTCAGGGCGTCGCGCCGCAGGCGTTCACCGACCAGATTGCGGCGCGCTTTCAGGCAACGTGGGCCGAACTCGGCATCGAATACGACCAGTTCATTCGCACCACTGACGCGCATCACAAGACGGGCGTCCAGGCGCTGATCCGCCGCATTGCGGAACGCAACCCGGACGATTTCTACGAACGGTCGTATCGCGGCATGTACTGTGTGGGCTGCGAGGCGTTCAAGCAGGACGCCGACATTGTCGACGGGAAGTGTGTGCTGCATCCGACGCGCACGCTGGAAGAAGTCGAAGAGCGCAACTGGTTCTTTCGACTGTCTCGGTATCAGCCGTTTCTGCAACGCTTGCTGAGCGAACACCCGTCGTACATCGAGCCCGAAAGCCGTCGCAACGAAATCCTGGGACTGCTGGCACAGGGCCTCGAAGATATCTCCGCCTCGCGCTCGCGACTCGACTGGGCCGTGCCATTCCCGATGCCGCTGTCGACCGGCGAAATCCAAGGCACGTATGTCTGGTTCGACGCGCTGCCAAACTATCTCACGGCCACCGGGTTCCCCGACGCCGGCTACGAACACCGCTGGCCTGCCGACCTGCACATCATCGGCAAGGACATCACACGATTTCATGTGGTGATTTGGCCGGCGATGTTGGAGGCCGCCGGACTCCCACTGCCCAAACAGGTGTGGGCGCATGGGTTTGTTCAACTCGGCGGCGAGCGCTTTTCAAAGAGCGCCGGCGTCAAGCTCGACTTGGGCGAAGCGATCGCACGTTTTGGTGCGGATGCGTTCCGCTATGTGCTGCTGCGCGAAGTCCCGTACGACGGCGACGGGAACTTCTCGTGGGAGCGCTTTGAAGAGCGCTACACCAGCGATCTCGCCAACGCACTCGGGAATCTCGCCAGCCGCGCGATCGCCATGGTCGAGAAGTACTGCGATGCCGTGGTGCCGACCGCACCGGCTCCCGAGGCCGAAGCCGGCGATGACGAGGACCTCCGTGCGTATCACAGCGCCATGGACGGGTCGCGCGGTTGGCGGTTGCACGAGGGGCTGGCCGCCGTCGCTCGCATGACGGCGCGCGCCAATGAATACACGCAGGCGACGGCGCCGTGGCAGTTGGCCAAGGACCCGCTGCGCCGAGGGGAGCTGGAGCAGTGTCTCGCGTCGCTGATCCGTCGGCTCGCGCGTCAGGCCGTGCTGCTCGCGCCGTTCATGCCGGAAAAATCCCAGGCGCTGTGGGTGCAACTGGGCGGTGCGGGCGCGGTTGCGTCACAACGCTTCGATGGTGTGCCGGCACTCGACGCGGCCGGGTGGACCGTGCACAAAGGCGAGGGGCTGTTTCCCCGACCGGTGAGCGACGCGAAGAGCAGCTGACCCGTTACCGGGCTGGCCTGACTGTCACGCGGTGGGGGTGCAGCGTCACGCTGCTCCCCCATTTCATTTCAATGTTCCGCGCAGTGCCCGTTTGCCTAGTGACGTCTGCTCCCTTCAACCGTAGTTCTCCTGCCAGACGCATCACCGGCACCGGGAGAGCTCGCCATGGACGCACAACATCAGGTAGTGGACGCATCGGCCGCGCCGCGCGGGATGCGAAAGGGATTCGCACTGGAGACCGTTCTCCTGCTGCTGGTCCTGTTTTCGATTGTGGTGCTGGCCGGCCTGTCGGCCGTGACCACACTCGCCAGAACGTCAAACGCCGACTATCGCGGCGCGCGCGCCAGCTACGCGGCCGAAGGCGGCGCAGACGACGTCATGTCGCAGCTTGATGCCGCCATGCAGGACGGCATCATCAACTCCTCGGACGTGGCGTCGATTCAGACGCCCCAGGTGCCGGGGTATGCGATGACTCAGTCCACGCAGACGACGGGCGCGCCAATCTCGCGCACGATCACCTCCGGCCCGTTCTCGGGCCTCTACTCGCTCAACCAGCCGATCGACATCACGGTGTCGGCGCGCGACACGTCGGGCAACAAGGCTGCGGCCGTGTTGTCGGTGAACGCGCAGACGATTCCGCTGTTTCAGTTCGGCGTGTTTTACGAGAACGATCTCGAGATCCTGAATGGACCGGCGATGACGTTCGCCGGCTGGGTACACACCAACGGCAACCTCTATCTGTCGTCGAACAACACCTTCTTCCAGAGTCAGATCACGACGCCGGACAGTGTATTCTGGAACCGCAAGAACACCAACCAGCGGTTGAACGGCGTGCGCATCAACAACGCGGCCGGCACCCAGGTGCTGCTCGATTTCGATTCCCGCAGCCTGTCCGGTGCGGCATTCAAGACGCGCAGCATGTTGCGCTTCAATGGCCGCCTGATGACGTCGGCATTCGGCGTGCGTCCACTCAAGCTGCCACTGCCGGTCAACGTGCCGCCGGTGACGCTGGTGGAACCCAAGAATGCCGGCGACAGCCCGATGGTGCAGGACGTCAAGATGGCGTGGAAGTCGGACTGGTATGTCACCATCAAGACCGGCGTCTTCGACATCACTGACACCATGGCGATGAAGGCGCAGTTCTGTGACTCGCTGATCATCGATCGTCCCGGCGGTCTCACGGTTCCGTCTGCGGGCGCGTGCCGCCGCATCTTCAAGCCGCGTGTCAATGCGTTCTACGAAGGTCGCGAAGACACACGCCCGGATCTGATCGACGTGCACATGGACTCGCTGCGCATCTGGGCGGACAGTGCACCCACCACGCGGTCGCCGCGCATCATCTACTTCGAGTTCAAGACACCAGTCGTCGCGAGCGCCACCAACGACTATCTGGCGGTGCGTTTGCGCGGTGGCTACCGACTCCCGATGTCGGTCAATCCGGCGGACACCGGCGGTCTGTCGATCGTCACCGAGCGCCCGATGTACATCCTCGGCGACTACAACACCACCGTCTGGCGTCCAGCGGCGCTGATGGCGGATGCGGTCACGTTCCTCGGCAACCCGCCCAACGCCGCCATGCTGAATGCGGCCCCGGCGTCCGCAGGTTCACGCTGCTCGGCGTCTGTCGGCTGGTGCGATGTGATGCAACAGAACATGGCGCGGCGTGTCGCGCGGTCTTCGACCGTCAACGCAGCGATTCTCGCCGGACACTCGGCCACTCCCTGCGACTACGCCCGCTCCGGTTGCTCGGCGCCTCCGTACGGCGGCGGTCTCGAGAACTTCCCGCGCTTCCTGGAGAACTGGAGTGGCGTGGTGTTCCGATATACCGGCTCGCTCGTATCGCTCTACACCAATCGCTATTCGACGGGCCTGTGGGGCAACACCGGCAACGGCGCGTACGCGAACATGGGCTACTACGATGCGCCCACGCGTCAATGGAGCTTCGATGTGAATTTCCGGTTCCCGGATCGCCTGCCGCCGGGCACTCCGTCCGTCGGCACTGTGTTGCAGACGGCGTTCCGCCCCTTGTACTGAGTCTGTCATGACTGCCCCGAGTGGTACCCCGCGTCGTGAATCCGTGCGGCAGCCCCGCGCCGGCTTCACGTTGATCGAGCTCCTCATGGTGGTCATCGTCGTCGGCGTGATGATGGCGGTGGCTGTCCCGAAGTTTCGCATTTCTCCGGAGACCGAAGTCCAACTCGCGGCGATGCAACTGGCGCAGGACATCGATCTGGCCCGCACGCGTGCGCTCTCGACGCGGAGTCTCGTCCGCGTGCAGTTTGGCGCCAGCGCGCGTGACTACACCGGGTATCTCGACATCGACAACGATGGCACGATCGGCGGTACGTCCACCGAACGTGAAGCGCTGCGAGGGTTTGCCACCCGCACGCTGCCAACGCGCGTCGACTACGGGCGTGGCAGTGCCGGACCGATTCCGAACGATGCCAGCAGCTCGGCGATCACGTTCTCCGGATCGCAGGTGGACTTCGATTCGCGCGGCCTGACGTTTCCGATGGGCAACAGCGGGGTGATTTACGTCCGGCATGAAGTGACCAGTTCGGCCGTCGCGGCCGTCGCGGTCTCGCCGGCAGGCAGTGTCCGGTTGTGGACCTGGCATAACGGAGCATGGCAATGACACGCACACTCGCCCCCGCGCGCGCATTCGGTTCGAAACGCGCGCGGCGCGGCTTTACGATTCTTTCGATGCTCGTCGCCATTGTGCTGCTGTCGGTCGGTCTGATGTCGCTGGCCGGCGCCAATGCGCAAACCGTGACGATGCAGACCCTCGCGCAGAACCGCACCAGCGGCATCGCGATTGCTCGCGCCTATCTCGAAGAGGTGCGCACGCGTGATCCCTGGTTGATCCAAACGGAGCCGGCGGTCCAGGTGAACAACGACGGGCAGCAGATGTCCGGCGGTGCCTTCTCGCGCAGCATGCGTGTCACGCAGGTGCGCACGAACCTGATCAGCATCGAGGTGGATGTACACTATCCGCGTGGTGCGCAGCCGGTCCGGCTGACCACCTCCCTGTTTCGCGGCAACGGACTCTCTGGGACGACACCATGACCAAATCTCGCCGTGGTTTCACTATCGTCGAACTGCTGCTGTCCATGACCATCGCGCTGGTGGTGATCACGGGAGCCACCGAGTTCACGGTGTCGAGCTGGAAAACGCGTCGCGGATGGACCACGCGCGAAAGTGTCGATCGCGGGGCGCGTTTTGTCGGCCTCTCGCTGGCGCGTGACGTCCAGGAAGCCGGTATCGCCATCGAGAGTACGCCGACGTTTGCGAGTCTCGGAACGTTCAACGATACCATCTCGATCCTGTCTGTGCCGTACACACCGGCGGAAGCGCCGGTGCACAGCATCTACGACGACGGCGATACGCTGCCGTATTACCCGCCGGGCGGCAACTGCGGCACAACCTGCATCGAGTTCGTGCAGCAGGGTGGCGCACTCGATCTCCAGGCCGGCGATCTCGCCCGTCTGCAGATCGGCTCGACACGGCGCCTGCTGTACCTCACGGATGTCGCGGATCAGGGCAACGGGCGGTTTCAGGTGCAGTTCCTGAATGTGCCGGCGTTGCTGGGCCGCGAGGCAGGACTCGACAGTGCGCTGTTGTCGCGGTCGGGGAGCACCATTCAACGACTGAACGCCATTGTCTACTGGCACGATCCGGTTGGGAAAGCGCTCTATCGCGCCACCAGTTTCAATTCCGCCGGGCAACCGGTCGGCCAGCTGCTGGCCTCCAACGTCGAGGATTTTCAGGCGTCGCTACTCTTCATCAACAACGGCGAATCGCCATCGTACGACGGACTCGACTCGGACACGCTCAACGACGGCAACGACATCATCGGTGCTCGCATTCGCGCCCAGATGAAGGCCGACCGCACTGACCCGTCAGTGAACAGCGGACAGCCCGTGCTTCGCTGGTATGAGTGGAAGGTCTCGCCCAGAAACCTGCTGTACGAAAAGAACCGCAGCAATTGACCGTCGTCCCAAAGACAACGTGGCGCACTGACAGCGAGCTGTCGGTGCGCCACGTTGTGTATGCGGACGTGGGGCGTTACGGCTTGGGCTTGCTGAAGTCGACCGTTGGTGCCGCGCGCGTGGCGGCGTCGGTCACTTCGAAATACGTGCGCGGCTTGGCGCCGGTGGCTTTGGCCGTCATGACCGCCGGAAACTTGCGGATGTATTCGTTGTAGGTCTTCACCGCCCCGTTGTAGTCCGTGCGCGCCACGGCGATGCGGTTTTCCGTTCCCGTCAGCTCGTCCTGCAGTTTGAGAAAGCCCTGATCGGACTTGAGCTGCGGATACGCCTCGATCACCACGTTCATGCGTCCAAGCGCACTGGTCAGCGCCTGATTCGCGTTGGCCAACTCGGCCGGGTCGGAGCCGCCAGCCTTCTGCAACGCCCCCGTCAGGCCCGCGCGCGCGTTGGCGACGCCGATCAACACATCACTTTCCTGCTGGGCAAACCCCTTGACCGTGGCCACCAGATTGCCGATCAGATCGGCGCGCCGCTGCAGCTGCGCATCGATGTTCTGCTTGGCCTGTGCCGCCGCTTCGTCGTACGACTGAATCGAGTTGTAGCCGCACGCGCCCAGCAGCATCGGCAGCACCAGCAGCAGGCTGGTCGAGAGGGTTCGCGTACGCCGCATGACGCGCGCAGATGACACGGTGTTCATGGCTTGTCCTCTGGAATATTGAGAGATGGTGCTGCGTTCAGACTTCAGGGTCGTGTGGTCGTGGTTCACGCGTCGGGAATCCGCATCGTATCGAGCACGCGCGCGAGCTGCGTGACGCCATCGAGGTACCCGGCCATCACCGACGCCACATCGGCATCGGCAAGTGCGCCGCCGCGCACCAGCTGATGCACGCGGAGAAACGGTTGCGCATCGAGCCGGCAATGGGCCGCAACGTCGGCAATCACGTGCGCGCCGTCACGGGATGGCCGCTCGCCATGCAAGCGGAGCACGCTGCGAAAGATCACGAGCACGGCGCTCAGACTGGCACGCAGCAGTTCCCGCTGTCTCGCGACATCGGTCCCTGCCGTCATCACCGCCCGGCGCAACCGCAGCAGCTTGCCCAGCGACTCCTGCTCCACCTGCAGCCGCAGATCCCGTTGGTGCACGACCACGCCGTCCAAGGGCATGGTACCCGCCAACACCCGGTGTCGCTCCAGGATGTCCGCGTATTCCATCGGAAACACATCGGACGATCCAAGCCACTCGGTGCGGGTCAGCATCAACGGTGGAGGATTCCCGGCCTCCTGCCAGGCCCGCGTGGTCTGGCCAAGCGCACGCAACGTGGTGATGTCGAGCGTCTCGACGATCACCAGCACGTTCAGATCGGAGAGCCCCTCCACGACGTCATCGCTGGCCGCGGATCCGTACAGCACGACACCGACCAGCGCGCTCCCGTGCACCTGTGTGAGCTGCCGGACCAGTTCGTCCAGCGACATCGTTGTCACTCCTTTACCAGTCGGCACCACCGCCTCCTCCGCTGAAACCCCCACCGCCACCAAACCCGCCGAATCCCCCGCCCCCGCCACCGCCGCCAAATCCTCCGCCAAATCCCCCGCCGCTGAATCCGCCCCCACCAAAACCGCCCCGATGGAATCCCCCACCCATCCCCGGCCCCGGAATCGGGATGGGGAGACACCCGCGGCGGCGGCGGCCGAGCGAACTGACGACGATGATCAGCACGATCACGAAGAGCATGGTCTCAAAACGCGACGACCCGCCTGATGACGGTGTCCGGCGTTGTCTCGCGGGCCGTGGCTGCCCGTCGAGCGTAACGCCAAACGCCTCAGCGTACCGATCGGCCACGGAAGCCGCGAGATATTCCGTGGCGCCGCTGTAGTCCTGCGCAACGAACCGTGGCACCGCGTCCCGACACAATTGGCCAACGGTGCCGTCGGTGAGAAACCCCTCTGCGCCTTGGCCGACTTCGATCCGGCAGTGCCCGCCGTCGCTCGAGGTCTCTTTGGGCACAATCAGGATGATCACACCGGCGTTGCGCGCCTGATCGCCAATTTTCGCATCGGCGCCAACCTTCCACTCGCGCCCAAGTCGCAACGCGACTTCGGTGACCGGCCGACCGCCCAGATCGGGCAACGTGACAACAACCATGTCGCCACGCGTCGCCCCGTTCAGGCGCTGCGCCAGCGACTCCAGGCGCGTTTTGGTCTCACCGGACAGAACGCCGGCAAAGTCGTTGACGTAGCCGACCGGCGATGGCAGAGCCGGCTGCTGTCCACGCACGGCCGCCGGGGCGACCAGCACGGCGACCACACAGGCGGCCCGCACCGCCGCCGTGAGAACACGCGTGGCGGCACGCACTGCCTGGCCAAGGGCGCGTCGAACGACGGGCTGCACATGAGATGAAGAAGACACGATGGTCACAGTATATCCGGTCCTACGGATGATCGCGTCGCCCGGTGTCAGTCGGCATCGCGTACTGGAGACCGCGGCGCCTCAGTGGATTCCGGCGGCCGCCCGCTCCGACTAGCCTTCCATGGTACCCGCGTTGCCTCGAGTCCTTCCACCGGGCGCCATTTCCGCCATGCCACACTTTCGCTCCGCCTCTCTTCTTGCCGGCCTGATCGCCGCTGCCCTGGTGTCGGCGTGCAGCAAGGCTGATGCATCCGGTGGTACTGCAGCGCGAGCGCCCGGCGCCTCAACCGCCGTGGCACCCGTTGCTGGCGTCGCTACCTCGCTGACCACGTCCACCACGGACACGCTCACCGACTCGCTCCTTATCGCGCTCGCCGATCGCGGCCGGTTGCTCGGCAAAGAATCGAGCCCGATCTGGATCGTGATGATCAGCGACTTCCAGTGCCCGTACTGCAAGAATTTTCACGATGACGCGATGACGCGTCTGCGGCGCGACTATATCGAGACGGGCAAAGCACGCATGGCCTATCTCAACTTGCCGCTGCAGCAGCACCAACACGCGATGATTGAAGCGCAGGCGGCACTGTGCGCCGGCGTGCAGGGTCAGTTCTGGCCGTTTTCCGAAGGCCTCTTTGCGCGGCAGGCGGCGGTGGCCACGATGTCCACGATCCAGCCGCTCGTGGACAGTCTCGCCAGGCACCTCAAACTCGATATGGGGGCCTTTGCCAGCTGCCAGCAGCGGCCCGCCATTCGGCGCCTGGTGGACTCCGATATCCAGCAGGCCACCAAGGCCGGCGTGCGTTCTACGCCATCGTTTCTGGTGGGGGATTTTCTGGTGGAGGGCGCGATGCCGTACGCTGACTTCCGTAAGGCCGTCGACACGGCGCTCGTCGTGGCGCGATCGGCAAAGAGGTCGCCCTGAATACTGCGGTGCGCGCTGCCTATGCGACCGTTGTCGCGCTGGCGCGCACCGCGGCGCACGTCACGCCGCCCGGCGAGGCCAAGTTCCTCCGGGCGCTCCGCGCGCGCCGTGGCGTCGTGGAGCGCATCGAACAGCAGTCGCGGACCCAGCGCGATCGGTCTCGGCCATTGGTGTGGCTGCACGCGCCGTCCGTGGGCGAAGGACTGCAGGCACGACCAGTGGCGCAGGCGATCCGGCTGGCGCATCCAAGCTGGCAGATCGCATACACGTACTTTTCGCCAAGCGCCGAATCGTTTGCCGCGACGGTCGGCGCCGACATCACCGAGTATCTGCCGTTTGACAGCGCGCGCGATGCGGACGCCATACTGAACGCGCTGTCGCCATCTGTGCTGGTGTTCGCCAAACTCGATGTCTGGCCGACGCTGGTGGCCCGTGCAGTGCGCCGCGGGATTCCCGTGGCGATGATCAGCGGCACACTGGCCGCGCGATCAGGCCGACGCGGCTGGTGGTCGCGTCAGCTGGTGCACGATGCCTATGCGGCGCTGCGCGCCGTCGGGGTCATCGATGCCGAGCACGGTGAACGGTTGCGCGAGCTCGGCGTGTCACCGGCCGTGTTGCAGGTGACCGGTGACACGCGTTTTGATCAAGTCGTCGCGCGAGCGGCGGGGGTGAACCGGGAGACGCCGCTCTTTCGCGCGCTCTCCTCGACGCGGCCAACCGTGGTGGCGGGGAGCACGTGGCCAGCCGATGAGGTGGCCCTGCTCGATGCGTGGGCGGCAATGATGCGGGAATTTCCGGTGCCGGAGCAGCCGACTCGCGAGCACGACGCGAATGGGCCGTCACTCGCGCAGTCACACCGAGTGTCACACCGGCCACGTTTGCTGATTGCACCGCACGAACCGACGGCGGCACACTGCGCGCCCATTGAACGATGGGCATCGGACGCGGGGTTGTCGCTGCGTCGCGTATCGCACATGACGGCGGAGGCCGCGACGGGGGCACCGCACGACGATCCTGCTCCGCTTCCGGCCCCGGCTCGTGACGAAATCGACGTGGTGCTGATTGATCGTGTAGGCATTCTGGGCGATCTCTACGCGCTGGCCGATGTCGCGTTTGTGGGCGGTGGTTTTCACGCCGCCGGTTTGCACTCGGTGATCGAACCGGCGGCGTTTGGCGTACCGGTGCTGTTTGGACCTCGCTACGACATGAGCCGAGAGGCGGAGTTGCTGCTCGCGAAGGGTGGCGCCATCAGTGTGACGAACGCACAAGCGCTGCGCGACGCACTCGAGCAGTGGTTGCGCGATCCTGCGGCGCGCGCGGTTGCCGGACACTCGGCGCGGGCGTTGGTGGAGAGTGAACGCGGCGCGACGCAGCGCTCCCTGCAGTTGATCGAGCAGTTGATTGAACCGTTGACCTGAGGAGTGGCACATGCAATCCAGGTCGCCGCAGATATGTCGCCCGAAGGACGCTGAATCGCCCGTGACATCGCGGCGGGCGTTCTTGGCATGGATGGCCGCCGGATCGGCGGTGCTGACCGGTTGCGGCGCGAACGATGAGTTGCTGCAAAATCCCGGTGGCGGCAGCGCCCGACTATCGGCGCGCCCCTCGACACCGGCCACGCCGGTCGATTCGGGCACCTACGCGCTCACCGACAACAATCCCAACGACGGCGCACTCGTTGTGCCTGCCGGTGTTGCGCCGGGCGTCCCGCGGCCACTGCTGATCGTGTTGCATGGCGCCGGACAAGGCGCCGTGGCGGCGCTCAACTTCTGGCGGCCGTCTGCGCAGGCACGCGGCTGTCTGCTGCTCGCCCCCGGTGCGCGCGGACTCACGTGGGATGTGATGTCCTATCGGTTCAGCTACGATGTCACCTTCATCAACAGCGCCCTGCTGTTTGCATTTTCCCGATGCGCCGTCGATACGACACGCATCGTGCTGGAAGGGTTCTCCGACGGCGGGACATACGCGATGGGGCTCGGACTCGCCAATGGCGATCTCTTCACGCGCATCGTCGGAAACTCGTCGGGCTACATTCCACGCTCCGATTCGCCGGCCACCGGCAAATCGCAGTTCTTTCTCACGCACGGTCGTCAGGACGGCATTCTGAACATCGACCGCTGCAGCCGCGCCATCACGTCAACGCTCCGAAACCGGGGATACGATGTGACCCTGGCCGAGTTTGACGGGGGGCACGAACTGCCGGCGGCGGTGGTCAACCAGTCACTGGACTGGGCGCTGCGCTGACGGTGGGCCGCCGATGGTGGTGTGCTGGCGATGGGCCGCGAACGGTCAGCGCCCGGTCAACGGGATGACCGTCGTGAGGATGCCGACGGTAAGCAAAACGAGAGCCGAGACCAGCGCCCACTTGAGCGTGTAGCGTTGATGATCGTCAAAGTCGACGCCGGCCAGACCGACGAGCAGAAACGTCGAGGGCACCAGTGGACTCAGGAGATGCACGGGCTGGCCGATGAGCGACGCCCGTGCCATCTCGGCCGCTGTGATGCCGTAGGTCTCACCTGCTTTGGCCAAGATCGGCAGCACGCCAAAGTAGAACGCGTCGTTCGAAATGAAAAACGTAAACGGCACACTCAACACGCCGGTAACCACGGCGAGATACGGGCCGAGAGCGTCCGGCACCAGTCGAATGACACTGTCGGCGATGGCATCGACCATCTTGGTGCCACTTAAGATCCCCGTGAACACACCGGCCGCGAAAATCAGACCGGCCACCGCCAGCACGTTGCCGGCATGTCGCGAGAGCAGCGCCTTCTGTTGCTCGATCGAGGGGTAGTTGAGCATCACGGCCAGAGCAAATCCGAGCATGAACAACGCCGGCAGCGGCAGCACCGCCATGATCAGCGCCACCAGCAGCAACACGGTGAGCACGGCGTTCAGCAGCAATCGGTCAGGCCGCCGATGTTCGGTATCCGGCTGGTACGCCGGATTGGCCAGCTCCTCCTCGAGCACGTGTGTGATGTCGTCGTCGCGACTGGCCGCGAGTCGTATGCGCTCGGACACACCGAGCCGGTAGGCCACGTACAACACCCACACCACGCCGACGGCCATACTCGGAATCATCGGCACGAAGACCGTGCTGACATCGACCGCGAGTGCACTGGCAGCACGCGCCGTCGGTCCGCCCCACGGCAGAATGTTCATCACGCCGCCCGACAGCATCGTGATGCAGGCCAGGATGAGCGGACGCATGCGCAGTCGACGATAGAGCGGCAACATCGCCGCCGTCGTGATCATGTACGTCGTCGAGCCATCGCCATCGAGCGACACGAGCAGCGCCAGCGCGGCCGTCCCCAGCACCACTTTCACCGGGTCACCATGCACCAGGGCAACGAGCCGCTGCACGATGGGCTCGAACAATCCGGCATCGATCATCACGGCGAAATACAGAATCGCGAACATCAGCATCACGCCGGTGGGCGCGAGTTTGGTGATGCCGTCCACGATCATCTTGCCCAGCTCAGGTGCAAATCCCCCGGCCACGCCAAACGCGGTGGGCACGAGAATCAGTGCGGTGAGTGGGGACAGCCGCTTCGTCATGATGAGCGTCATGAAGACGATCACCATGCCGTAGGCAAGGACGGTCAGCATGCGGGCGCCCTACGGTCGCGCCGGAACCAACGGCAGCACGATGTGCGACGGATACGTGGCACTGTGTTGCACGGCGATGTTGGTGCTGACCATGCGCCGATTCCGGCCCAACGGTTCGCCGGTGTTCGGATTGACGTCGAAGCGCGGAAAGTTGCTGCTCGAAATATCAACGCGAATGCGGTGTCCTTTCTTGAAGACGTTCGCGGTCGGAAATGGCTCGATGGTGAACGGATACACGCGCCCAGGCTCGAGCAGCACGGCGCGCTCGCGTGTCGCGCGATAACGGCCACGAATGATGGCGTCGGTGAGATTCATGTCGAATCCGCCCGGCCAGTCGGTACTCGACGGATACACGTCGATGAGTTTTGCTGTGAAGTCGGCATCGACCGTCGACGCCGACGCGTGCAACACGACCTTGATCGGCCCCGCAATCGTCATGTCTTCGGCGAGTGGTTCGGTCTGGAATACCACGACATCGGCACGCGACCGCAGCGGCAGCCACGGCGCCTTCGATGGTGGAAACCGCGGATCCTCACGCTGATTGAAGGCCCCGTCTTTGAGTCGCGCCGACGCGCCACCACCAATCGTTGGCACGGGATGCTGCGGATCGAACGTGTACACCGTCTGCGAACGCGTCGCCGTTGGCTTGGCGGTACGCAACGAACCGTCCGCGTGAAAGTAGTACGGCACAAACGTGGTACCGGCCAGCGGCCAGACATTTGACGATCGCCAGTACCCGCCGTGAAACAGCCGGCCATTCGCGTCACGGTGCCCGTCACCCGTTCCCATCACAAAGAGACGCACCGCCGCGTCGCGCTCAGCGCCGTTCGTCCGGCCCTTGAGATGATGGTCGAAGTACCGCACATGAAAATCCGCGAGGAAGTCCATGATGGCCGCGCTGTCACCAAACGCGACGTCACCGGCGTACGGCAGGTTGTTGCCCCCGTGTTTCCACGGGCCCACCAGCACGGCTTGCGGCGCTTTTTTGATCTTCCGCAACTCCGCAAAATTCTTGAAGGTGCCGGCGAGGAAGATGTCGTACCATCCGCCCACATGCAGCATCGGGATATCCGACGTCTCGGCGTAGTGTTCATCCCACGCCAGCATCGGATCCTTCCAGAACGCGTCGTAGTCCGCGCGCTCAAAGAAATCGATGTACCACCCTTCGTACTGCGACGAGACCGACAAGGGATTGAGCCCCCGCCGCAACGGTTGCACGCTGTACCAATCTTCAACCTTCTCCTTGGTCAGCAACGCCTTGACGTCATCGGAGCGCGCGTCGGCAAGCAGCTGACTCCAGGCCCACGTGAGCTGACGGCCCATCTCGTACGTGCCGCGGTAGCGCACCCCATGATCCCAGGCATTCGACATGCCGCCCATATTGATGAGCAGCGCCTTGAGCGCAGGTGGATGGTACTGCGCGGCGCCGGCCTGCATGTGCGCCGCGAACGATGTGCCCCACATCCCCACCGACCCGTTGCTGTACGGCTGTTTGGCCAGCCACTCGATGACATCGTATCCATCGGTGGCATCGGCCGGCTGCACTTTCGAAAACACCCCCTCCGATTTGTATCGGCCGCGTGTGTCCTGCAGCGCCACCACGTATCCGCGCTCGGCGTAAAACACCGCCTGTTCCGCGATCGACGTCTTGTTGTACGGTGTACGGTTGAGCAACACCGGCAAGCGTTCCGCGATGGGTACACCATTGCGTCCCGGTCGGTAGATGTCCGTCGCCATACGCTTGCCATCGCGCACCGGAATCATCAGGTCGGTCGCAACTTTGATGGCGTCGTACTGTTTGGGCGACGACGGCCATCCCGGCGGCGGCATGCGCGAGGGATCGGGGGCCGGTGCCGCCTGCGCGGACAGACGCGTCACACCGGGAATGGACAGCGCGCACAGCAGCAGAAGTGCCGACACAACCCGATACCGCGGGCGTCGCATCGACGGAGCACCGTTTGGCGCGCGCACGTTCAACAGCGTGCAAAAACTGGGACGAGTGACCATCTCCTAAGCTGCGGCGGCGTGTTCCGTTTCGCCAACGCTATCGATCGCCTTGGCCATCCGCAGGCACGCCCCGCGGCGCCCATCTGGACTCCCTGCGCCCCGTCCCTCACATTTCATGTCTCACCTGTGGCCAACCCGTCGCCCGCCCCACCCATGCTGCTCCGTTCCGATCGGTTGCTCATCGGCCTCGCCTTTGTCGCGATGCTTGGTGCCGCGACGAACGTCTCGGCACAAGTCGTGATCCCGCCTGGCCGCCGCCAGATGGTGGGTGTCGTGCGCGACGGCAACGGTGCGGCCTTGCAGGGTGTGCAGGTTGCCGTGCCGGGTTCAAATGCGCGCACCGATGCCCGTGGAGCGTTCCAGCTGCTCACGGCCGACTTCGACACGGTCACCATCTCACTCAAACACGTTGGTTTCGAGCCAATCGAGGCCTTGCTTGGCGCACGCAACGGCATGTGGGACACCGTGGTCGTGCAGATGGACCGGTCGGCACAGCGTCTTTCCGATGTCAACGTCACGGACACCCGCACGCGCGGCCTGACGGGACTCAAGACGTTTGAAGAACGCAAGGCGCGCGGCATCGGGCAGTTCATCACGCGTGCGGACATTATCGAACGCGGGTCGTCGCGCTTGAGCGATATGCTGCGGACCAAACGCGGAGTCAATGTGGTGCGCGGGCGTGTGCGGTTTGCCGCCTACACCGGATCGCGCAGCACGCTGTGCATTCCCGACGTGTGGCTGGATGGCACCCGGTCGATCGCCATGGAAATCGACGAACTCGCGCCAAACACCGTCGAGGCGATGGAGTTGTACACCAACTTCTCGACCGTTCCGATCGAGTTTCAACGAGTAGGCGCGAACACGACACCCTGTGGCACCATCGTCGTGTGGACGCGCATTCCCAATGGCAAACAGCCGTGACCGTGTCATGACACGTCGCGCGGCGGCCTTCGCACTGTTGGCGCTCGTCGGCGCCTGCCGCGGTGCATCCGTGCCGCCGTCCACGCTGGCGCCCGCCACCGGTGCGTCGGTGGCAATGGTGCCGCTGGTGGGGCGCGCATTCGGCGATACCGCCATCTTCGGCACCCGCATTCTGGCGTTCGATCGAGATCAGGAGCTGGCGACAGCAACCGTGCGCACCGCCGCGTATGTCACGGTGCTGGCGATCATCCCCGGCCGCGATATCGAGATTGTCCTTCCACGCCCCAGTGAACCGGTGCGCAAGGTGAAGGCCGGCACCGTGTCACTGGCGCTGCACCGCCTCGCCGATATCGACCACGCCGTCGATGAGGCGGAGGACACGCGGCGCATGCGCGAGTTCGACGCCTGCATGGCGCGCGAACGGGCCGCCTCCGCGCGCAAGCCACCGACGCGCACAAGCCGAGTGGACAGTACGGGCAAGCCGATCTATGACCGGCGCGATGCGTCGACGACGGCCGACGATATGTCGCAAGCCGAAGCGCGTTGCAGCCGCGCACGCTCCACCACTCGGCGCGCGCAGGACATGCCACGAAAACGGCTGCC
>Ga0075163_10005253_pt1 | contig 17305 bp, 16 predicted proteins | sample JI1023141ADNA_FD_71478 | JGI IMG/M metagenome (GOLD analysis project Ga0075163, IMG submission 71478) | Wastewater effluent complex algal communities from Wisconsin, to seasonally profile nutrient transformation and Carbon sequestration -... | ecosystem: Engineered > WWTP > Effluent > Algae...
GAGCTCCGCCTGCGCGACCCCCAGCATGCCGGTGACGTGGGCCGCGGCCTCGTCGTCGCCCACCGCCTGGAGCGCCACCGCGGCGCCTCCGGCCCGCAACGAAGCGCCGTACGCGTCGCCACGTTCCAGCGCGAGCCCGGTGGTGAGGCCCAGGATCAATGCCTCGGTGTGGGCGTCGCCCACCGTGCGCGCCACGCCGAGCGCCTGGTCGAAGCGCTCGCGCGCCAGCTCGAAGGCCCCGCTCTCTTGCTCCAGGAGGCCGAGCAGCGTGTGCGCCCACGCGGGCGAACGTGCGTCGCCCACCTCTGCGAAGCGCACGAGCGCAGCTTCACAGGCGCGTCGCCCCTCGCGCACCCGGCCCTCGTCGCAATATCGTCCGGCCAAGAGAAGCTCCACGAAGGCGACCTCTCGAGGCTCCTCCGCGCGCTCGAAACAGGCGCGGGCGCGCACGAGATAATCGTGCACCGAGCTCTCTCCGGCCTCCGAGAGCACGTTGGCGGCGTCCTTGAAGACGCGCCCTTCGATGTCCGGTCGGTCCAGCTTGGGCAGCTGGGCCTCGGCCTTGCCCAGGAGCGCCAGGGCCTTCTCGATGTGTCCTCCCAGGCCGAGCACCATGCCCATCTTGCTCATGGCGTGGACGCGCGTGGCCGCGTCGCCGAGCGCCAGCGCCTCGCGCAAGTCGCGCATGGCGGCGTTGCGGGCGCCGGAGAAGATGCGGGTGATCCCCCGCATGAGGAGGAGCTCGCCCTTCACCTTCGGACGCACCTTCTTGGCCTGGCCGAGCACGGTGCCGAGCAGCTCGTCGTAGCGCGCGTACGGGCCGCGGGCGAGAAACCAAGGGCCGAGTGAGAGGACGATCTGCGCGGCGCGGGCGTCGTCGTGTTGGCGGAGCGCGATGGTGACCGCGTGCTCGCGGTTGGCCACCGAGAACGACGACGTGCCCTCGATGCGAAAATCATGGGCCCCGTTGCCGCTGGCGAAGTGGGCCACGAATGCCTTCTCCGCAGCCGCTCTGCCGCGGCTCGTCTCGAGCCGCTCCGCCACGAACTCGCGAATGATGCCCAGCAGCCGGTAGCGCATGGGCGCACCGTCGGCGTCTGCGGTGGCGACGGCTTCGATGAGCGATCGATCGTGGAGGGCTTCCAGCTCCTGCGCCACCCTCGCGCGATCACGTTCCCGCCTCGGGCGATCGCGATCGCGACCCTCGGGCCCGAGCGCAACAGCGGTGGCCGCTTCCAGGTCGAGCTCGCCGCGGAACAGCGACAGCCGGCCGAGGAGTGAGCGCTCCCCCGCGGTCAGGGTGTTCCAGCTCCAGGCGATGGCCCGGCCCAGCGTGCGCTGGCGAGCCGGCACCTGCCGACCGGTCTCCTCGAAGAGGTCGATATGCTCCCGGATCATCGCCTCGATCTGTGCGACGTCGAGAACGCCGGCCCGCGAGGCGGCGAGGACGATGGCCAGGGGCACGCCTTCGAGGTACCGAACGATGCGCGCGATCGCAGCGGCGTTCTCCGGGGTCGGACGAAAGCGCGCGTTGGCGCCTTCGGCGCGGGCCACGAAGAGCCGCGAAGCCTCGGCCTCGGCCAGCGCTTCCACATCGGAGCCCGGCTCCGGCAGCCCCAACGGCGGCACCGGGATCACGGTCTCGGCGTCCACGCGGAGCCGTTCGCGGCTGGTGACCAGAATGCGCATCCACGGCGCCGACCTACGGAGCAGCACCACCAAAGCCGCGAGTGGGCCCACCACGGCTTCGGCATCGTCGAACACCAGGAGCGACGCGCGGCGCAGCGCGGGATCACCGCCCAGTGCGCGCGCGAGCGCGGGAAACGAGCTCTCCGGCGTGGCGACTCTCGGGGCGGGCAGCCCTTGCGCTGCGGCGATGGCGGCCACCAACCCGGCGGCGCTCTCCACCGCGCCCAGCGCGACCCAGAGTGGCGGCGCATCGCCGGCGATGGTGGCGGCCTCGTCGGACGCCAGCGCTTCGGCGATGGCCGACTTGCCGATCCCCGGTGGACCCGTGAGCGTCACCACGCGCGCCTTGCCCAGGCCCCTTCGAACGAGTGCGAGCTCTGGTTCGCGCCCGATGAGCACGGTCAGGGTGCGCTCGGCCGTGCGGCCGGTCGGCGCGAACGAAGGTCGAGGACGCGTCCAGGATTCACCGCTCCAACATAGCAGCAGTTCGCCAGTGGCCGGGAAACAACGCTACTGCAACGTGCGCGAGAGCACCGTCAAGTCACCCCCGGGCGCGAGGCTCTCCACCACCTCGTACGGTCCTTCCGCATGCACCCGGAAGAGCCGCCCCTTGCTGTCGTCCACGTACGGCGAGAGGCCGCAGTCGATGCGGTACAAGGTTCCACCATAGACCGCTGCGATGGCGCCCCGCGGTCCGAGGGCGTTGGGATCGTGGCCGAACACGATGTGACGCACGCCGAGGGCCGCGGCGTTGCGCTGGGTGATCACGCCGTCGGCGCCGTACCAGCCCCGGCTCTCGAGGATCGAGTCGGTCCCCACGAACGCCGGATCCCCGAAGCCGCCACGCGCAGCCGCGGTGCGGATGCTCTGGTCCAGCTCCGCCAGCGAAGAGCCATGGGTGTCGCCCGCGTGGGCAAAGAACCACGACCCCACGCGCGCGGCCACCGGACGGGTCAGGAGCCAGGCGCCCAGCGGCGTTTCACCACGCGCAAAGGCGGAAGGCGAGATGCCCCGCGCGCGGAGCTCGACGGCGATGCCGCCATCCTTCGCGGCCTTGGCGTTCTCCGGGTCGGCGAGGAGCTCCGCCTCGTGATTGCCCAGGAGCACCACCACGCGCCCGCCCGCGCCGGCCGCGCTGGTCTGGAGCGTCTGGAGCAGCGTCAGCACGTCGAGCGAGGCGGGGCCTTTGTCGATGGCGTCGCCCACCACCACCAGCGTCGAGCCTTCGCCGTTCCACTCGGCGCGATCCGGCGGTCGCGCTTCCTTCTGCATGATTCCGTACTGCGAAAGCAGCGCTACCAGGCGATCGTAGCCGCCGTGGATGTCGCTCACCGCGTAGAGCGTCTGCGGCATCGGCAGGTCGAGGACGGCACGCGGTATCGGCGCAGGTTCCGGCCCGGCATCGTCTCCGCTGCCTCCGGCCGGTGCATCGTAGGGCGCATAGGTCACCCGGCGCGGCACGAAGGTCGAGGGAGCATTCGCGCCGCACGCCAGGATCGTGCCGGCCACCACGGCCGCGACGGAGCGGAGGAACGACCGGGGAACCAAGTGGCGAGTATGGCCCGCGCAGGTGCGTCCGTCCACCGGCTAGCGGGGAGCTATCCGGCGCGCGCGGCGCGGCGACCGGCAGGTGTGGTGAGCGCATCGATGCGCGCGAGCATGGCCGTGCGGGCCCGCCCCTTGGCCTTTTCGTCGCGCAAGAGCTGACGCTGCCAGTTGCAGCCTAGCTCGAGGGCGTGGAGCTCGAAGGCGAGCTGGGCGGCCTCCGCGTCTTGCCGTAGGTGCCCGAGGCGCTGCGCGTCCTCGATGGCGTCCTCCAGCGCCTGCAGCCACTCGCGCATCACGGCGGCGATGCGGTCACGTACCTTTCCCGGGCGGCCGTCGAACTCGGCGGAGGCGGCGCCGAAGAAGCACCCGCCCTCGAAGGCCTCGCTGTAGCCGAGCCAGTGCTCGCAGAGGGTGAGGAGCCGGGGCAGCCCTTCGGCGGCGGCGAAGGTCGGCGCGCCCACCCGCTCGATGAAGATGGTGCGCGCGGCGTCGACGGTCGCCAGCTGCAGGTCCTCCTTGGAGCCGAAGTGGGCGAAGAGGCCGGCCTTGCTCATGCCCAGGGCCTCCGACAGGCGACCGATGGTGAGGCCTTCGAGGCCTTCGCTGGAAGCCAGATGGACCGCGTGCTCCAGGATGCGGCGGCGCGTGTCCTGGCCCGTCGCCGACGGTTTGCGCGCGCGCGTTGCCTGCGGCGGGGGCGCGGCGCGCATCAGGTAGCTCCTTCGACCAGGCGCCGGTGCTCGGGCAAGTCGCGGCCGATGCCATAGGCTCGGCGCGCGAGCGCGCGAATCACGTCGCCCACTACCTGCACGACCATGGATAGTATGTAGGATGCATGCAAGTCGGGCGACTGCCCGGCGCCCAGTCGCGCCAGTTGCGCGCCGTAGAAGGCGCTCTCGGCGAGGCTGTGCCACGGCTTCTTTCCGGAGAACGGTCGCGGCACGTCGATGCGGGTGCACTCGCCCCGCAGGAGGCGCGCGGGCAACGCGGGATCGAGCGCCAGCGGGCGAGCCAGCCCCACCAGCGCCGCCGCCCCGCCCTCCACCGCGGCGTTCATGCCGTCGAGGGTGCGAAAGCCGCCGGTGACCATGAGCGGCACGTCGGTGATCTTTCGCGCCCGTTCGGCGAACTCGAGAAAGTAGGCCTCCCGGGCCACGGTCCGCTCGCTCGCTCCGTCGTCGCCTCCGAAGAGCAGCGCCGGAGACTCGTAGTTCCCGCCGGAGATCTCCACGAAGTCGACGCCTTCCCGAGAGAGCATTTGCATGAGCTCCATGGCTTCCCCGTCGTCGAACCCGCCGCGCTGAAAGTCCGCCGAGTTCACCTTCACGCCCACCACGAAGTCCTTCGCCACCCGGGCCCGCACCTGGCGGACGATCTCCAGCAGCACCTTGGCGCGACCCGCCAGGGAGCCGCCCCACTCGTCGGTGCGTCGGTTGGTGAGCGGCGAGAGAAACTGGCTGAGCAGGTAGCCGTGGGCCGCGTGAATCTGCACGCCCCCGAAGCCCGCGCGCTCGAGCACCAGGGCGGTGCGAACGAAGCGCGCGATCACGTCGAGGACCTCCGGCCCGGTGAGCGCCCGCGGCGGCGCGAAGCTCTGCAGAACCTTCACCGCCGCGCCTTCGGAGGGGGCCACCGGATGCCCGTGCACGAAGCGATTCGTTTGCCGGCCCGGGTGGTTCACCTGCACGACCGACAGCGCGCCGTGCTCGTTGGCCGCCGCTGCCATCCGGCGCAGCGCCTCGAGGTGGGTATCGTCCTCGACGATGACGTTTCCCGGCCGCTCCAGGTAGCGCGCGTCCACCACCACGTTGCCCGTGATGACCATCCCCGCGCCACCTTCGGCGAACCGTCGGTAGAGCCGAACGAGATCGTCGGTGGGCGCTCCCTCGAGCGTGGCCAGGCCCTCGGACATGGCGGCCTTGGCGATGCGGTTCTTCACGACGTGTCCGCAGGGGAGGGTGAGGGGCTCGGCGATGCGCATGGTGAGATTGTACGAACGTTCGTTCGTTTGTCAAACGAACGTTCGTTTTCTCGATGGTGGTGCAACTTCGATGCACTTGAGACTCGGGCGCATCGGCGATCCGCGGGGGCGCGCGCGTTGAGAGGGGGGCGGCGCTTCGCTATGCTCCGAAGAATGGCGCACGACCACGACCGCTCTGACCCGCACGGTGACGAGCACGGTGGCGAATCGGGGCACGCGCACGAGGAGGGGCATGACCACGACGGGCACGCGCATGGGCATGGGCATGGGCATGGGCATGGGCATGCGCACGGGCACCATCATCACGACGGAGCGAAGGGGCGTGCGTTCGCCATCGGGGTCGCACTGAACCTGACGTTCGTGGGCGTCGAGGCGGTGTACGGGATTCTTTCTCACTCGGTGTCGCTGCTCTCCGACGCGGCCCACAACATGGGCGACGTCATGGGCCTGCTGCTCGCTTGGGGCGCGGCGACGCTGGCACGCCGCAAGCCCTCGCGGACGCGGACCTACGGCCTCCGGCGCAGCACGGTGCTGGCGGCGCTCGCCAATGCGCTCATCCTGGTCCTCGCGGTGGGCGGGGTGCTCCGCGAGGCGGTGCTGCGGCTCCGGGATCCGAGCCAGGTGGAGGGCAAGACGGTCATCGTGGTGGCCATCCTGGGCGCACTGGTGAACGGCGCTTCCGCGCTGCTCTTCATGAGCGGCCGCAAGAAAGACGCGAATGTGCGTGCAGCCTTCATGCATCTGGTGGCCGACGCCGCGGTGTCGGTCGGGGTGGCGATAGGCGGCGTGGCGCTCTGGCTCACCGGCTCGGCGCTCATCGACCCGGTGGTGAGCGTCATCGTCTCGCTGGTGATCCTGTACGGCACCTGGGGAATCCTGAAAGAGGCGGTGAACCTCGCGCTCGACGCGGTGCCCAGCCACATCGACCCCGACGCGGTGCGCGCGTTCCTGACCAAGCTCCCCGGCGTGAGCGAGGTGCACGATCTCCACATCTGGGCCATGAGCACCACCGAGGTGGCGCTCACCGCCCACCTGGTTATGCCCGGTCCGGTGCCCCCGCGTTTTCTCGTGGGCTTGGGCGCGAAGCTGAAGGAGAAGTTCGAGATCGGCCATGCCACGGTGCAGATCGAGCCCGGCGAGATCCCCGAGGAGCGTTGCTCGGCTCCCTGCGTGGCCGAGTAGCGCGGCCAGACTGATAAAATCATCACTCTCGGTGGCCCAATATTCAGGTCAATACGAGCGTTGTCTGGTTAGCTGATAAAATCGTCAGTTGTGCGAGGAAGAAGCGCGGCCTGGCGCAGTAGGTTGTCCTGTCTCTCGAAAGGAAGCCCATGCGTCGCATCATCGTCCTCACCGCTCTCTCGATCGTCACCCTATGCGCAGTGGGTTGCACCCCGGGGCGCAGCCGGAGCTCCTCGGCCAAAGCCGACGCCGACCCCAGCACCACCAGCGCGTCCCTGCCCAGCGCCGCCGAGGGCAAGCTGGTCGGCGGCTGCGATCGCTCCGACACCTTCTACAAGGACTGCACCGAGTCGTACGCGCCCGACAAGGTCGACGACGAGAAGAAGCGCTGCGACACCCTCGGCGGCAAGTACTTGCTGGGCGGATGCCCGCGGATCGGTGCCACCTCGCAGTGCCTGCAGGGCAATCCCCCGTACCTCTCGGGCAGCATCGCCTACGAGGGCCGGAAGACCAAGACCGATCCCTCGCTCTGCCGCCGCGGCTTCACCGACTACACCAAGCAGCCCGCGCGCGCCGGCAACGCGAGCCCGGCGAGCTGCAACGCCATCGCCACCTCGGGTACCTGCACGCACTACTCGGCGGTCACCGCCGACGTCGAGCGCATCTGTCTCGAAGCCGGCGGCCAGCTCGTGCAACCGCCGGAGCCGTGCCCCACCGACAACGGCCTCGCCGCCTACAAGATGCCGCTCAAGGATGGCACCATCGAGACCGCCTACTACTACAAGGCGCCCTATACCGACCTCACCGGCAAGCACACCTGGACAGAGGACGACATCGCGACCATCTGCGGCCTCACCGGCAAGTGCTCCAAGGTCGATGGTCTCGGAGCCGCCACCTCCGGCAACAGCGCCGGCAAGAAAGCTCCCGACCCCAAGCGCAAGTAGGAGTCGAGTCAGTGCGGGACGGTGAGGGTGCCCATTCCGGGGACCACCACCTTGTTCTTGTCGACGGTGGCGCCGCCGGGAACCACGACCTTGTCACCGGTCACCGTTGCGCCCGGCGTGACCACCTTGCCGCCGGTGACCGTCGCGACACCCGGTACGACCACCTTGCCCGGTGTCACGGTGGCCGCGCCGCGCGAGCCCACGTTCTTGTCGTCCACCACGACGTTGCCGTTGGCGCCAGTGATGGTGACGCCATTGGTGCCGGTCGCGGCACCGGTGGCAGTGGCAGTGGTTGCCGGGGCGTCATCCTTCTTCGAACAGTCGAACGCGAGGAGGGTGGATGGCGCCAGAATCAACACGAGGATGCTGAGGGGAGTTCGCATGAGTCCTCCGAGGGATCCACGAAGCGTACCGCGGTCCGCGTCTCGGAATCCCCACCGCTTTCGCGCCACGGTGCGCCATCCGGGACGCAGCTCATCCACCAACGGGGCATGGCGCTGCGTCGTACGGGCCGCAGTGCTAGCGCTCGATACGGCCGAGCTTCGGCTTTCGTGGCTTGGTTCGCGCGGTGGCCTCCGGGCTCCCTTCGCGTGCGAACGATTCCATGACGAAGTCCCGGAACGCGACGACCTTGGCCGGCACCTTGGGTGCGGCCGCGTACACCACGTGCAGCGCGGCGCCCCGGAACACGTACTCCGGGAGCACGCGCACCAGGCGCCCTTCGGCCACGTCGCGCGCCGCGACGATGCGCGGAATGAGCGCGATGCCACCGCCGCCCAGCGCCGCACCGCACACGAACGTGTAGTCGTCGCCGCTGATGCGTCCACGGACCTTGTGGCGCACGACGCCCTCCGGACCCTCCAGAAGCCACTCCGCCTGGCCGTCCTTGGCGCGAAAGAGCACCAGCGCGTGATCCGCCAGCGCGTCGAGCGACGTGGGGGCGCCGCGAGCGGCCACGTACTGCGGCGAGGCGTAGAGATCGGCCTCGAGCTCGCCCACCCGCCGCGCCACCAGCGAGGAGTCCTCGAGCTTGTAGGCTGCACGCAACGCCAGATCGAAGCCCTCTTCCACCAGGTTCACGGTGCGCATGCTCAGCTCTACGTCGACGGCCACGTTGGGGCAGCGCGCGGTGAAGGCGCTCACCACCGCGGCCACGAACGTGCTGCCGATGTCGTTGGGCGCGCTCACCCGCAGTCGCCCCCGCGGCGAGCGATCGGCGCCGTCCACTCCGCGGGCGGCGGCGTGCAGAGAGGCCACCGCCGGGGAAACCTCGGCGTAGAAGGCACGTCCCTCGGAGGTGGGGGTGACGCTCCGGGTGTTGCGGTGCACCAGGCGCGTGCCCAGCGTGTCTTCCAGCCGGGCCACCGCGCGACTCACCGTCGAGGTGGGAACCGTGAGCTCCCGCGCCACCTTGGCGAAGCCGGCGCGGTCCACCACCCGCACGAAGATCGCCACGTCGTTGAGGTCCAGCTGGGACATGGTCCCAGGTTCGTCGTTCGCCGCGGCGCGCGCAAGCGTCACCGCCGTCTCAGGCTTTCGCGAGCACCGCCTGGATCTCCAGCTCGATCTCGATCTTGCTGCTCACCAGCACGCCGCCCGCCTCCAGCACCTGGTTCCAGGTGAGGCCGAAGTCCTCGCGGTTCACGCTGGTCTTGGCGGCGAAGGCCACGCGCTCGCCACCCCACGGATCCTTGCCGCGGCCCTCGAAGAGCGAGTGCAAGGTCACTTCCTTGGTCACGCCGTGAATCGTGAGGTCGCCCACCACCTCGTAGTTGTTGCCGCTCTTCTGGATGCTCTTGCTCTTGAAGGAGAGCGACGGATACTTCTCCACGTCGAAGAAGTCGGCCGACTTCAGGTGGCCGTCGCGCTTGGGCTCGGCGGTGTCGATGCTGCCCGCCTCGATGTCGACCTGCACCGAGGACTTGGTCATGTCCGCTTCGTCGAGGGCGATGGTCCCGGCGAAGGCCTTGAACGCACCGCGCACCTTGGTGATGATCATGTGGCGCGCGATGAAGTGGATGCTGGAGTGGGAAGCGTCGATGTTCCAGGTGCTGGTCGTCATGGTTTTCTCCTCGCGGCGTTGCCGCTCTCTCGTGCCGTCGAAGTGGCGTCGCCACGTCCCTGAAGATGCCTCCTTCCCATCGTTGCCAGTAGACACGAAGAGAGCCATAGACCGTTGCGTGGGCGCAACGAACGCCCACGAAGTCCGGGAAAAACGAGCGTGGCTCGAAAGTGCGTCACAGCCCGCGGGGGTAGCTCGTCTGGTGCGCATGAAGAACGAAGAACCGGTCGCCCCGCGCGCAGCGGTGTCGCCCGTCGTCGTGGTGGGAACCGGCTACGCAGGTGTCCTCTCGGCGCTGCGCGTCGCGCGCAAGCTCCCCGCGCCGGTGCTGCTGTTGGGCGAGGCGCCCATGCTGGTGGAGCGCATTCGCATCCACGAGCGCCTGGCCCGCGATCGCGAGGTCTGCCATGACCTCGCGTCGCTGCTTTCCGGAACGCGGGTCCGCTACCAGCAAGGCCGGGTGATCGGCGCCGACTTCGCGGCCCGCACCGTCACCACCGCGGAGGGAACGACCTTCGGCTACGCGCGGCTGATCCTCGCGCCCGGGTCCGTCGGCAACCACGCCGCCCACGGGCTCTCGCTGGCCCGGGCCGACGAGCTGCGAAGCGAGCTGCCCGCGGTCCGTCGGGTGCTGGTGGTCGGCGGCGGCCTTACCGGCATCGAAGCGGCGGCGGAGATGGCCGAGGCGTTTCCCCACGTGAAGGTCACGCTCCTCACGGGCCTCCTCGCGGGCGAGCTGGGCTCCGCGGGCCGCGACTACGTGCGCGCGACGTTGCTGCGGCTGGGCGTCGCCGTTCGCGAAGGGGAGCGTCTCGTGGCCCTCGAGGAAGGGGTAGCGATCACCAGCGAGGGCGACATCCCGTTCGATCGCTGCATCGATACCACCGGGATGCGGGCCTCGCCGCTTCTCCGCGATCTCGGCCTCGAGGTCGACGCCCGGGGTCAGGCTCTGGTGGACCCGCTGCTTCGCGCGCAGGGACATCGGGACGTCTACGTGGTGGGCGATGCCGCCACGCCGGGCGAGGGGTGGAGCGCCGAGGCCGCGCGGCACCTGGGCATGGGCTGCAAGAGCGCGATGCCCATGGGCGCGCACGCTGCCGACAACGTCGTGGCGTCGCTGCTGGGCCGGCCGCAGACGCCGTTCGCGTATCGCCACCCGGGGTACTGCCTCTCGCTCGGGCGCCGGATGGGGCTCATCCAGACAGTGGATGCCGAAGGCGCACCCACCGCGCGCGTGCTCCGCGGGCGGCTCGGAGCCTGGGTGAAGGAGCTGGTGTGCCGGTACACGGTCTTCTCGCTGCGGCTCGAGCGCGCCGGTCTCGGCTACCGATGGCGAAAGTTCCCGGCGGCGCTCCCGGCGGCTCCCACGTACAATCGCCTCGAGGCCTGAGCCCATGGACCTATCGAAAGAGCTGGCGCTCCACCGCGGCTACCTGGTCGGCCTCGCCTACCGAATGCTGGGCTCTCGCGCCGAGGCCGAAGACGCCGTGCAGGAGGGGTTCACCCGGGCGCTGCAAACACCGTCCAGCGCCGACGTGGACTCGCCCCGGGCCTGGCTCGCCCGCGTGGTCACCAACGTATGCCTCGATCAACTGAAGTCCGCCAAGACTCGCCGCGAGACCTATGTCGGACCGTGGCTGCCAGAGCCGCTCGTGGGCGAGAGCGAACGGTTGCCGGTGGGCGTCGAGGTGGAGAACGCCGAGGCCATCTCCCTGGCCTTCCTGCTGGTGCTGGAGCGACTCTCGCCGCTGGAACGCGCCGCCTACCTGCTGCGCGAGGTGTTCGACTACTCCTATGCCGAGGTGGCCTCCTTCCTCGCCCGCGACGAGGCGGCGGTGCGCCAGCTCGTTCATCGCGCCGGCGAGCACGTGCGAGTGGCCCGTCCGCGGTTCGCGCCTACCGCCGAGGCCCACCGGGAGATCCTCGAGCGATTCGCGGTGGCCTGTGCGTCCGGTGATCTCTCCACCATCACGCCGCTCCTGCACCGCGACGTCACCCTCTGGTCCGATGGCGGCGGAAAAGTGCATGCTGCACGCAAAACGGTGCATGGCGCCGATCCGGTGGGCCGCCTCATCGTCGGCATTCTCAAGCGCGCCAACGCGGGCTGGACCAGCGCGGTGGAAGAGGTCAACGGGTGGCCTTCGCTGGTGGCACGCGAAGACGGCGCCGTGCGCGCGGTGGTGGGCCTCGAGACCGATGGCGTCGACATCTACGCCGTCCACATCATCGTCAATCCCTCGAAGCTCGCCCACTGAAGTTTCTCCGGTGATCGACCGATGGACTCGCTATCGTCGAGGGGTGAGCGCCTCTCCGCACAGCCGCGCGATCCTCGTCTCCACGCTCGTCGTCGTCTCTGGCTGCGCGCCGCCCCCGTCTCCAGTCCGCGCTGCTCCTTCGCCTGCGCCCACCTGCGCCCCAGCCGCCCCCGCGCAGATGCGGTGGCTCGAGGCGGAGCTTCGCGCGATCGGGCCGGCCGCACGCACCATCGACGTGGTGGTCCATCATGGTACCGAGGCGTGCCTCGTGGGCGCCGCGCGGCACGTCACGGTTCGCATCGACGACAAGGCCCAGGCACTCACCTTGCCTTGCTACCCCAAGGGCAGCCGCGACTGGGTCATCCAGGCGCCATCACCCAGCTATGCGGCGGCCGGCGTGCTGGTGACCGACGGGACGCATCGGGTCTCGGTCCGCGACGACGACACCGGCCACGAGGACTTCGAGGAGCTCGCAGTGCCGCACATCGAGATCGAGAGCGGCACGCTCACCGTGGGCGCCCACGTCGACGCCTGGGTCGACAAGGATGCGACGGTGGTTCGCGGCCCCACCACAGTGCGCGTCCCCGGTCTCTGACTTAGGGCCCCTCAGAACAGGACGCGCTTCGATTCCGGCGGGAGGAACTCGGCGAGGAGGCGATCCCAGTCGCTCTCCACCTGCGCGAGCGAGGTTCGGGGCGCCTGGCCCAGAACCAGGTCGATGGTCTCCGGGGTCTTCGAGATGGGGCGAATCGAGGGGCGTTTGCGTCGGGACATGGCGAAGGAACCTTCAGCACGTGCCGTGCCGACCGAGCCCCACGGAAATTTGCGCGGCCCGTGGTGGCGCCGTCGCTTGCCAGCATTCGATTCGATGCAGGCTGCAATTTCTCCCACGGTTTCGCCGCGACGTGGTGGTTCCGTCGCGATCCATTCGTGATTCGCCGGTGAATCAGCCGGTCTTCCGAACCTGCGCCGGCTCGTCGCAGAGCCGCAGCCACTCTGCTTCGATGGCGAAGAGCTCGTGGGCCTGCGGGCCCGCGCTGGTCGTGGGCGCGAGCAGCTGAAAGCTCGGCGTGCTCTGGGCCTTCTTCACCTTGTCCGAAACTGCGCGCTTGCGACGGGTTGCCATGAGGAACCTCCTGATGCGCCGAAGCTGCAGGAGCGCGGCGCCGGGGGCCAACTTTTGTACCGGAAGCGTTGCCGTGTAGGATGCGCGCATGGTCGTTCACCGCGCTGCACTTCCCTTGTTCTTCCCGGTTCTCGCCCTCGTCGCTTGTGGTGGAGGAGCCACCGAGGTCCGCTCGACCCAGGGCGCTCCGCCGCCGGCGCCGCTCCCAACGGCGGTCGCCGAGCCCTCTCCGTATCCGCCGGCGGTGCTCATGGGCGAGGTCGAGCTCCAGTGCACCATCAGTCAGAAGGAGCGGGGTCGGCAAACGCTCGTCGCCCGCGGGGGCACGGCCCTGGAGTTCGACGCGGTGGTGAGCCCCATCGTCGACGGCGAGGTCCAGACCCGCGGCGAGACCAAGGGCGGCATGTACCGGTTCTCGTCGCACCTGGCCGAGCCCGCCACCGGGCGACTGGGGAACATCGGCGAGGTGAAGCTCGAGGAGCTGGAGACGCGGGTCACCGTCGAGGTGAACAAGTACGTTCAGCCAGGGGGCCCGGGCACCGCGTTCTCGTTCAGCAGCGTCGACATGCGCGCGGGCGGCGTATACGTGGAGTTCCTCGGCAAGGCGGTGGCGAAGAACGGCGATCGCTACGCGTTCCGCGTCAACCTGGGCGCGCCCACCGGCGGCTCCGGCAAGGTGACGCCGGCGGGGCCGGGCGGCAATGTGCCCATCCAATCGAAGGCGGTGATGGTCATGGCGCCGACGACGACCGTGGTGAGCAAGGTCACGGTGCAGCGCTTGCCATGAGGCGTTCGACGTCTTTCCTCGCGGCTGCGCTCGGACTCTCGCTCTTGGGCGCCGCGCCCATCGACGCTCCGCCCACCGCCCCGCCCAAGCCCTCGGTCGAGCCCGCGCGCCTGCTCCGTACCCTGGCCCACGATCCCGCCGGCTACAATCCGGAACGCGTGCAGATCGCAACCGATCTTCTGCTCGGAGACTTCCTCTTTCACGCGCCGAGCACCCTGGGCCCCCGGGCGCAGGCCCTGGGCATCTCGTGCAACAGCTGCCACACGAACGGCGCCGGCAACCGCGCGTTCGTGATCCCCGGCGAGAAGCCCACGCATCCGGGGCTGGTCGACGTGTCGACCGACTTCTTCCGCAAGGAGTCCGACGATCACCGCGACAACCCCATCGACATCCCGTCGCTTCGCGGTGTGCGCTACACGGCGCCGTTCGGTCACGACGGCCGCACCGCCTCGCTCTACGACTTCGCCCAGAGCGTGGTGGTCAACGAGTTCGCAGGCGCGCCGCTCAACTGGATCGAGCTGGCGTCGCTCGTCATCTACATGCGCGACTTCGACTTCTTGCCCAACGCCAACCTCGACGCCCAGAGCCGTCTCACGCCGCGCACCTCGGCTGCGGCCCGCCGCGGGGAGCTGGCCTTCAAGAAGCCGCGCGAAGGCTTCGACGGCCGGAGCTGCGCCTCGTGCCACGTGCCCTCGTCGTTCTTCCGCGACGGCCAGGTGCACCGCATTCCGGTGGCGACCCAGGCCGCGCCCGGCGGCTTCGAGGACGCCTTCGAGACGCCCACGCTCCTGGGGTTGGGAGAGACGGCGCCCTACTTCCACGACGGGCGGTTCGCCACCCTTGCCGAGGTGGTGGCCTTCTTCGACACCACCTTCGGCCTCAAGCTCGCTCCCGCCGAGCGCGCCGATCTCGTGGCGTACCTGGACGCGGTGGGCTCCGCCGACGCGCCGGAGGACGCGCGGCCGCTGGCGCAAAAGCTCGACGCCACCTGGGTGTACCTCGAGCTCCTGGGCGGCAGCGTGGTCAAGGACGACCGCCGCGTGTGGGCCTCGGTCGTTGCACTCTGCACCGAAGCGCTGGACGGCGCCCCGCGGCGCCCGGCTTACGACGATCGCCGGCTCCGCCTGCGCGATCGCCTCGCCGCCCTGGGCAGCCGCGCCAAGTCCGGTGCCAACCTGGAGCCGCTCCGCGCGGAGCCGCGCGCGCTCCACACGGATCTCCTTCGCTACGGCGCCGACCTGCAAGGAGCCATCGCCGCCGAGCACTGATCGGTCATTTCGCCGGGAAGCGCTTCTCGAGGTCGTCCACCACCAGCGCCGACTCGAACACCACGCGATTGGCGATCATGGGCCGAGCGTCGAACCAGCCGAAGGCCCGGAGCGACGAGGCGGTGGTCGCGCTCTCGCCGCGGACCGTGAGATCGCGGGTGGACTTGAAGGCGTCGGGGTGGGCGTCGACCGGCATCTGCAGCTCGGTGCGCGCGAACGCGGTGACGAACGTGCTCATGTGGCAGCCGCCGCAGGAGAGCTGGTCGGGCCCGTACTTCCCGGGGTTCTCGATGCGGAGGAACGCCCCCAGCGCCGCGCTTCGCTCCGCATCGGTGGCGGCCTTGGCCTGGGCGCTCCCGGCGAGCACGCCCAGGTCCTCCGGCAGCGTCGGCGAGGGCGTGAGCTCGTAACGGTAGCCGTCGGTCTTGCTGAGGTTCACCCGCTGGTTGGTCTTGCCGACGCCGACGATGTCCATCGTCTGGAGCACGCCGCCCACGCGGTTGAAGCCCCCGAAGAACCACTCCTCGGCCACCGGCGGCGCCCGAAGGAAGAACGTCATGCGGCTCAGGTTCTCCTCGCCCGCGTAGCGGAGCAGCAGCTCGTCGAGCCCCTTCGCGTACGGCCCTTCGGGCCCCTGCGCTACCAGCGCCGCGTGCACGTCGAGCGGCGCGTCCTTCACTTCCGGCGCGAGCGTGCGCAGGCGCCGAAGGCCCTTCACCAGCTCCGGGAGCTCGGCCTCGCTCAGGCGATAAAAGAGGTGGAGGGCGGAGTCGAGTGTCGTGCCCTTGTCGGTCACCGGTTGCATCACCAGACGCACCTGCGCTTCGCAGCCGGAGGGCGCGGGAAAGCAGCCGTCGAAGCGCGCCGCCACCACGCGCATGCGGGCGTAGTCGAGCCCTTGCGCGGGCTTCACGCCGAACTTGGGGATCTTGTCGTACACCGCTTGCGGCAACAGCTCGCCGCGGCCCCCGGCCGAGGTCGGCCCCAGTGCGCCCGGTGCGTCGGGGGAGGCCGGAATCGGCATGAGCACCGAGACGTCGCTCAGGCCCAGCTTCGGCAGCGGCGCCTCGGCGTCGGTGCCGCCATCGGCGGTGGGGGCCGCCGAGGAGCTACTGCAGCCGACCGCGAGAACCAGGAGCCAGGCGCGTTTCATGACGCTTCCGTAACACGCCCCGGCACCCGGTGGGAGCCCACAAAAGCCGGCCCGGATGCAAGGGGCAAGGCCCGGGGGATTGCTGATAAACTGAGAGAGATGGATTCTCCGGACCTCAGCGGCCTCACGCTCGGTGGGCGCTACCTGCTCGTCCGGCGAATCGGTGCCGGGGGCATGGGCGCGGTCTACGAGGCGCGCGAGAGCACACTCGGTCGACGAATCGCCGTGAAGGTACTGCACGCCGCCGCAACCGACGGCGAGACCCTCGACCGCTTCCGTCGGGAGGCGCAGGTGCTGGCGTCGCTTTCGCACGTCCACATCGTGCAGGTCTCGGACTTCCAGTTGAACCTGGGGGAGCCGCCGTTCCTGGTGATGGAGTACCTGGAGGGGCGCTCGCTCGGCGACCTCGTGCGCGATGCGCCGCTGCCTCCGCTGCGCGTCGCCGCCTTGGCCGTGCAGGTGCTCTCCGCACTGACGGCGGCCCACGTCGCCGGGATCATCCATCGCGACATCAAGCCCGACAACATCTTCGTGGTGCCGTCGCCCACCTTGGGCGACGTGGTGAAGGTCCTCGACTTCGGTATCGCCAAGCTGTTCGGGTCCACCCAGGAGGCGCTCACCCGCGAAGGCACGCTCCTGGGAACGCTTCCGTACATGTCACCCGAGCAGGCCGCGGGAGAGCCGCTGGATCCGCGCACCGATCTCTACTCGCTCGCCGTTTGCATGTACCGTGCATGCTCCGGCGCGTTGCCCATCGACGAGCCCTCCCTGGCGGGGATGCTGCGGTCCATCATCTCCGGCGCCATCCCCCGGCTGTCGTCGCGGATGCTCGTGGATCCGATCTTCGCCGACATCGTACATCGGGCGCTCTGCCGCGACCGCGACGGTCGCTTTGCCGACGCGGCAGCGATGGCGTCGGCGCTGGAAGGCTACCTCCGCGGCGAGGCGCTGCCCCTTCCGTTGGCCGCGGCGGAGGATCGAACCGCCGCGTCGCCACGGGTCGCCGCCTCGCCGCCCGAGGGTGCGACCTGGCGTCCGCCGTCGTCGGCTCCGAGGGCCGCGGTCGCGTTGCCACGGGCCGCCCCGTCGCCCGTGGGGGGCGCATCGCCTTCGCGCTTGCCGCTGACGCTCGGTGGGCTCGGCGCAGCCCTGGGGGTCGCGGTCCTCGGCTGGAGTCTCTTCACCGCGGCCGGCCGCGCGCGTCTGGCACCGCCGATGGTACGCGCCGTCTCCGCCGCCACCGCCTCGTGGGCGGAGATGCCGCCGGAATCCTCGGCGCTCGTGTCGCGCCGACCTCCGCGCGGTCCGTC
>Ga0075163_10005255_pt1 | contig 17301 bp, 18 predicted proteins | sample JI1023141ADNA_FD_71478 | JGI IMG/M metagenome (GOLD analysis project Ga0075163, IMG submission 71478) | Wastewater effluent complex algal communities from Wisconsin, to seasonally profile nutrient transformation and Carbon sequestration -... | ecosystem: Engineered > WWTP > Effluent > Algae...
TCTTTTACCGTGAACCGTACATCTTTTACCGTGAACCGTGAACCGTGAACCGTACCCCGTGACCCATGCTTCGCTTATGTCACGAGGTATTTTTACCCTAACTCCTAACTCCTAACTCCTAACTCATCGCCCCTTCTCGTTATAATGCCTCCGCTGCCAATGAAAAGGATTCAAGTCCAAATGGTCTAAGTGGTCACACCGATTCACCCACGTTGCCCCGAATAGAACCGCACTCGGGTTCCACTTCTTCCCATCGAGGGAGAGCCGCCCTCTCGGGTTTAACCAAGCCCCTGTGGTTGCCAAATACCCCCAAGCCGACCAATTTCCTGTGTACACCCATTTCATGTTCCTACTGTGCAGACCTACACCCTCAAGGTCAGCAGAAGGCGGTAATTCACTGGTTGAGCTATTTTTCCCCTCACCCTGAGCCTCCAACATCTTGGTCAAAGGGTAAGCAATCAAGTTAACACCCTTCCTAACATAAGCTAGATTAGGGATTAGGGAGAGAGTTTGGCTGTCCCCATTATACCCATTGTCACCGTTCCTTTTAGTCTTGAAAGGTGAACTGTTATGCGCTCGAACGAACAAGGGAGGCAGTTTAGGGTTGTCTAAATCAGGGAAACAACCCTTACCCACCTTCCCCTGACCCGTTAACCATCTCAAGATACTCGGCATCTTTGACACGCTCTCTTTAATCATCTCATCGGTTATCTCGAACGGATAAGTTCTCTCAAAGATAGCTTTTGCAAGACGCAAGTCCTTAATAAGCATCCCTGCATTAGGGAAAAACAAACACAATCTTTTAAGGTGTTGCTCCAACGCTTTTTGCTGCACCTTAACAGAGGCAAAGGTGAAGTCTTCGCCATCTATTACCATTTTTAGGTCTAAAATCTCCGCTAAAAGGTGTTTTAGACCCTCGTGAGGAGTATTTTCCATCAAAAACTGCTGTTTTTTAGGGTCTTTTGTCAGAAAAATAAGCTCTCTCGTGGTGTTTTCAGGCAAAAAAGCCAGCACTTTAGCTAGTTTTTGGGCAGGGTATTGCGCTATATCAGCCGCTTTTAACCCGATAAACTGCCGACTTTGAAACGCTTTGTCCTCCTCAGTGGTCGTGTCCCACTTAGTCGCATTGCTAATAAACAGCTCTTTTCGAGGTGTTTGTTGGTTTTCAACTTCTTGCTGGCTTACATATTGGTTTTCAACTTGTTGCTGGTTTTTAAGTTGGCTTTGGTTCATTACAGGTACGCTCCTTCCCCATAAACATGGCCTTCCCCATAAACATGGCCTTCGAGTCTAATAACATCGGCCAAGTCAGTCATGTCCCCGAAGACGATTGTCTCGTAAACTTTTCTCGACCAAAATTTCAACAAGCTTAGTTCGTGCAAGGCAGTCATCTCGGAAGGACGAGTTAACTCCTTCAGGTATTTTCCATGCAGAGGCAAAGTCTCGGTATCCGTCAACACCATGATGAGGGGTCTCTCGCGGGGCAGTCTCACCAGTTCGCGTAACCGACCCCGTAATGCGGTTGATGTTGTCACCAACGGGAGCAAGTTTGTCTTCGTCAAAGCGGCTCTGAAGTCTGTAAAACCCAAGGCATGAGGCTCGCGTGTGTGCCATATTTCAGGTTCCTTATCCAAGATAATCACAGGTGGAATGTCACCCAAATCCACTAAATACGGGATAGGGAGTAAGGGGCGGATTCTACGATAATCCTCAATGCTAAACTCCGTCCAAAGTTCATCATCTATTAAGTCCAGTTTATTCTGCGTCACTTGAAACAGACTAGGTAATCGCGCATTTTGTTTGCTAAAGCCTTTGTCTTCAAAATTAGGGTTTAAACCAATCGTGGAATGTCCAAGATTTAAACGGACAGAACCTGTACGAAAATTAACTTCTACGCCAAGAGTTGCTAACATGGTTAGTTACCTCCTTTCTTAGGGTTGATACCCACACCGAAGTAGATAGCCGAGCCTGTGTCCTCGTCCACTTGAATCTCAAACCCAAGTGTTAGGCTCAGTTCACGCATACGCGACCTAAATTCGCCGATGTTCAACATCTTCACGGTGCCATGTGTCAGCGACCATGACCAAAACACTTCATAAATTCTCTTTTCAGTAATCTGTAGATTCGGTTGAAAGCTAAGTTCATTCGAGTTCTTCACAAACGCACGGACTACATTATTGATGCAAGCCATTTCTTCCATAATCGCTTCATGGCTTTTTGGTAAAGTGTACCCTTGCTGCGCCCGTAATCGTGGCATGGCTTGAATCGCCCACGCTGCTATCACTTCACGCTCAGCCAAGATAATTTTACCTGCAATGTCAATTTGGACTTTCGACTCAGGCACAGGGTTGTTAAAGTTTAGGATTAACCATCTACGGGTAAAGCCCTCACTTGTGTCCCGTGTCTTCGGAATATGGTTACTACCAAACCAATGTGTTGCTGTTATTTGCGACCTATAAGGCTCGCCATACGGCATCCGACACGTGATTTCCGAGCCATCTACGATGTCTTTAAATCGCTGCCCATCAATTTTACGTTCCTCAGATAACTCACCCGCGATATTCAGTAATTTGCCTACCATGTGCGCGGGCGTATAAGGCTCGCTCCATGCGTTAGGGTTTACAGCACTTCGCGCTTCGTCACTAACCAAGGCACTGGCTATGTTGAGAAGCTGACTCTTCCCTGACTTTGCAATGCCATGTAGGAGGATAACTCGTTGAAAGCGACTACCCCAACCAAACAGAGACACCAGCAGGGCTTCTTGTAACGCTTCAACTTTTTGCTTAAAGTCAGGGTCACTACCCCAACACGTTTCCAAGAAGTCAGAAAACAAGGGTGCTTGATGGTGTAAGCTAATCGGTTTCTCAGGAGCCAAATATCTAAACGGTAACGTGTACGTCATACCAAACTCGGCTTTGTGTGGCAACAGGCGCAAGTCTTCAGTTAAAAACCCATTGACGAAGTTAACACCTTGCAACGGAGATTTTTTCAAGTCTTGAGGACTTAAACTTTGCATTAAACTCAGTATGCCTTTCATGTCGCCATTACGCTTTGCCGCCTCGTAAGAACCATAGTTTTGGCTAATGTGGCGAATCAACCAAGCATCTTTGATAACTTCCCAATTACTACCGTTAAACTTCCAAAAGTGACCTTTGTCGAAGGCAAAATCAAACAAGTTGGCCATATCTTCTAAAACGGCTTCGGCAATCTCGGTATGGTTCGCACCTGCCATGCCCTCTTCGCGTTTAATTTCGTTAATTTGCTTATTTAAGGTGCCTAATTTTACTTCTAAGCCGCCCTCTTTCACAATCAGCGATAAAATACGGTCAATTTCCAAGCGGTTAAGATTCTTAGAATAAGCAATTTTGCGTAAAATCTTATCAGCAGCTTCCATACTAATGGCTGTACCTTGTCCCTCATCTTCAATAAACTTTTCCTTTAAGAAGTTAATAATGTCAATGCAAGGCCACTCTTCAGTGTCACGGTCAAAGGTTACACCAAGATTAGATTTTTCTTTGTCACTCAGACCTGTGTCCCAGCCCTCAGGTAAGATTTTCTTTTTATCTAACACATCTCTGCTAAGGAAACGGATTAGGTTTCGTTTATGCTTTTCAATATCCATTGCATCGCCAACGACATTTTGGATAAATTCATCAGCATAAGATTGCAGCATACCTAACGCTTCTAACAGGGTACGCTCTCCACGCATGACCGCCATAGCAAACAGCCCTGCCTTCTCTGTCAAGTTAGTATCACGGCTACCTGAGCTAATGTACTCGGTTAATTTGCTATGGCCACTGCGCGACAGGATGATGCCGTAATCTGTGATAACTGCCCGTAACTTATCTTCAATATCCGAAGGCAACGAGGCTAAGTTATCCACAACATCAAACAGGTTGCAGTTTGCGGTATAAGGCATCTTGGTATCAGGGTGAATACTCGGCGGTAACACAACTTGTGTTTTTTCGCTAAGTAATTCACAAATCGTTTCGCCTGTTGCTGTTTTAATACGGAAGGTTTTCTGACCTGTGTACTTATAAGCTAGGACTTTGCCTTTTTTACCATAACGAATCCAACTACTTGGCGGCAAGGATGACTCAATTAAACGAATCAATTCCTCGTCTGTCGTGTCAATGTCCAGTGCCACGACACGCGACTGTGCACCTAACGGTAAACCAATATTACCTGCAGGTATTTGAGTTAACCAATAATGTTGAGTGCCTTCGTCAGGCATCGAATTGTGGTGTAGTTGCCAACCTTGTGGAAAAGGCATTTTCGACATTGGCCGTAACGGGATGACAGGCATCTTCGCCGCCCAATACTTCGGGGCGTTATCTGCAAATATATTTTTTGACATGAGGGTCTTCTTTTAAGATGAGGTTTTAAATCGAGCCAAAAGCTTCTTCATACTTGATAATCAAGTCGTTTATAATTTCATCAATACCTTCAGGAAGGGTTTTTAATTCTGCTTCATAAAGTGGATAGTTTTCAATATACGGTTTCTGAGTTACGGGGTGAATACTTGGTGCTAGAACAACTTGCTGCCCTTCGGAGAGAAGTTCACAAATTAAAGTTCCTCTTTCACCGTAAAGCCGAAAAGGTTTTTCACCTGCATATTTAAAAGCTAGAGCCTTACCCTTGGCTCCACAGCGAATCCAAGTGATGTAATCTTGTAAATGAGTTTGGATGAAAGCCGATAGACTACTATCTATATCAATATCCAAAACTACCACACCCGATAAGGGGCCAAGAGTTAGTCCAATGTTACCTTTAGCATGAACAGCTAACCAACTATATTGGGTAGAAGCATCAGGAAACTCCTTGCAGTAGCGACTCCACTCAGGAACGGCAGGGGTTTTACTATTTGCGTAGAGGGGTACAGCAGGTAAATTAGCCGCCCAGTAAGCAGGGGCAGTTGCAGCAAATATGTTTGTAGTCATAGCTTTTTACTCTTGAATGGAGGTTTTAAATTAAAGTAAGTTTTCCAAGTCTTGCATAAACTGATTGCGTTCATCAGGGGTCAAGTAAGCTTGTAATGTTTTGATAACAAACTCACGGAACTGACCATATTTTTTCACTTCACTTGCACGTTCTAGTTGAGAGAGCAGTTTCTCGAGTAACTGGGTACGGGTCTTAATGGCATTAAGAATCTCACCTGTGTCTAACGAACCATCGTTTTCAACAGTGAAGTCCACAAGTTCATCGTAGAGAGAGCGTGTCTCCGCTTCCAAGTCCAAGGGGGTGTCGGAGGTGCGTTCAGAACGCTCTTTTTTTAATTTACTGACACTACCTGTGAAAAGATGTCGTAAATTTGTTATTATCTCATCGGAGTAGTTAGCGTCATCAAGGTAGGTTAGCCCCTCAGCTTGAATAGCTGCCTTAATAACGAGCAAAGCACGAAGCGTCCCCTCTTGGACGGGGGGGTAATAGGTGTTGGCCATTTAGGTGTCCTCTTGGTGTTTTCAGATAATATCCGCGGAGAGGTTACATTGCAACCTCCTACTTTGTAAATTTACAATACGGTAACAATTATGTCTAACCCGTTTGCTTTAAATCTAAAGAATGAAATCAATTCACGGTTCTCTATTGATGCCGTGAATATGAGTTACTCTGACTGGGTGTGTAAAAATACCACCCTGCGGTCTGCTCCTTTTAACTTTAAGCGATTCCCCTTTCAAAAAGCAATCGTAGATGACCTACATCCCAACCTTCATGTGATAAAAATATCGCAGGTGGGCCTTACTGAAACACAAATCCGTAAAGCGGCAGCCTTCTGCGCCCGTAACCGTGGGGTCACTGTTTTGATGACCTTCCCCACTGAAGCGATGATGAAGAAAAACTCTCAAACCCGTATCATGCCTATCATTGAAACAGACCGAGCCTTTAACCTCGCAGGGGGTAAACCGATTCGCTCGATGGATATTCAGCAAATCGGCGACTCTTACCTGATGGTTGTACCTGCCACTGAGGGCAGTGCTACCTCAACCCCTGCTGACTTTATCATGGTGGATGAGATTGACCTCTCCAATCAACAAATGGTCGGCCTATTGGGGTCTCGTTTACAGGCATCCAGTTACCGAATCATGCAACAATTCAGCACACCTACGTTTGAAAACTACGGTGTTCATCAAGGGTACTCGACAACCGACCAGCGTGAGTATTTTTTAAAGTGTGATTGTTGTAACCACTGGCAGTTACCTAAGTTTACAAAAGACTTTATCCACATTGACAACCTACCTGATGAAATTAACTTAGTCGATATTGATAATAATGTTATCGACACTTATGGCCTCAAACTAAACAACGTGTTTGTTAGCTGTGAAAAGTGTGGTAGTGAACTCGACCTGCAGGGGGGTAAACGCGACTGGGTAGCTGAGTTCCCTCACCGTGACCTCGCTCGCGGGTATCGTGTTCGGCCATTTACAGTTTCCACCTTGTCTCCTGCTTACATTATCAGTGAGCTTATTAAATACCGTGACCGTGACTTCTTACGCGGGTGGTATAACACGGTACTGGGTGAGACTTTTGAGGAAAGCTCTAGTCGTTTAACGGATAGTGAATTAAAGCCTTGCTTCCAACTAGGGGCTGCACCTGAGGTACTTTATCGAAAGAACTTTGTTGGCATTGATGTGGGTAGTATTTGTCATATCACCGTGGCTAGTTGCTCACAGGGTTTAAAGTCAGGTGTAGATTACCTTGAGTTTATCACTTGTAAAGATGATGAATTACTTGACCAGTTAAAAGCTCTCGACTTAAAGTATAACTTTGCCCAAGGGTGTATCGACAAATACCCTGAACAAACACTAGCCAAAAGTATTTTTGACTGGAGTAACGGGCGAATTATCCCTGTCCAATATTCAGGTACCTTAGAAATTAACGATAAAGTTGAAACAACCAAGACGCTTCAAGTTGACCGTACTGAGCATCTTGATACCTTAGCTAACCTTATCCGTAAATCCTTAGTTCAATTTTATAACTATGGGCAACAACGTGAGACCATTAAAGCTCACTTACGCGACATGGTGCGGGAAAAGAACGGTGAAAAGAACCCTACTTGGCGTAAACTTACAGGAAAAGACCATTATTTTCACAGTATGGCTTACACCAGTACAGCAATTAAGTATTACACAGGTGAGTTCACAGGGTATCATCAGGAAACCACCCCTAATACAGTGCTTCATTTTGCAGGGGTCAACATGGGGAATCAGTCAACAGGTAATCTTTGGGGTTATCGGTGATTATGTTACAATCCCTTAACTCAATAAATTTTGTACAAGAGGCGACACCTCATGGCTGCTACTAGCTTAACCTCCAAACTAGCTCAAATTGTGTTGCCTAAAAAGGTAGCCAATCCTCAGGGTGTGGCTGACAGTCCCACTTACCAAAGTAACAATCCTGCAAACGTACTAACCGTTCCTCAGTATCAGGAACACTTAACAGACATTTTTGCCACACGGGTTACCTCCGACTCTAAAGCTTTAATGGAGAACCTGTTAATCCACGACCCTGATGCCTCTGCCTCTCTTAATGCCTATTTAACGATGTCAGATACTGAGATTATCTCCTACGTTAAAGATGCTAATGGGCAGATTGACCGCAATGGGCAAAAGGTTCTCAATGCCATCATTGACTCTTTAGTTACTCGGTATGACTACGCTTCTGTGGGGTACTTGTACAAACCTACCTTACGAGCTATTGCCGAAGAGCTTCGTTATATGCTCATCCTTCGGGGGGGTATTGTCTCGGAAGCCATCATCTCTAAAGAAGGTATTTTTGAGACAGTAAGACTAATTGACCCTTCTAGCCTCGAGTGGTTTGAACGCGAAAATGGTCGATTAGTCCCTGAGCAAGTACCCTCAGGTGGTGGAACGAATAAATCTTTAGACTACCCAACAATCTTCACATCCTATTTTAGACAGTCACCTAAGTCGGCTTACTCCTACTCACCTTTTGTTTCGGCCATTAACACCGTGGCTGCTCGTCAGCGTATCATCAATGACCTGTACCGTATTATGACTTTGACAGGTTACCCACGCTTGGATATTAAGGTGTTAGAGGAAGTCATCAATAAAAACGCACCTTTGGATATTAAAGCTGATAATGCCAAGTTGCAGCAGTATATCTCTAACACAATTACCAGTATCTCAAATACGGTATCAGGGCTACGTGCTGACCAAGCCTTTGTTCATACAGATTCTATTGAAGCCTCTGTGGTGAATACAAAGTCAGCAGGTATGACCTTAAATATTGACCCAATTATTAAAACCTTAAACGCGCAGAACCAAGCAGCTCTACGGGTAATGGCCACTATTCTTGGTCGAGGCGAGGCAGGTGTTAACACAGCTTCGGTTGAGGCTCACCTATTTGCGCGTAATGCCGAAGCCTTAAACTTACCTATTGCGGAATTATTCCAGCAGATTTTCACCTTTATTTTAAGACTGACAGGTAGCACTTCTCAAGTTATTGTGAAGTTTAGACCCGTAGAAATGCGGCCAGCTACTGAATTAGAAGCTCAATTAACTTTACGCCAAGCGCGTTTACTTAAAGATTTGAGCTTGGGTGTTATAGACGATGATGAATACCATTTAGAAATGTTTGGCCGCATTCGTCCTGATAGTGCTCCAATATTAAGTGGTACAGGGTTTGCAGATAAGGGAAGCGTAGTGGACGCTGGTGGTATATCTCCCAACAATGACCCCACAGGTAGGTCTGTGAGTTCGGCAGCGGATAAGAGTGCGAAAAGTAATGCGGTTAAAAAATAACTAGCTACACTAAAATAAAAAGCCTCCGTTTGGAGGCTTTTTATCGGTCAGGAACCCCCCAAACCTTAAACTTTGTGGAGTCTAAAACGGGTTTTAAACTCCACAAGCTTTTGTTGTTATCATGGCGAGGTTTGCACACGCAACCTTATTCGTGAACGATTGTTCTCTCGTTGTTGAGCTACATGACGACTATTACCTTAGGGTAGCTCCCCACCCCGCCTCTGTCTATACCTATTCTATAATGTGATTGCAAACCAAGTCTCTTTATAGTAATCTTTACAGTATCTACACAAACTTAACAAACGTACGCCATGAAACGTATTGAACTTAATGAAAAAGTGAAAGCTCTCATCAAGGCTTCTGTCGGTGATGAGATTAACTATGACTCTGTTGCTGTCTTTGAAGCCACAGCGGTTACTTCATTACCTCTTAATAAGCGCGGCACTATTTTTGATAAGGGTCAGATTACTGCTGAGACTTTTCAAGAAGCAGCTACCATGCTAAATACAGGTAGCTTTGTTCCGTTACATACGTTACACGAGCAAGGTTACGAGATTCCCGTAGGTCGCGTGTTCCACGGTGAAGCTCTAAAAACTCCTCAAGGTTTTGACGAACTACGTGTGCTTTTCTTTGTCGATGGCACCAGTCCTCAGTTAATCAGTCGCCTTGATAATGGCACTATTGAGGAAGTCAGCGTTGGTATGCAGTTTAAGCGTTTGCTTTGCTCCACCTGCAATGTTGACTTGATGGAAGACCCTGAATCCATGTGGTCACAAACCTGTAAAAATGGTCATGTCATGGCTATGGGTACTAACCACATTAAGCCTGACGGTGTTGCGAATTTCCGTGAATTAAGCCTCGTATCTAAAGGTGCTAGTAATGGTGCTAAGGTACTAGGTGCACAGAAGCGTTTGCTCGCTTCTGCTTACTATAAAGAAGGGTCGCAATTAGCAGCCTCTTTGAAAGACCCTGAATTTGTGCTTTTTGGGTCACCCACTAAGCCTACTGAGGAAGACCCTATGTTAGTCGCTGAACTCCAAGCAAAATTAGGTGCTGCCACTGCCGAAGTGGAAACCTTAAAAGCTTCTGTTGCCGAGCTTGAGGCTTTGAAAGCCGATAAAGTTGCTTTAGAAGCTGCTGCTGAAACAGCTAAAACTGAAGCTGAAGCTAAGTTAGCTGCTTTAGAAGCTGAAAAAGTTGCTTTAGAAGCTGCTGCTGAAACAGCTAAAACTGAAGCTGAAGCTAAGTTAGCTGCTTTAGAAGCTGAAAAAGTTGCCTTAGAAGCGGCTCAAGAAGCTCAGTTAAGTGTTCGCCCATTTAAGATTCCTTTAGGTGGGATTCCTAACTTAACTGCAGCGAAGACTGATGTAACTAACCCTAATTCTGTAGACTTGTCGCATTCCAATGCTTTCAAGTCTCCAAAACGCTAACCCCCACTAGGAGAAAACGCGATGACTGCAATCGCCTCAGGAGGCGTGTCCTTAGTGGGCATTCCGCAAAATAACTTCCGTTTAACTTGCTACTTGGCTGCTGGTATTGTAGCTGCTGATGTAGGCAAACCTGTTGCCTTAGATACTTCGGCCAACAACACTGTTAAATTAGCAGGTGCTGGTGATGTAATCATTGGTAACCTAAAGACAACCTCTATTGGTACTACTGAAGGTACTCGTGTTGGTACTGTTGAGTTCAAAGGTGGTTTCACTTGGAACTTCACTGGTACTGTTGTTGTTGGTGACCAAGTTGTTGGTTCTGCTACTGCAGGTTCTGTTAAAGCAGGTACCAATCCACGTTCGTTAGTAGTTGCCGTTAACGGTACTACTGCTGATGTAATCTTCGTTTAAGGAGTAGGAAAATATGCGTCCTTTTAAAGATATTGTAAAAACTACTCCTGAAGCTATCGCAGCTTTGTTGATGGTTGAAAGTACAGGTGATTCTGCCGATAAAGGTATGAAGCTTGTTAAAGATGCTGCCTCTTTTGGTTTAAACCTCCGTGACTATTTAACTTTAGCTGTGGACACCAAAGGTGGCGACAACAAGTGGAAAGGTTTTAACGGTTATGAAGCTGTTAAAGTTGCCTTAAACTTGCCACACGCGAACGACTTTGAAGCAGGTATCACTCTTCAAGCTGCCGCCAATACCTTCCAAACATACGCGGGTACTCGCGCTATGTTCCCTGAAGTTATTGACGATATGTTGAAGTTTAAAACTCTTCAAGATAACAAAGTTGAAAACATTGCCGCTATCGTTGGCCAGTCCCGTACTGTGTCTCAGCGTGAAATGATTTCGACTTACTACGAAGATGATGCTGATGACCGCAAAACCTATATCGTTAGCGAGTTAGGCCGCATTCCTGTACGTTCTGTTCGTACTAGCGAAGCTTCTGTTAAGTTCGGCAAACGCGGTAGTGGTATTGAGATGTCTTACGAGTTTGCTCGTGATGCGTCTTTAGATATTTTGACTCCGTTCGCTTCGCGTATTGCTCGTGAGTTAGAGAAATCCAAAGTTGCTGCTGCAACAGGCATCTTGATTAACGGCGATGGTACTAATGCGGCTGCTGATGTACAAAACTTCTCTACCTTCGGCGCAACTGGTGGTGTGATTAGCTCTGCAAACTACAAAGCTTTAGCTAAGTTCTTAATGAGCAACGCCAACGCTGGTTATGTGTTTGATACCTTTGTTGTAAACTTCGATATGTATGTTGAATTGATGTTTATGGCTCAACCTATCATTGGCGCAGGTGCTACAAGCCCTGTTGACTACATGATTGGAAAAGGCGCACCTGCGGTCAGCACAACCTTACCGTTTATGAACGGCATGGTTAACGTGGTATTAAGCTCTGCAGTTCCTGCAGGTAAAATCGTTGCTATGACTAAAGCTGAAGCTTTAGAAGAATTAGTAATGGCAGGTGGTAACATCGCTGAAAGCGAGCGTTCCATTTTGAACCAGTCCATCACTTATGTGAAAACAGAAGAAACTGGCTACAAGATTGCTATTCCTAAAGCTCGTGTTGTCTTGGATGTAGCTGCTTAATAAGTTGCTGCTCTGAAAAAAGCCCGCGTAATTGCGGGCTTTTTTATGTTAAAATCTAAAGAACTTTTAGGAGTGTGTCATTATGTTAATTGTAAAAACAACTGGGTCCTTTATGCTTTGTCCTTTGGATGGCCAAACACCTAATATCGACTCTCAAAAACCTACCTTAGTTCCTGCAAGCTCTTTTGTAAAGACTCGTATCAGTCTAGGTCAACTTGAAGTCTTGGCTGAAGATGTGCCTAACACCTTAACACAAGCTGATGTTGAAGATTACCTAAAACCTAAAGCAGCGGCACCTGTGGCCAATAGTAAGGGTAAAGTTTCTAAATCTGCAGCCTCTAAAGGGGACTAACCATGACAACTTGGGTTGAGGATGCAACATCATCCGTTTTAAGTGTACGCTTGGTACGTGATGGGGATTTTATCATCCCTGACCCTTCAACGAATGTGACGTTAACTATTCGAGCTAAGTCTGGTGTCTTACTGCATATTGAAACCCAAACGGCTTCAGGTAGTGACTACACCTTTAATGTCCCTAACTTGGTGAATACGTTAACTAGTCCTAACTCAGTTGAGTCAAGGTTAGCGCAGGTCGTTTACATAGTTAATGGTGGAGCTTATCGACTTATATTGAATTATGAGATTACTGAGTTTGTACCTTTAACTGTTAACGAAGACTCGGTAAGAAGCTATATAGGTATTACTTTAGATGAGTTGGAGGATAGCGAGATTGACCTACTTAAAGCTTACTATACTCTTGTGGGTGCTTACGGCTCAAACTTTACCACACCCTTCAATGCTGAAGGTCTCAGCTCGTTTAACGCCAACAAAGCGGTGGCCTTGCAAGCAGCCCTTGACCTCGCAGTCAGTTTACCTCAACGTCTCGCGCAGAAAACGGACGCTGAGAAAGCTAGTTTTCAACGAGCAACAAAATTTGACCCCTATAAGTTAGTGGCCAAGTTAGAGGAAGAGCTTACTGACACCTTGGCGGCTATCCTACCCACCGCCAGCACCTTGGTTGGAGCCGCCTTGTTTGCTGTATCAGGCGGGGTTGACCCATTTACAGGGGCTTAGTAGATGAGAAAACTTCATCATAAAAGATTCAAAGTGGCTCTAAAAAACCTAACCCGTAACGCGGGGGTGATGGGGGAGTTTGTTGACCCCACAGGTGAGCTAACAGCAACCGAGGAGGTTAATCAACTTCTTCGGGTGACTAAGAAAGCTGTGCTGTTTGCTGGAGACCACCTCCTGTTTCAAGGTAATCATTATGCGGCTTCATCGTATAGTAAAGAAGTGTTAGACACTATTTATCGGTTAATCCCATTACCTGATAGAGTCGAGTGGCAGGTACAGCAGGTTAAAGTTGAAGACCCCACAACTGGTCTTCTAAAGCCTGTGAGTAATCTTGCTTCACCTGTGCAAATACTTCACTGCCGTAAAAAGATAGAAAACTATGGTAATGATGTGCATGGTAATAAGAAACCCAATACCTGTTATTTTATGTCCGAGGTAGTTGCTGTGGGTGACTTACTGGATGGTATGCCTGTAAAACGAGTTTATAGGGAACAGGATATTTATAAGGTGGAAACGTAATGAGTGAAGGTAACTTTGCCAGTATCTTTAGCCAAGTTGCTACTGCAGCTACGGAGCAATGTCACGCCACACTGGTTGGTAAAGTTATCAGTTCTCAAAATAAAGCTCTCCTAGCCCATAAGTTAAACCTCAAATTAGATACCTTTGGCGATGAGGTTCAAAGGATTATTATAGGTGTTGATAGAGGTTTATTTATCAAGGTTAATACTAAAGATAGGGAGAGGCTTGAGGTTGGAGCGGAAGCTAATCATCCCTACACTCTCCTTAGTAAGAAGTGGTTTAATAAGAAAAAGAGGCTTGGTGTACCGTATCTACCTAACTACTTTAAGTTTGGCAAAGCTGTTAACAAAGATGGGGAACCACTTGTGGGTTTAGATGCTTTTTTAAAAGGTAGGTTACAACATTCAGCCAGTATTTTTGGCAAGGTTGAGCCTAAGGATATAAAAATATACCAAGCAGGTGAGGAGTTAAGTTTAAAAAGAGGTCGTTTTAGCAACACGGATAACTTAATTCGACAAGCGGGTGGTGTATCTGCTAACCGTATTAAGAATTTTAGTCCACATTTTAGACACTATGAGGTTAAGGTTAACCTAGTAAAGAAAGTAAAGTTTTTCACAGATAGAGCAGTAGCTGAAATGATTGACCCCGATAATAATGAAAGCACTGGTTTTGCAAGGTCAAAATTATCCGCTAAAGCCTCTATAGGTAGACCAAACGTAGGTGCTTTACTTCATTGGTACTACCTTGTTAAGTTACCTGCTGTTATTAGAAAACACTACAGCTATTACGGTTTAATTAGGGGTTAAGATATGTTGATTGGTAATGGTATTTTAAACATTGTAGAAACCAGTATTCTTGCTAGAATTAAGGCTTTAGCCGCAGGTGCTACATTAACTCTTGGTTACCCTATTAAGGCAGTCCTCTTTGATGACTACACTTTTATAGAGACGCTACCTGAGCAAGACTTAATCGGCGCATGGCAGGTAGAGGCGGAAGTTGACGAGCATACTCTCTCGGGTACTTTTTTAATTACTGTAAGTACCTTTAAGGATGAAGGTTGTTTTAGATTGCGTAACCTTCTTAGTTTAATTTTTGATGATATGTTGCCGATGACCGAGTTTGGTTTATACCAACCTGACGGAACCTCAGTTAAAGGTTCAATCATTATTATGAACGGGGTTAAGGTCTTACCTGTTGAAAAAGGAGAAGAGCGACCCGCAAAGACTCTCGCTCTCCCTTTCAAATGTACTCGAACACTTGGACTTTAGTCCTCTTGCAAGGGGGTTAATGATGGAGTCTGACCCGCAACTTGTAAACCTAAGTTTAGGTAATGCCGAATTACATTAGTTTTAGTTCGGCCTTGTTGTTCAGCGATGGTTTGGATTTTGTCTTCCATTTCTTGTGTAATACGGATGCTGTAAATGACATCAACTTTAGTTTTAACTTTGGACATGATAACCTCAAATGTGTATTAAAAAAACCTGTGGTTATATGATTGTAACTTTGTTAAACTAGGAACACAACCACTTTTCTGTAACTTCGGAGACTAATTATGGCAGGTGAAGCCAAGTCCATTGATTTCTTAGTCGGCACCGCCACAATTATGTTGGGCGCACAAGCTGACTTACGCGATTTTCGTCCTGAAAGTCATTCCATCGGTTTAGTTAAAAATGTTAAGTTAATGGCGGAAGCCTCTTACATTGAATTAACTCAAGGTCTTCGTAACTCGGTAGTTCACTCTATTAAAACAGGTGAACCAGTACGTGCTTCGTCCGAAGTTTACGAGTTTAACGCCTCTAACTGGGCTTACGCTTTAGGCTTCAATGGTTACAATGTTAACCAAACTGAGCTTGAAACTACTGTTACTGCCGCCGTAGCGAGTTCCCCCTCTGGCACTGCTACCTTTACTGTTGCAGATACCGCAGGTTACGTTATTGGTGACTATGTAATGGTTCAAGTGGGTTATGATGACACTGTTATCCCACGCAAGCTTGTAACAGGTACCACTGGGTCAACTATGGTATTTGATGCCCCTATCAAAAATGTAGATATACCTGTCGGTGCTAAAATTCGCCGTTGTTTAGTTGTACCTGTAGGTCGTAAATCTGAGCAACCATTCTTGGCTGCTAAGATTGTGGGTACTGTGGCTGACGGCCGTGAAATCGCAATTGAGATTCCAAAGTTGCGTATCACTAAAGGCTTTGATCTTACTTTCCAAACAAGTGATTATGCCAACATGGGTTTCGAGTACACTGTATATGACCAAGTGCCTTCTGACCCTCAATACTTACGTTTCAAAAACGAGTTTGACGGTGCCTCGGCTGCGGTTTATACTACACACTAGAGTTAGATGTGGCAGGGAGTCCTCCCCTGTGCTGAGACAAGAAAACCCGCCTAGTGCGGGTTTTTCTTTTGCTTAACAAAACTCCCATGCCCTGTTACAATCTAAGACTTCAATAGAGGACACGTTTATGAGCATTTTAACTAAAGATTACCAAGCACCTGAGCCTTATTTTACTTTAAGAGATGGTAGAGAAATCAAAATGACCTTTGGTTTGCTAAACCGTCTTGCCCGTATTTCGGGTAATGTGGAAACTCTAGGTTTGATTATGGTGGATAGTGACTTACAGCAAGCTTTGCTTAGTCAGGTTTTCTCCACCTACGATGAGAAAGGTCGCCAAATAGAGGTGGCAGATATTGACAGTATTGAAGCCCCTATGGATGAGATTCTCCATATCTTAGCTTGGGTGTTAGAGAACCTCACCTATTTTTTTCTGCGGAATCTTCAGAACTCGGCGAAGATAGCTCAGCAGTACAAGCCCGAGGAAGGGGAGGAATTGAGTTCCAAGCTTTCCAAAGTTGGTTCAAAAGTTTAAGTTTTCAAGAGGCTCTAGCTTGGGCTTACGGGTGTTCTAAAAGTGAATTGCGGGAAGTATATTGGCGCGACACATTTGAGGACATCCAGTTAAAACTCCGTTTCAAGGTTGGGGAGAAGCAAGTAGAAGGCTCTCAAATGTATGAGGCCATTGCTAATGTTGCTTCCCAAATTTTTGGTAACAGTGAGGCTGAGACTTCAAGCTCTAGCAAGGGTAGTTTAAGTCAGGCTAAGGTGCCTGAGAAAAATGTGGTACGGTCTAGCCATGAGGCTATTAAACTATTTAGTGATATTTTTGGAAGGGGTTAACCTATGAGTGAAGGTAATAAAGAGAGTAAGTTGATTTTTGATACCCTCATAGGTAAAGACACCTTAACCCAAACCTTAGCCACGCAACTTGGTCACGCCACGAAGCTTGTTGCCGAGCTTGGAAATCTTAAAGCTAAAGCAGGGGAGATGAAGTCAGCTTTAAGTGGTATAGATGGAAAAGGTTTGACTTTAGTCGAGGTTAGCAGTTTAAAGACAGGGTTGCAATTACTTAACTCTATGCACTTAGGGGCTGATGCCCTAGCTAAAATGAAGCTGGGCTTAGGCACCAGTGACCTGACAACCATTAAAGCTGTCACAGCTTCTATGTCCGAGCTTATTGGTTTAACTACTCAATACTCTCAACTAAACAATAAGAAACTCCAGTTGGCGGCTTTTTCGGGAACCTTAACTACTAAACAGGTTGAGGAACACAAAGGTAACATTGAGGCTTTAAAAGCCATCAATAAAGGTTTCTCGCAGTCAGGTATTAACAATGAGGTGTCTAAACAAGCTCTTGCGCTAACTGAGGCACATACTAAAGCTATTAGAGACCAAGCGCGTGTTAAGCGCGAAAATGAAAGTCACGATGCCAGTGTGCAGCGTAACCGTATTATAGGTTTGGCTCACGAAATCAGGGAAGGTAAAAGTCGATTAACTCAAATTAGACAGGTTTCAGAACTTGAGGCTAAGCAGTTAGAAAACAGGCTTAAAGCTCACAGCTTGCGTAGTGAT
>Ga0075163_10005256_pt1 | contig 17298 bp, 16 predicted proteins | sample JI1023141ADNA_FD_71478 | JGI IMG/M metagenome (GOLD analysis project Ga0075163, IMG submission 71478) | Wastewater effluent complex algal communities from Wisconsin, to seasonally profile nutrient transformation and Carbon sequestration -... | ecosystem: Engineered > WWTP > Effluent > Algae...
AATCGCACGATGCGCCGCTTGTGGCACAGAGCTACGGGTTAGTGAGGAGGAGCGCCGCGCGCAATACGGCGACGCGCTACGAGCCCAGATGGGTGACTTGATTCTGACCATTGGTGCTGAGACTGGCAGCTTGGCGCAGGACGCTGTCAAGGCAGGCGCTAGGGCGCTCCGAAAGAAACTAGGGTTTGACAAAGGGGGTTGACTATGGTGTGGGCAAAACGCGAGGGGATGTCCCCGCCGCCGGACTTTTGGGCAGACTTTTTGGCCAATGTTGATGTGCTTTTTCCAGGGGCTTCCCTGGATCAGCAGGTGCTGAACGAGCTATATGGACTCGTCGTCGCGGAGTGGCAGAACGGTCGCCAAGTCAACTTGATCGTGCGACAGCTTTGCTCTTGCGATGGCAACACCGTAGAGCCGTCCGAGGGCGCGAAGCGTCGTCTCGAAAAGATGCGTGGACTTGCCAAAGCCCCCGAGGGTGCAGCGCCGGGCGAAATCTTTGGGCTCGACGAGCTGCGCGAGGCGGGAATACAGGGCAAACTAGCTGCGAAGTTGGCGCTGGTTGACGCTCGACTCAGCAGCCCCCGACTGAAGCCTGCAATGCGCGAGCGTTATCTCCACGAGCGGGCAGACCTCGTGCAAGCCATCCAAACCGCACGCAAACAAGCATATTGGGTGCAAAGCCAAGCCCCAGATATCTACGAAATCCCCCAGCCACCAGTTTCGGAAACCCCAATCCAATCCTACAAGATCGAAGTGCTGGCTGGGGGGGGGTGGGCCGGGAACGCAAACCGCTATTCGAGTGAAGCGGAAGCGGCGGCAGCCGGTGCCGATTTGATTAGCCGATGGACGGCAGCGCAAGACTATCGCGTTGTGCCGAGCACCGATTTGCCAAATGTCAGCGAAGTGCCAAAAACGACTAAAGCCAAATCGCCAAGACAGAAGCAGAAAAAGCCCTCGACTACGGTTAAGCCCGAAGCCGTTACGCCAGATCCGAATTTAGGGCTTGACGATGACATCGCTGACGCACTGATTGCAGAGCTAAGTCGAAAAGCATGATCAGCCCCGATGAAGTCGTGTCGCGAGCCCTGCAGCGGGTTCAGCGCGTAGACCCCACAAAATCCGAAGTAGTCGCGGCTTGGTTCAGAAAAAATCTAGCCTTTCTTACCGTCATTGCGACGGCAATCTTGGCCCAATTCCGAAGGATCGGAGATGCAATCTCTCAACGCTCGCCAACCGCGATTGTTGAAAGTCTGATCCGGGGCTTGACAGCCCGAAATCATCCACTGGCGGAGCGGGCGACAAAGTTTGCCGACCTATTGCGTGTGATTGTTGAGGCAAGCATAGCTGGCTTAGCGGAGAAATCGGAAGTCAGCCGTGAGCCAGATACACCCTACCCGCTAATCCTGCCGAGGCAACCAAGCGAAAGACTACTTACAAACGCAGAAGCAATCCGTATTGCGTCGAGAGGAATGACACCGTCTAGGGAAGAACGGTCGATTCTACTTCGATACACAGGCAACGGCGGGTTATCGCTAGAGAAGCTGGCGGAGCTGGTTCCTGCGGATTGGCTTCCCACCAGTAAAGCGCTGGTCGATGAATACTACACGCTACCCGAACTGTGCGCAGCGGCAGCGGCGGTGGTCGCGTCATGGGTGGGACCAGAAGGCTTAAGCGGTCCGGCGCTAGAGCCGTCCTGCGGTATTGGACGGTTCATCGGGGCGTTCATGTCAAGACCTGACATGCGTGGTCTGCAATGGACTGGCGTGGAATACAGCAAGATAAGCGCAAAAATCTGTGAATTGCTGTATACGTCCGCGAAAATTGTGAATGTCCCTTTTGAGTCCTGGATTGCGGATAACTACAACGAAGTCGCTGGGACATTCGGCTTAGTAGTCACGAATCCGCCATACGGAAAAAGAGGCGGAAACAAGACGCTAGACCCCGACAAATACTACCGCGAGGATGTGGCATACGCATATATGGTGCGCCGCTCGTTCGACCTTCTTCGGCCAGGCGGCTATGGCATCGCGCTTGTCCCGCAGGGGTTTTTATCTGGGAGTCAGCCCCAAGCGCGACGACTGAGGGAGCGGCTACTACTTCGGCACCACTTGCTCTGCGCATTTCGCCTTCCTAGCGACCTGTATCCAGGGGCCGAGATTGTCACCGACATTTCATTCTGGCAGTCACGCGGCGGCGAGCTAAGTGAATTACTACCAGAGGATATCGCGATTGCTGACGGAGCGTATTTTGCTCAATACCCAGAAGCAGTGCTAGGCGTTGAGCAATTCAGCGCTCGGGGGCGCTATCAGGTTCTTGGTGAGTTTCGCGGTTTGCCGCAACCTCGAATACGTTCGCGGTGTGAGTCCTGCGGCGTCACGCCGTATAACCGACCGATCGAACGAAAGGTTAGCCCGGAAGAACTGCTGAGCCCCGAACTGTTAGGAGTCCATCAAATCGGTATGCGTCTGGAACGATACCTTGCGCTTGTGGCCTCTAATGATTCCCAAAAGACCGAAACCGCAGCTTCGCTCCACGACGAGCTAATAGACGCCTTAAATAGCTGGCTATCAGCACAGAGGGCACGGTTTGGCCAGTATAACCCGCGCCAGGATACCGAACTTGCGAAGGCAGCAAACAATCTGCCGTCTCTTGCGGCAGTGCTTGCAGTAATAGAGCCTGACGGTTCCCTAGCGGCTAGTCTACGGACTAAGCCTGTATACTATTCGCCCTATGTTGGACCTGATACTGTTGCCGCCCATGCCGATTGGTTATATGCGAAGTCCAGAAAACTGACAATTACAGAGCTTGACCGTTTTCGCGTTGGGATGGGCTTGCAAAGCGAGCCGGAGACGGTCCTCTCTACTGCACTACAGGCGCAGAATTGGTGCTTTGACGCCGAAAATGGATGGGTGCCCCAAGCTGACTACTATTCTGGTGATCTGTGGCCCAAGATCGAAAGGGCTAAAGCTGATGGCGGCAGCCTGGCCACGGTTCAGCTTGCCCGACTGCTGGAAAGGGTAGGAACGGTAACTCTTGAGGACGCAGCGCCTGCACCACGCGAAGCGTGGATTCCAACAGCGATAATACAAGACTTTCTTGCGCATTGGCTTAACCAGGAAGTGCCCCAGCTACACTGGTATCGAGCCGTGCTGAAACCCAAGGGCATACTCTATTCAGAGCTTGGTAAGCTCGAAATCGGTCTACAGACTGCCCTCGGCTATATCAATCACGATTTCTCGTGGTTTGCTCCCGACTACAAAAAGCAGACTGACCCAGACACGGGTGAAGAAGAAAGCGCAGAGGCAGCACTCGATCGCGTGAGAGTTGCGTATCACGGTAAGATAACCGAGGCTTTCAGCACTTGGCTTAGACAACAACCCGAACACCAGGAAGCCATACTCGAAACTTATAGGAGGACGTTTAGAGGTTACGTGGTCCCTGATTATCCGGCTGACCCGCTGCCAATTGCTAGATGGGGGAAAAAGATAACACCAAAGCCCCACCAGCTAGCGGGGGCTTGGCGAATGATCAAGAGCAACGGTGGGCTTTGCGCATACGATGTTGGCGTCGGGAAGACCCTGACAGGCTGCGCGACTATTGCTTATCTACGACAAATTGGCCGGGCACGAAGACCGCTTGTTATCGTTCCCAACACGATTATATGGAAGTGGCATCGCGAGATAACCCGTGCCCTTCCTGACTATCGTATTGGTGTGATTGGGTCTGTCCGATACCTTGGGCGCGGGGGGGTCTATAAATCCAGACTCGACGAACGGGCTGAACGGCTCGCTAAGTGGTCAGAGTTCCAATTGGGCCTATATGACGTGGTGCTTTGCACATACAGCGTCTTCGCCAACACTCGAATAACGGAGGAATCGCTGAGGCAGTTCCTCGAAGAAACTCCTTCGCTACTCCGCGCTATTGGACTTAAAACCGCCAACCTAGAGAAAGAACTTGAAAAACTAGATAAGATCTATAACCGGCGGGACGAGCTGGCCGCACACATTAAGCGCCTGAGAGACGAGCTAGAGGGCACAGCACCTCCCCCCGAGGGCTTGGTCGGCCAGGACGACGGCGACGAAGACGACGACGAAGACGACGACGAACGCGACGAAGGCTAGGCCGAATCCCATGGCAAAGACCCCCAAAAAGCCACGCCCGGCTTCAGTGATCACAAAGCAGATCGAGAAGTCCACTCAGCAGCTTGAAAAGTTGGACCGACGACTAAGCAAGCTGCAAGGCATCAAGGACCGATTAAGCTACGTTAGCAACGCCAGCGAGAGACAGCGCGCCCTGCTGAATGAATCAGTAGATGAATGGTTAGCTGAATATCGGGAAGCAAACGAAGCCACCACTGACGGGATTGATTTTGAGGCGCTCCACGTCGACTTCCTGATGCTCGACGAGGCCCAGAACATGAAGAACCTATGGCCGGTGGAGAAGCGCGAAGGAGGTCTGCCGAAGTATCTCGGAGCCATTCAGCAAGGCAGCGACCGAGCAATGGCCTTTGCTATTCGCTCGTATTTAACGCAGCGAGAGACAGGTGGATCAGGGGTTGCCTTGCTTAGTGCAACACCCGCCAAAAATTCACCGTTAGAATTTTTTACAATGTTGGGTCTTGTCGATCACTACTGCTGGACTAGACGCAATATCTTTGACGCTGACTCCTTTATCGATCGCTACCTACGGCTCGCAATGCAGTCAGTGCTGAAGCCTGACGGAACGCTTGAAAATCGATCCGCAGTTGTAGGCTTTAAGTCTTTGAACGATTTGCGAGACATCGTTTTTCGCTATGGCGACTTTAAGGATGCAAAGGACGTTGGCCTGGTCCTACCCGAAAGTAAGCAAGACCGTATTTTCATACCGATGAATGAGGAGCAGCGGAACAAGTATAGACGCTATCGCAAAGAATATGAGGATCTGGTCACATCGCGAATGAGCGGGACCGACCGTTATCGGGCGCTTGCGATACTACAAAAGATGTCGCTTGTGTCGCTCCATCCAGAGCTTGACGAGCCCCCGAGCTTAGGCAAGGTAAACGCCAAGGGTAAGCTGCAAAAGAAGTGGACCTGGGCAAACGCGGATAAGGTCAAGAACCCGGAATCACCAAAGCTCTTGGAGGCCGCAAGGCTCGTTCTACAGAAGCCTGATTGTGGTCACATTTTCTTTGTTGAGAATGTTGCGGTTCACAAGTGGCTGCGGAGTGTCCTAGTTGCGCAAGGAATTAGCGAGGACCGAATCGCTATCCTGAATGCGACAAGAGCACCAAAGCCATTGCAGCGTCAGGAAATTGCCGAAGCGTTCAATGGAACCTTGGCAATTTACGATAAGGAAACAGGCGCGCTTCTACAAGAGGCGATTCCACCCAAGTTTGATATCGTTATATGCAACTCTGTAGCCTACGAAGGAATCGACCTACAGATACGCACTTGCCGGGTCTATCACCTCGACTTGCCATGGGAGCCTGCGACCGTGCAGCAGCGCAACGGGCGCGCAGTCAGACAGGGAAACATGCAGGCTGTTATTGAGGTGTTTTACCTCTTATCCGAAAAGTCGATGGATGGGGTCAGGCTGGGTCTGATCACTGGAAAACTTCGTTGGATGTCGGACATCCTGAAGGGCGCTGACCGTGAAACAGCCAACCCGGCGGCAGGCATGGATCTGAGCCAGGAAGACATGCTGCTTATGCTGGCTGACGATCCGGAGGCTGCGCGTCGGGCAATGGCCGAAATCCAGATACGTAACGACATCGAACGCCGCAAGCAGGCGTCTGGCCGTGCCTGGGGTCGTGTTGGTGATCTCTTGTCCTACCAGCGGATGGCCATTACCCGTGAAGACGAACTAGAGCGCGAGGTAGCCCGGCGCAACGCTGAAGACACAATCACCTACTTGCGTAAGGTTTCGCCCGACATTTGGCCGTGGTCGTTTTTGCTTGACATATTCCAGAGCGGCGTAAATGCGACGACGATTGGAGTCACGATTTCGGAATTGGACGGATCAAGCCAATTTACAAGCCGGGCTGTTTGGGACGGTCTGATGTTGGTGGCACCGGATGACCGCTTCGTCTACTTTGCACGCGTTGGCGGTGGTTCGTTTTCGTATCGGTGGGATGGGAGCCACATCTGGGAGCGTCCCGAATACCTAAAACTTCAGCCGGAGCTGAGCAATGCGCTAGCCCTAGCGCCCCCAAGTTCCTATCAGCAACCGGCAGTAGATGACAGTGGCCGCTGGCGACCGGCTCTGGCTAATGCAATCTCGTCGCTAAACAACATCGCTACGCTGCGACTGAATGATGCTCCCGACGTGTGGCGCGTTGCAGTGTGGGATGAGTTCGGGACGCGAATCCTTGCAGCCCTAGCCCGCTTCGGCGCGGTCGCGCCAGTGCGAAGCGGCGCCACGGTCGAGTATCAGGAAATCGTCGAAGGGGTTTTTGCGTCGGTTATTGCTCCGACGGATGCGGGCTTCGTCGAGTTTTTGACTCGGATTCGGTCGGGTCGGCACCGCTACGGGCAAACCCAAGAACAAGTTAAACAGTGGTGGGGCCGCGACTTCCCTCGTGGGGTCGCCGATGACCGCGAAATTGTGCAGCTGGCAAACGACGACGCCAAAATTGGCGACTATCGGCTGGAAATGGCCCCACAGAAAGGCTTCGCAGCCGCGCAAGTGGCCGATGGTGCGTGGCGCGCAGCCAACATTGTAACCCGTCAGCTCGTCGGGCCAACATTCACGGCCTTCGAGCCCGCAAGACTTGCCGCACGGTGGCTAGGCGATATGGCAGCCGAGCCGGGGCAGTTTGAGCTAGACGGGCGCGGCAGTCGCTTGCTAACATGGTTAGCGATGCAATCTGATCTTCCGACGCTGTCGGGGCTCAATGACGAATATCGGAACGGAACGGCGGAGTAAGCCGTGAACGCCAAAGACAAGAAACCTTGCGACTGTGAAGAGGGGGGAAAGATGCCAAAGAGACAGACTTCGCTGACCCGAACGGCGAACACCAGTATGGGCCGCATGTCAGCTCAGCGAACGCGTGCTGTAACCACCGCAATGGCCATGCCGACCATGACATCCGTTGCTGCTAAGGTGGCAGCGGATACCCTCGCCTCAAGTGTAGTTAACGCCGAGGCAAAGCTGGCTAAGCTCTGGGAGTCCGCCAAGGCCAACGAGAGCCCCATCCGAAAGGCGGGAGTGGATGGGCTTGGGGCTCTGGGAGGTGTGGTTAGCTTTGAGGGAATCAATTGGATGGTTCGCTACATCGGCGACAAATGGTCCTATGTCGGTGAAAACGTCGATTACTTCCAGAGCATTCCACACCTAGTGCTGGGTATTACCGTCTATTGGGCTGAGCTAGTTACGCGAAAGAAAGGCACTAAGGACGGTCCCCCGATCTTCGCCAGTTTCCCACGCGAAGTGGCGAGTGAGTGGGCAAAGGTGTTTATGCTACTCGGCACCACGAATCTATTGCGTGCAATGCGCGTTCGTCGCATGGACGCGAAAAAGGCTGCCGAGAATCACACAGCAGCGTTGGCCGAACTGGCGAAGGTAAAAGCGGAGCTTAGTAAGCTAAAGGCTTGATATTGACCAATAGTTAGTTAGTTAGCCGGGGGGCTCATGAACGCTTTTGCAAGTGGTAGTGGCATCGACTTTGTGCTGGGGTTCGTGTCGCGTTGCTTCCTTGCGATTGGCAAGGCTCGTGGAAAGGCGCAGCTAAGCTCGTTGCCACTTTGGCAGGACCGGAAACCGTCGGATGTTTGGTTTCTTTCTATGGTGCTCTGCTATTGGTATTCTGACCAACTAGGAGCCGCTGAAGCGGCGGCGATGGCGGCAGCTTTCGCTGATTCCGGAATAGGCGGTCTAACAAGTGTTCTCGGCTTTTTCCGTGACCGGCTAACCCCATTTGCCAGGACTGCCTATCAAGCACGGAGCGAACCGGAATTAGACGAAGCAGCCGTCTATTTCAACTCAGCGCTAGAGCAAATCGGAACTAACACCATAGCGACTGCATTACAGTCAGCAAAGATTGCCGAAATCGGCGCCGCGCTAACAGCAAAGTATCCATTACCTGCCGACATCGAAGACGCCTTTGTAGGTAAGACGCAGAGCAGGCCGAACCGCGAAGTCAAGCAAAAGCCTGTCGCGATAGGCGAAACGATCCAAGCCGCTGAGGGGAAACCTACCCGCCGGGCTATCGTCAAAGAGCGGCAACCACCAGCACCATTGGAATCGGCAAAGACGCCGCCCTCCGTCCCAGCCAAGCCCACACTGGACAAGCCAACTCGCGGCGAGCGCTTTGATCGAGCAGACCGAGACAGAGCGAAATCAATGCCGTCCGTCCCAAAGTTGGCCGACGAAGAAGTGTTGGTCGCGCATCTCTACAAACAGGGTTGGACACCAGAACAGATAGAGACGATTCGGCTCGGTCCAAAAAAGGGGATTGCTTGATGGGCAGCGCTTTTGATCCGCTTGATTGGTCGTCAGCTCCCGCGACCGTATCGAGCCTTCAGCGAGTGGCTACCCGGATCGGCATCGCGATCTTCCGGGCTTTGCGGTTTTCGCCAACCGCTTTCGGCAAGGAAGCACTGGAACTGCTGACAGTTGATAACATGTGGGCTCTCGCGATTGTCTTAGCCTTTTGGATCTTGGGATCGATAGTTGGCGGCCCGATTGGAATTGCCGTAAACGCGATCCTGATAGCCTACGCGCTCTGGGATGTTCCAAAGATCGCGGAGGAGCTTGGCACTGCACTTCGGGATGGTTTGCGGACTGCAGCGAACGCGAAAGCTGACTCTGATCTGGACTTGGCAGCCGCAGAGTTTGCTTCGGTATTCGCAACGGTCGGGGTCGGGGTTTTCCAGGTTGTCGTGACTCACCGCCTTTTTGTTTACGCGAAGCCGAAGCTCCTGAAACGATTCCCAAAGCCCGCCGCTCTGGAGGCGGAGCACAAAGCAAGTAGGGCAGCGGTGGAGCGAGCAGAGACCGAGCGGAAGGCGACCGAGCGGCAAGTGGAATCGGAACGTCAAAAGAGCGAAGCGAATAAAGCCAAAACCGCCAAGGAAAGAATGGCTGAAACCGCCAAAGCAGCTGCGGAGCTAGCGGCAGCGGCGGGGGTTAAGCCTGCAGCAGACAACCTCCCAAACTTAGCGGCCTACGGAGCGGCAGCCGTCGCTGTCGTGGCAGCCGGTGCCGCCGTTGCCTATCTCGCTTCAGAGGGTAAGAAATGAGCGAGCGAAATACTGCGTTGCTATTGGGTGCTGGTCTAACGGCCCTAACTGCTCTGGCGCTGGCGTTGCTTGGAGCCGCGCCGGGCAAAGGTGGAACGCCGTCCAATGTGGCTGATTCGCTAGACCTCGAAGCACTGGCAAGGATGATTGCCAGCGAGAACCCACGCGGCAGCCAGCGTCTCTGGGTAGAGCAAATATGGACTCAGCTTCGCGCCCGTAGGCCAAGCCAATCGATCTACGACCGTATTACCGGCGGGAAGGGATGGGGAGATCAAGACAGCCGCCGTCCAGTCAGCACCGTGAACCCCCCCACGGCGAAGCACTTGATGTTGGCCCGGCTTGTCCTGCTCGGTGACGCAGTTTCGGAGTTCGGAAAGAGTCGCAAGTTTTTTGAGCCACGCCAACAAGACCTCGCGTTCAGGGTCGCGGAAATGGCCCGAGCCAAGCAGCGAAGGGGCGAAGCGATAACCGACCAGGAGAAGCGATTGCTCGGCTACCGCCACGACGCTGACGGTATCAGGCGCAAGTGGTCGAGCGAAGGATCTCAGCTTGTTGGCACCATCGACGATGTTGAGTTTTGGTCATGAGTGACCGGGGCGACAGATTTGATCATGCAGACTTTCGGCGACCGGCTCCGAAGCCGCGAACCGAGACTGCGGAAAACACCGTCGTGTGGCCAGTTGAGCAACCGCGAGTCGGCCAGTCGGTGATGACTGATCGTAACGGCAAAGGTAGACCCCACTATGGGCTTGATTTGTTTGTTGCCGCCGGATCACCCGTCCGCGCCGCTGTGGCGGGAACGGTGCTGCGGGTGCTCGACGGGCGAAACGCATCCGACAACGATAAAAAGCGGGCCGGTCTTTGGGTAGATATCGGAGCTGACAACGGCCATGTCTACCGCTACTTGCACCTTGGGAGCGCGGACGTAGTAAAGGGGCAGCGAGTTACGGCGGGAACCCAGATCGGCACTGTGGCCGAGCGCCATGAATCAGGAAGTGGCCAGAGTCCACATTTGCACCTGGAAGTTCGGGCGGGCGACTGGACCGGAGGCGACTACGGAAAGCCCCTGGACCCTCTGCAAATACTCAAGAAGGGGATTGCTTAATGGGCAGCGATATCGACTGGAAAAACATCGGAAGCAAAGCTGTTGACATCGTTGCTGGCGTCGGCGGAGCAGTCGCCGGGGCCTACGGTGGCCCCGCTGCCGCCTCCGGTGTCCAAACTGCAGGCGGCGCTATCAAGTCATTCATCGACGAAGGTGACAAAAAGCAGAGCCGCAGGGAGCAACTCGATCGTCAGGACTTCCAGGCGCGGTCAAAGGTGGTGCCGCCCGCGCAAGTTGCATCTCCTACCAGTCCCGACGAGGCAATCACCCGCCGCGAGCTTGCCAAGCTCGGATACACCGCCGAGCAGATCGACGTGATTGTCGCCGGACCTGGCCGAGAGCCAACGCAAACATTGCCGGGTAAGGACGTGCCCGTCGTGCAGGGTGAGTCTACGAAATCAGTGGACTGGCAAAAGCTCGCGACGGTGGCAGGAGCCGCAATCAAGTCTGCCGTCGGAACCAACGCCGAAAGCTACGAGGGCACAAACACTGCTGTGCTCGAAAAGCCAGCAACACAGATTTTGGCTAGCTCTGCCGCCGCAAGCGCCAAGAGCTAGCCGCCAAGACAACGCGAAACGGAAAGGGGGCGCTGAATGAAATACCGATGGGAAATCAGGACCGGCGACACTTGGTATGCGGGCACCGACGCCAACGTATACCTCGGTCTCTCTGGCGACCTTGCCAGCATGAAAGAGATGGAACTGAACGATCCCGACACCTCAAATGATTGGGAAAAGGGGGATGTGAATCACGGAGGGTTTGAAACTGCGGACCTCGGTGATTTGCGAACAGGGACGTTGCGGCAGGACGGATCGAATGGCGGCAGTGATTGGACGGTGGACTACGTCAAGATCACAAACGACGAAGACGGTCGCGTGTGGCTGGCGGGGGTCAACTCTGAGCTACAGGGCAACCAGCCCAAGCGCCTTGTTTTTAAGTGGGTTGACCGGGGCCAGTATGACCAGATGGTGGCCCAGAAAAAGGCCGATGCCGCCAAGAGGGTCAGCGACCAAGAGGACGCCGAAGCGCAGCAGCAAGATGCCGAGGATGCGCGTCTCGCGGCTGAGGAAGAGAAGCAGTTTAAGAAGGAGCTTGAAAAGCAACGCAAGCAACTTCAGCGGGAAGTCCAGAGAGCAAAGATGGAGGCCGAGCTGGCGAAACTGCGCGGGCAGCTCACCACTCCGCCAACAAGCGGCGGCGGCGCGGGCGCTATGCGAACCGTCGAGCTTTATGGAGTCGTGAACGGTGCCAACGTGCCGTTGACTCAGGCCGTCCGCGTTGGCGGCGGAACAGTGCAGCTGCTGCCGGGTGCTCGGGTAATGCGTGGGGACGGGCCGGGCGATGGGATGGGTCTAGGCGGATCGCCCGGTAAATGGTCTTCCTACGTGGCTGATAGCCCTGCCAACTATGGGCTGCCGGTAGGCGTAGGTGTTTTGGGCAGCGATGGCTCACGCGGCTATGCGCTGTCCTCTCAGTTTCTTGCCCTCCTATTCGGGAGTGGCTGGGCAGGCGTAATCTCGTAACGGGAGGGACAGATCAAATGGGTCAAGACTTAACCGCAAGAGTGAATGTCATGGGACAGAACCCCGATGGCAGTCTAAACGTGCAAATGCAGGGCAATCCATTCAATCCGGGGGGCACCCAGCAAATGACGCAAAGCAACATGCCAACGGCCTACTCGGCAATGGTCGGCAACGTCCAGATCAATTTTGCAAGCGAAGCTGATTTGCTGAAAGCCAAATTGGCGATTCAGCAAATGACCGGAGGGGGCCAACAAGCGGGTTTGCCGCAGTTGCTCCCCGGTGGGGGCGGTGGCATGGGGGCGGGAGTCGGAAGCTGGCTGCCGCTCGCTGCCAATGCTGGCAGCGCAATAAACAACATTTTCCAGCGAGGCAATCTTGATCGAAAGATCAAGGACTACACCCGCCACCTCCAAAACCTGGCTGAAGCGCGGAGGCGCGTCGAAGGGCTCCAAACTAAGTATCCCGACCTGGTCCCGGCACTACTGGATATGGTCGATGCCGAACGAGGGGCTACGGAAACTGCACAGGCCGCGCTGGAGGACATGCTGTCTGCAAACGGTGTGGCCATCGGAGTGGACGTCGTCAAGGTGGCGAGCGATTGGATTGCCAACAGCAACCAGTCAGGCGGTGGTGGCATCTTTTCCGGTGGTAGCAGCGGCGCACTTCTCGCGGGTGGGCTCGGCCTGGGTGCCGGACTACTGGCCAGCCGCTCTAGCACGAACAACAAGTAAGAGGAGAACGCAAATGGATGACAGCGAAAAGCTAAGCGCAACATTGACGGGCATTGCCGTTGGGGCCGCTGCCCATGTTGTTCGGATGCAAGGTCAAACCGACGACCGGATCGACCGAAACCGCGACGACCTGTCGGCAACCCGGCGAGAACTTCGTGACCTGAAAGCAAACGGACACATCATTCGCGATACCATGCCGACGGTCGCTGATTTTCTTTCAGGCGTCGCGCTTGCTCACTCTGAGAGCCAAACGCCGCAGCTTCTGCCCAACCTAAGTAGCGTTAACCGGCCTGATCTGCTGGGCATGATCAAGTCAGCCGTCGCGGAATTCAAGTGGCCCCCATCCGAGGGCACCTACAGCGAGAACGGCTATATCACTAAGGCGGGCGAACTTACATCGCTCGGCTTGGTGCTGACCTATGAGGAAGTGCGGGCATTTTTGCACGGCTTGGTGCTCGGTTCATCGCCTAGCGAAACCCAGAAGCTACAGGCTCTCTTCGCATCGAGCGGGTTGATTCAGACGATTGTCGCACAGGGCTACACTGAGGCGCAGTGGCTGGCGCTTTGGAAGTCGCTGCTAGGCGGCGGAGTCCAGAACACCCCCGCGCCTACGATCACTCAATTGCCGGGTGCGTTTACGTCGGCCCTGTTGTTCGGTGCGAAAAACTCCGCGATGAACGTGAAAGTCACCGTCACGGGTGGCGTTAACGCGGGCACGCCTGTTGCTAAGATCAAGTTTGGAGCGGGAAACACTCCAGCCTATACCAATATCCCCGTGGTGGTGGTGGGCTCTGGTGTATTCCAGGTCGACAGTGTGAACAATCTGGAGTTCACCATCAGCACCCGCGTTGCCCTGGCGAATGGTGACACACCAATTGCCGCGATCTTGGTTGGCGATGCCGATTAGCGATACGGTGTCCGCCCTAACGACCGATCCGGGCTACCGCTTCATTGCCCAGCAGTTTGAGATTGTTCGTGGGAGCTGCGCCTGCGTCGGACCGGGGCCGATACCTGACCCCGACTTGATCGAGTGGGCAAACCAGATCAAAGCACAGTCGCTTGATCCGGCTTGCAGCTATCTGGCCGGTGCCCTCGCGCAAGCCGCTCTAGGCTGCTGCCCTACCGTGCCAAGCCCGATCAACGGTATTATTGCAGCAGGGGCTCGGGACCGCACGCTAGACCCAGGTGCTCGCATGCTCGGTAAGCTGCTGGACGGATTCGTAGATAACTGCTGCAGCGACTAACCTTCGACCGCTTGACCCTTCCGTCTCTCGCGCATACGCTTGTCGTATGCGCGTCTTTCCCCTCCTACCCCTCATTCTAGTTGCCGGATGCACGATCCCAGATCCGGCGACAGTTCCACTTTCTTGCGACCTGGCAAACCCATGCCCGTCTGGCCGAAGTTGCATTGACGGGCAGTGCTCGGAGGATCAGCCGGACCTGTCTATTGCTGTGGACCTCGGTATTGATGCGTCAATCGACGGCATGTTACCCGTCCCAGATTTGGCAGAGCCCAGCGGCTGCAAGGGTAGTGGATCGCGACTTGCGGCGGGCGAGTGGCGCTGCCCAGGCACGTTCGGCGGTGCCGTCAAGGCGTCGTCTCTCTGCGCGTCGGGCTACAGCGTGTGTGCAAAGCTCACTCCGGCTGCTCTGACCGCATGCAATACACAACCCGGATTCTTCGCCTCTACACAGATGGGTAGTCGCCGCGACACTGACCCAATCGGAACGAGCAAGTGCGACAATTCCGAGATTGTCAAGACAGTTTTCGGATGCGGTGGTGGTGGAACGCTTGCCTCGATGCTGTGCTCGGGTTTGACTAGAGTGATCGACTGCTCGGCAAGCGTCCTTACTTGGACTTGTGGGTCTACGTTGGACACCACAAGCCAAAACGTCGGCACAAATGGTGTGCTCTGCTGTAGTCCATAAATAGGCTTCTCAATATGCAAGAACAGGATCTAGTCGAGCAAATCACCAGTAGGCTTGGCGTTTCTGTTGGCGATTTGTCGTCCTGGTTTGTCGATTGGGAGGGTGAACACTTCCCCCTCATTACGTTTGCTCAGGCAAACCAAAGCACCCCCGAAGTCCTCGATATGTTGCTATCCAATCCGATTGGCACACCCATTTGCCTTATGGTTGAGGGCGTGGCCTCAGCGCCATTTATGCTTCTGCGCAAGATGCAGAAAGCGAAAGAGGCGAAACCGGCGAAACAGTCACTCAATCCGAACTTCTATTACACTGTCGAAGCATATGAGCTGGGGGGGGGCTTCCTTGCTTTTGTCGAACACGTCAAAGGTGTAGATGTGTTGAAAGCGAAGCGGAGCCTGTCAGCAAGTGCTGACGAAGCCGCACGCTTGCACTACAAAGTTTTGGCAGAAGGCGCACAGCCGAGAGTAGTGAGTGAGTATCACGCCAAAAGGAGACTGTTTTGAGCGCTGGAATTAAACCGGGTGATAGCTACCGAGAGTGTCCCCACGTATCGAATGAGAAAGTGGTTCGTCATTGGTGGGGTAGCCCTTCGGGGGTTTGGTTGGCGCTGTGCCCTAAGTGTCACAAGGACTACACTAGGAAAAAGCCGATCGAAACCGCAGCGGGTCTTCGTACTTTTGGCGCGGAGCGCCAAAAGCTCACGCTAGGCTTTATCAAGCACTAGCGTTACTTTTCCGGCGGATACGTGCAATTTCCGCGTTGATTTGCCTTCGTTGCTCTGGTGTTCCATCGGAGCGTGACAGCAGCCTGGCGAGAGCATGGCGCTTGTCATCGTGCCGGTCGTCCCGTTCCGGCTTTCCTGGTGGCACCTGAGACGGCCTTGCTGGTCGCTTTGCGCATGCTGCCCAACAGTGGGCATCCTCGCATTGCTCCTCGATCCAGAGATCACACGACCGACAAAAAGCCGCATCAAAAGGCCGCGAGTGTTCCGCTTCCTGACCACACTTCGCACAACAGATCATGACTTGCCTCGCCTAGCCCTCTGGGCCATTCCCAGCCCTATGCTACTTTTCTGGCGGTTACGGGCAAATTTCCGCCTCGAATCGGACTTGCGTAGCCATTCCGAGCGCGTGACTGGTGGTAGATTGCGGGCATCCCATGCCAATGAATCTCGATTCGTTCATCGCTCGCTGGTCTAAGTCCGCCGCCGCAGAGCGCGCCAACAAAGATCACTTCGTCCTCGACCTATGCGAAGCCCTCGACGTTCCCAAGCCCGAGCCGACGACGGGCGACCCGGAACACGATCGTTATGTCTTTGAGCACGACGCGAAGATCCTGCACGACGGTGGCAAGATCACCATCGGTAAGATCGATCTGTATAAAGAAGGCTCGCTCATCCTCGAAGCCAAGCAGGGCTCAACCGAGAAATCGAAGAAGCGAGGCACGGCACGCAGGGACACCCCGGCTTGGTATATTGAGATGCGCGACGCGTTCGGGCAGGCGCTTGGCTATGCGCGCACCCAGAACAAGCCACCGCCCTTCATCATCGTTGCAGACATCGGTTACTGCTTCGACCTCTATGCCAGCTTTGACGGAACGCAGAACTACACGTCCTTTCCTGAGCCACACACATCGCGCATCCTGATCAATGATCTTGCTAAGCATCGCGACCTGCTGCGGGCGATCTTCCTCGAGCCGCGCAGCCTTGACCCATCGCTACGAGCCGCCCGTGTCACACGAGAGGTAGCTGGACACCTGGCCGAGCTGGCGAAGTGGCTGGAGGCGAAGAAGCATCCCTCAGAACTCGTCGCCAAGTTCCTGATGCGCTGCCTTTTCACAATGTTCGCCGAAGATGTCGGCCTACTGCCGGACCACCTGTTTACAAGCGCCATCGAGAAGTATTGGTTGCCCAATCCGAAGAGTTTTGTCGGCGGTGTGCAGTCACTGTGGAAGGCGATGAACGAAGGCGGCGACTTCCTGGTAGGCAAGCTGCTGCATTTCAATGGCGGTTTGTTCCGTGAGCCCGTCGCGCTGCCGCTGGATGCAGAGGGACTGAAGCGGCTGCTCGAAGCGGCCAAGTGTAACTGGGCCGATGTCGAGCCAGCCATCTTCGGCACGCTTATTGAGAGAGCCCTCGACCCCCGCGAACGTCAGGCGCTCGGAGCGCACTACACCCCACGCGCCTACGTCGAGCGGCTTGTTCGCCCCACGATCGAGGAGCCCCTTCGCGCCGATTGGGATGTTGTGCAAGCGGAAGTGCGCCAGCTTGTTGCGGCTGGGAAGGAAGACGCGGCCCGCAAAGCTGTGCGCACGTTCCATCAAAAGCTCTGTTCGGTGCGCGTGCTCGACCCAGCCTGCGGCTCCGGTAATTTTCTCTACGTCAGCCTCGACCTTTTCAAGCGACTGGAAGGCGAAGTCCTGGGCATGCTGGCCGGTTTGGGCGAGACACAGAAGCTACTGCACATGGAAACTGTGCGCGTGACCCCCGCACAGTTCCTGGGCATCGAGATCAAGCCCTGGGCCAAGGAGATCGCCGAGCTAGTCCTGTGGATCGGCTACCTGCAATGGCACTTCAAGACCTACGGCAAGAGCCTTCCCGTGCCAGAGCCGGTCTTGCAGGACTACAAGAACATTGAGTGCCGCGATGCTGTGTTGGCCTATGACCGGGTCGAAATGGTTTTGGATGAGAAGGGCAAAGCCGTGATGTGCTGGGATGGGATTTCATACAAGAAAAGCCCGATCACTGGCGAAGACCTCCCCGACGATAAGGCCCAAGTGCCAGTTTACCACTA
>Ga0075163_10005257_pt1 | contig 17296 bp, 17 predicted proteins | sample JI1023141ADNA_FD_71478 | JGI IMG/M metagenome (GOLD analysis project Ga0075163, IMG submission 71478) | Wastewater effluent complex algal communities from Wisconsin, to seasonally profile nutrient transformation and Carbon sequestration -... | ecosystem: Engineered > WWTP > Effluent > Algae...
AAGGCATCCTCGAGCGTTTCGTGCACCGTGGTCTCATCGTGTGCGAGGAGTTTGTCCCACCACTGGGTGGCGGTCTGCTGGTGCTCGAGGTGGGCGCGGCGGGCCTGTTCCCACTGAGTGTCGGCATCGTGTTGTCCCGCGTCGCGGGCCCAGCGTTGGGCGTCGCGCCGTTTGGCTCGATCGAAGACGGACAGTCCGTCGAAGGCCTGCTTCTCCCGAGCGGCGATGAATGGGGCCGGGTCCGGTCGCGAGGGGGAGGGCAGCAAGGGCCGGGTGGCGGGGGTGAACTCCTGCAGATGCAAGGTGAGCAGCGAGCGCTCCAGAGCCATCACCGATCGGATCGCCTCCTCGCGCTCGGCAGCGGCGGCCTGGCGCTGCAGCTCGGCGAGGCTGGCGCGCGTCGGCCCGGCGCCGGGCGACGGCGCGGTACGTGGAGGTGCGGTCGACCCGACAGTGTTGTAGAAGGTGAAAGGGCCTACGCCGCTGGAGATTCCGGTCCGGCCGCCGCCGATGTGCACGCGGGCGGCGCGGGGGCCGACGCTGGTGCGGACGCCGCGGTTGGACACCCGGATTCGTACCCCGGGAGCCAGCTTGAAGTTCATGCCGAAGCCCATGATGGGTCTCCTTCGCTGCGGGGTGGAGTCTCTGCCGGGACGGGAGTCACCACGATGTGGGCTCGCCCGCCGGGTCGCGTCCCGCGACGAGCGCGATGATGTCGCCGAACCGTGAGCCGACGGCGAGGGTGTCGGGGATGAAGCGCCAGCCGGTCCCCGTCCACGGGTCAGCCACCACCGTGTCGTCCGCGTCCAAGACAATCCGGTAGCTGTAGTCGGCGATCTCGCGAAGGAGTGGCTGGGGCCCCGACGCGCTGTCGCGGTGGTCTCCGATGAGAACCACGGCGTGGCCGGTACCGCTATTGAGCAGCCGCGCGATCGCTTCGGACGATTCTGGAGGGAACCCGTAGCCGGGATCAGTGATCACGGTGATGCCGGCGACGGGGGTGGTGGGTGCTGAATCCTGTTGCAGGGCAGCCAGGTCGGACTCAAGGACCAACGCCTGCAGCCGTGCAGCGACGTCGGTGTGCGAGGTGACAGCGGGTCGGGGCATGCAAGGGTGAAGGTGCTGGGTCAGCGCCGTGAGCGCGGACGCCAGATCAATGACGTCCACGGTGGTATGGGGTACAGCGGCCAGCAGCCGGGCCAGGACAGCGCCCGCGACGGGCATGGCTGCGGCGGCGTTCTGTGTGTCGATCCACAAGGGTCGGCGCAACGGCAGCGAGAGACACAACGGGATGGCCAGAGGTCCAGCGGCGGGCACGGTGAGGGTGCCCAGTCGGACGCCGTGGCAGGGCTGCGGTCGATGCTGCCAGGCCGCTGCAGTCCAGGGGGCCAGAGCGGCCGGCAATTCGTGGTCGAGGGCCGCCAGTTCGGCAGTCAGGTGCGCGGCATCGCGCCGATAGTCTGCGGTGGCCGCGGCGATGACCTCATCGTGGCGGCGCTGGGCTTCGGCCAGGGCGTGCTGGCCGGCGGTGGTGTTGCGGGTAGCCGGATCGGCGACCGCGGCCGTCATCTCGGTGTCGCGCCGGTCCTCGGCGAAGCCGTGCGCGGTGATCAGCGCCGCGGTGCTGCGGGCGGCGTCCTCGTAGATCATCGAAATTCGCTCCAGCGGATTCTGGTCACCGAGCGGGGTGATCGGCGGCGACCCGGGGACTGGAGTGGCCGGTGCTGCAGGGGAGCGGTTCGGCGCTGGGATGCCGTGCGCGCGTGCCATTTCCGCGAGGCCCCCGGCGTAGCCCTGGCCGATTGCCCGTACCTTCCAACGGGGGCCGCGGCGGTAGAGTTCGAGGCAGATTACCGCCGGGTGGGCGTCCGCGGCGGAGACGTCGAACACGGTAGCGTGGCCCGCGTCGTGGGCCAGGGCGCACGTCAGCGCCTCGCGGTCGGGATGGGGAGTCAGCGCGATACACAACACCCGCGCCGCCGTGTCCGGGAGTGCGCCGAGCCGGATGGTCAGCCGGCTGGTTTCGGCGTTGATCCCGGGACTGCCCGCTGGGTTGCTCGCATCGCTGTAGCCGGCGCCGGGCAGATTCAGGGGGCGGCGCTGGTCGTCGAGGACCAGCGCCGCCACCTCCATGTGCGCAGGCTGTACGGTGAATACCAGTGTCTCCGAATCCAGTTCGGTGTTCTGCCCGGCGATGAGCCGCTGTTCGGACACTGGTCAGAGGAACCGGGGGAGCTGCGGGATTGCTTCGCCAGCGTGTTTGGCGGTCATGGGTTCGCCGATGGCCTGCATCTTCCATTCCGGTCCGACGCGCATGAATTTGGCCATCACCATTCCGGTGCAGCGTAGGCCGGCGCCTTGGAGGGTGTAGCGGGCAAGTTCGGCGCCGGTGGTGGCGTCGACGAGTCGGCAGAATGCGTTCGAGAGCTGGTCGAAGGTGTGCCCGCGGTAGGAGGTGACGATGAAGATCACCGTGGTGACGTAGGCCGGGATCCGGGTGAGGTCGACGTTGATGACTTCGTCGTCGCCGTCGCCTTCGCCGGTGAGGTTGTCGCCCTGGTGGCGGATGGATCCGTCCTTGGAGGCGAGTTGGCCGTAGTAGCAGGTGTCGACGGGCTGGTGTTCGGCAAACAGGACTGCGGAGGCGTCCAGGTCGACGTCGGGGGTCCGGTTGCCGAACATGCCTTTCTTGATGGGGTCCCAGCCCAGGCCCATCCGGATTTGGGTGAGGGCGACGCCACCGTCTTTGCGCAGCGAAACGCGTTGTCCCTTGGTCAGGTTGACGGTTCGGCCTTTGACCAGGCTGACCTCGCCCGAGTTCTGCGCCTGTGGGGGTGTGACCGGCTGAGGCGGGGGAGGTGGGGTCGGTGCGGGCGGTGGCGTGACCGGGTGGGGCGGCACGGGTGCGGTGGGCGGCGGAGGTGTCACTGGAGGTGCTGCCTGGGCGGGGGGTGCCGGGGCGTCGTCGACGCTGACGCCGTGGTCGGTGACCAGGGCGGCGAATCCGCCGGCGTAGCCCTGGCCCACGGCGCGGACTTTCCAGCTGCTGTCGCGCCGGTAGATTTCGGCGGCGATGACGATGGATTCGGTGGACAGGCCGTCGATTCGGTACTCGTAGAGCAGGTTTCCGGCGGCATCGCTGATTCGGGCGATCGGCGGGGCTGACTGCCCGAAGGTGGTGTTCGGGTTGTCGAGGGTGATCACCGCGCGGACCCGCGCGATATCGGCGGGCACCGCAGCCAGGGTGACGGCCAGGCTGGCGGGCTGCCCGGCCGCCCCGGGCTGCAAGCGGACCCCGGGGCCGGTGGGCTGGTTGAAGAAGACGAAGTCGGCGTCGCTGCGAACTTTGCCGGATTCGGTGACCAGCAGTGCCGATAGGTCCGCTGGGGCATACAGCTCAACGGAGATCACCAGATCGCCGGTATTGAGCGGTCCGTTCTGGCCTTTGCTCAACTGTGTCGTCAACGGTTGTCCTTCCTCTCGCCCGAGTGGGCGTTGCTGTGCTGAACAGAATGGGAATCGGGGGTGGCGCCCGGTGTTCGGGCCGCGAACCAGGTGAGGATGTCCTCGGCGGCGCGGGCGCCGGTGACATCGCTGATAGTGAGGTGCGGGCGCTGCCAGCCCATCGAGTGCAGTTCACCGTGTGCCGGCCGGATCGCCGCCGTGGCCAATTCGAGCATCGCGGCGTCGAGGGCGCCGTCGCCGGCGGCGAGGATCGGGGACCCGGGCGGCAGGTCGCCGGTGTCGATGAGCCGATGATGCAGGGCAGCAACGGCTTCAGCTTTGCACAGGGACTGCGGGACCGTGTAGATCTTGCGGCCCTGCCGGGACACGGTCCAGCCACGCGGTGCGCACCACTGCTGCCAGTCGACCACGAATTCGGTAGGGAGGGCCGTCTCGTCGACGACGAGATAGCAGAACAGGTCCTCGGCGGTGCGTAGGTTGTGTACCCAGCTGTCATCGATGCGGGCCTGCAGTTCGCCGAGGATGTGTGGCAGCGGTGGGCCGCCGGCCCGTATCCGGGCGGCGACCCTCTCGGCCCAGTGCGAGTCGGGGGCGCCGTCGATCAGGAGATTGCCGCCGTTGCTGGTGATGGCGTAGCGGTAGGGCGCGCCGGGCAGGGTGATTCGGGTGTACTGCGCGATGGTGCGGGTAGTGGTGGGGACCACGAAATGTCGGGTCGCCAATTGCCGCAACAGGTCTGCAGCGGCGGGCGTCATGTAGGAGATGGGCTCGTCGCGGTAGATCTCTACGCACTGCTGCGCCGGCGGGTTGGTGTCGAAAAAGCGTCGCGAGTAGATCAGGGTGCGGTCCAGGTCGCTGGCGATCAGTACCGTCACTGGGTCACGTCCTTGATCAGGCCGACGCACGCGTACGCCAGGTCGGGGTCATGGGTTACCGGGACGCCACGGTCGGCGGCGAGCAGCCGGATGTGCCGGTGCTCGGGTGCGTCGGGGTCACGCAGGATGACGCGCCACGGCAGGCGCCGCAGCAGGACGCGGGTCGTTTCGCCGATCCCGGGTTTCACGAAATGGGTTGTGGCGATGCCGTAGTCGCGGCGGATGCGTTCCACCGTCGTCATCCCAGCCCAGGTCGGGGTCCGGTCGGTGGCCGCCACCGCCGTCGTCTGGGCCAGGGCGGCGGCGGCCACGTCGTCGAAGCGGGCGCTGACCGCATCGAGGAATATCCCTGAGTGGTCGTCGGCGATGAGGTCGCGGTAGAACTTGGCGCCGTGGAAGTCGTCGGGTGCCAGTAAGCGGCGGTTGAGTACAGTGCGTGAAATCAGCCCGGAGACAGTGGAGTTCAGGCAGGCCGATGCGATGAGAAAGTCGTCGCGGGTGCCGTAGGTGCGGACGCAGTGGCCGGGGTCGGCCAGCACCGCGAGGTCGGGGTTGAACCGGACACCGGTCGCAGTGGCGTAGTCGCCGAGCGCGGCGGCCAGTTCTTGGGTGATGGCGCCTTTGCCGGTCCAGCCGTCGACGAACACGACGGTCGCTGGGTCGTGGTGGGTACGCAGGTAATGCAGTGCGGCGGTGTCGATTCCGCGGCCCCGCACGATCGACACCGCGTAGTGGGGCAACGTTAGCCGGTGGTGGTGGGCTGCCCAGCGGCGCATCAGGATGCCGATGGGGGTGCCCGCGCGGGCGAGGGACACCAGGGTGATGTCTCGGCCGCGTTCGTTGAGGATGAGTTCGGTGACCACGCCGACGGCGGTGGCGAGCCGGGCCGCGGTGTCGGCGAGGACCTCGTTGAACAGTGTCCGGTAGGCCGGGTCGGGCTGGTATTCGATCGGCAGTGATTCCGCGTAATGGGCACGCCCGGACTGGATTGCGTGTTCGCGGGTGACGGCATCGGCTTCCAGCGTGACCTCGGAGAGGTCGGTCAGCAGCCAGCTGACCTCGTCGCCGGCGTAGCTGCCGAAGGTGGGACCGGTTAGGGGGGTGCTCATGCGGGCCCCCGCGCGGCGGACAGGGCGACGTAGCCGGGCGAGTCGACCACAGCGCTGAAGACGTCGTAGCCGGCCGCGGTCAGGACGTCGGTGAGGCCGGCGGCGCCGGCGGCTGCCGCGGTGTCCATCACGACGACGGCTTGGGTGCGCGCGGCACCCGGTCCGGCGGGCCAGCCGTTGTACAGGTAGCGGGGACCGCTCTCGCCGGATTCGCCTGCAGGGAACTCGAATCCGGTGCGCAGAGGGTATCCGGGGTCGTCGACCACATAGGCCGGTGACCGTGTGCTGGATTGGAACCGGGTACCGAAGCCGTGGGCGGCGAGGTGTTCGGCGATCCGCAGCGGCAGATACATGAGCTCCTCATGGCCGACGACCAGCACCGGCCGCCCCGGGTCGAGCTGGGGGGTGAGGTGCGCGGCCGCGGCGACGACGGCGGCGCTGAACGCCGGTCCATCTGAGCGCAGGAAGCCGTGCCGGCCACCGTCAGGGACATCCTGCATCCAGGGCAGGGCCACGGTTCTGGCACTGCCGGGACCGTCGGGATGGACGGGGTTGAGCCGGGGGGCGGGCAGTGCGCACACCTGCTCGGTGAGGGTGTCGGGGGTGCTCACCTGGCCGCCGGCGAGGCTGATGAAGTCGATCGCCGTCTGCAGTGCCTGGGCGGTGGCGTCCACCTGCCGGCGGTGGGCGTCGGTGCGGACGTCGACCAGGGAGGCCACGATGTAGCGGGGTCGGGGCTGCCGGCAGTGCAGGGCCTCGATGGTCGCCAAAGCGGTATTGCCGGTGGAGATTTCGTCGTCGACGATCACCAGCGGGCGGGGCCGGCCGAACGTCGCGGACCCGGCTGGCTGCAGCAGGTGATCAGTGGCGTGAGAGTGCCCCTCCTGGAACCCGGCGTAGATGTGCTCGGGCGGCGCGGGTCGGCGGGTGCTGTGCAGGTAGACGGTGGCGTCGAGTTCGTCGGCGACACAATGGCCGAGTCCGGTGGCGGTCTCGGCCATGCCGAGTACCTCGACGGCCCCAGGCCGCAGGGCTGCCACCGCCGCGCCCAGACGCCGACCGGCGTCACGAACGACGGTGGGGGACACCGCGATGTGCTTGCCCAACACGGTCGACACCAACAAGTGGGCCCGGCGCGGGTTGCGCCGGAGCCCGGGCTGGACCAACGCGCTCAAGGGTTGTCCGTCGGAGGTGCCGGCACCGTCGTGCAGCCGGAGCCCGAACTGCGCGGTGGCCCAGGCGTGTGGGGTGGTGGTCACGTGTCGGCCAGCCCGGTCAGGAAATCGACGAAGGTGACACCCCGGCGCGCGACGCCGAACACCTGGGCCCGGCGCAGTACATGTTGGGCCCAGATGCGGTGCGGCCGTATCTCGTTCATCTTGTTGCGGTATTCCGACCGGCGCACACCGCCGGATTCGGCGGCCAGGACGTCGGTGGCGTCGCGGTACTCCTCGTGGCTGACCACCGACAGCGCGTGGACGGCGGGCGCATGCGTGGGGTGGATGACCGTCTTTCCGATCAAACCGTTGGCTCGGTCCAGACTGATCTCTCGCAGCAGGCCGTCGAGGTCGCGGCGGACCAGGCCGTCACGGAACCCCGTCGCGTCGTGTTCTCGGAACGGGGTGGCGCGAAGCTGGGTACGGAAGAGGCGTTCGTGGTCGGCGAAGTACTCCCAGACCGGGGCGGTCACGACGAAGCCGGTGCCATCGGTGCGGGCGAGTTGGTTGACGATGTCGGCGATGACGGCACTGACGACCTGGACGTCGTAGATCGTGTGGTCGCGGTCGCGGCGAATGCCGAACATGCCGCATAGATCGGTCGCCCCGATTCGGACGGCGAGGACCGAATCACGGTGCCGGGCAAGCAGTTCAGACACGCCGCGCAGCTCGTCATGCCGGGACTCGCGGTAAACGATCTGCGGGGACTCGAGCACCGGCATGCAGTAAAGCGGCCGGCTCAATGCCGCGGCGGCGGTCGCGGTCTGGACCAGGAAGTGTTCCCCGGTGGTGGCCTCGAATTTCGGGATGACGAATCCACGCAGGACGTCAGCGCCGGCGCCGAGGCCGGCGGTGATCCGTTCGATGCAGTCGCGGGTGCGCACCCGGACAAACACCATGGCCCGTAACGGTTCCGTTGCGGCGGCCAATGCGTCGAGGGTGACGATGGTGTTGGCGAGCGCCGCCGCGGTGGCGTGTTCGTCGATGGCGTCTTCGAGGTCGAGCACCATCGAGCAGATCCCCTCGGCGGCGCGGCGGGTCACGGTGGCCGCCAGGTCGGGGCGGTCGGCCGGCATATAGAGCGTGGCTCCCAGTGCGGTCGCCAGCACGTCGCGATCGGCGTTGGCGGCGAGCTCCTCGGGAGCCCGGAAGAACAGCCGGTGTCGGTCAGCCTCACCGAGGTGGTGGAAATGCTGCACCGCCGCATGCTGACGCGTCGCCTCCGCGGCGGTCATCGTGCTGCCGCCTGCTGGCGGATGCGGGTGACGATGGTGCTCACGTACTGCGAAACCTCTTCCAGGGCAAGGTGATACTTCCAGTAGTCCGGGTGGCGGCCGGTCAGGGCCGCGACGGTGCGGTCGATGCGGGCTACCTGCGCATCGAGGACGGTGCCCCATTCAGTGACGGCGCCTCGGTCCACGGCCAGCCGCTGGGCATCGCGGACCCGGAACCGGGCGTTGCGCTCGGCTCCGGCGGGGTCGGCGCGCAGTGTGCGCAGGGTGGTGAGGCGTTCGGTCACAGCGTCGACGAGGTCAGCGGCGGCGCCCAGCTCGTCGCGGGCCTGACCGGACAGGGCTGCGGCGTTCTCGGGCCGCTGCTGGGCCAGTGCCGCGGCCGCCTGTTCGAGCAGGGCCTTGGCGGCGGCGATGTGCAGCCGGCCGCGGCGTTCGTTGTCGCCGAGGTCGGCCGAGGAGTCGGCGTGGAATTCTTTGAGCAGCGCCGAGAAGGAGGCCGCCACGGTGTCCGCGCGGTGGCTGGTGGCGGCCAGTCGGGTCTGCACGGAAGCCAGTGTGCGGCGGGCGCGTTCGTCGATATGGGGGGCGGCGGCCACCGCCGCATCCAGGCCGGTGGCCGCGGACCGCAGCCGCTCGGCGGCGCCGCGGGTGGCGGCGACGTCACCACGGGCGACGGCCGCTTGGAGGTCGTCGCGTCCGGTCTCGACGAGGTTGTGGGCCGACTGCACCGACCCGTATGCGGCCAGTTGTGGGTCTAGGGCGGACCATCGCTGCAGCGTGGCGACCGCCAGCGCCACCGATGCCTGGGCCTCCGCCGCGGCGGCCGAGGCGGCGCCGACCGCCGAGTCCAGGACGCGCCGGTGCCGGTCGTAGAAGGCATCCAGGCCCGTGCGGGCGGTGTCGATGGCGCGCCCGAGATCTGCCGGTGACATTGGAGGGCCGGCCGCGGAATCCGGTGTCACGGCGGCCAGGTACTGCGTGGTGGCTGCGTAGGCACGGTCCCGCGCGGTGGCCCATTCTGCGGTCAACGACGGGTCGGAGTGTCCGGCGATGGCGATTTCGACTGCATGTTGGGCGACGTCGAGTCGACGCTCCATGTCGAGGAAGGCGCTGGTTATTTCAGCGGGTAAATAGAGGTGGGTGCTGTCGTCGCGCGTGCTGCGGGACCGCCTCCCCCAGCGGTTGGACACACAGCGAGATTACAGCTAGACACGTAGGGAATCTACAGATAACGTGGTGTCAATATTTGCTGTAATGCATCACGGGGGACCAATATCGCTATACGGGGCTGGCTGCTGCCATCTCCGTCGTTGAGGTGTTCCAGCAGATAGAGGCCGATACGGCCGATTCGGCAAATTCACAGTTTCAGGAAGGCAAATCGAATGGGTGTCAGTCTGACCAAGGGCGGGAACGTTTCGCTGACTAAGGAGGCGCCGAACCTGACCGCCGTGGCCGTCGGCCTGGGCTGGGACATCCGGACGACCACGGGAACCGACTTCGATCTGGACGCCAGCGCCATCGCCACCGGCGAGGACAAGAAGGTGCTCAGCGACAAGCACTTTATTTTCTTCAACAACCTGAAGTCCCCGGAAGGCTCGATCGAGCACACCGGTGACAACCTCACCGGCGAGGGCGAAGGCGACGACGAGGTCATCAACGTCGACCTCGCCGCGACCCCGCCGACCATCACCAACATTTACTTCCCGGTGTCGATCTACGACGCTGACGGCCGCTCGCAGAGCTTCGGTCAGGTGCAGAACGCCTTCATCCGCGTGGTCGACCGCTCCAACGGTAAGGAGCTCGCGCGCTACGACCTGTCCGAGGACGCCTCGACCGAGACCGCGATGGTGTTCGGGGAGCTGTACCGCAACGGCGCCGAATGGAAGTTCCGCGCTATCGGTCAGGGCTACGCGTCCGGGCTGGCCGGGATTGCCCGCGATTACGGCGTCAACGTCTAGAACTGGCACGATCGACGTCCGCCGGTATCACCGGCGGACGTCTCTGTCGTCGAATCCAATTGGGGGAGTTGGCACATGGTGACACGTATTTTTGGCATCTCGTTTGTGGTGAGTGCGGCGGCGTTGGTCGTCGCCTTCCTCTACGGGGGGCCGCAGGCACTGATCCTGGCCGCGGTTCTGGGCATCTTTGAAGTGTCGTTGTCGTTCGACAACGCCGTCATCAATGCCACCGTGCTGCAGCGAATGGATGAGTTCTGGCAGAAGATGTTCCTGACGGTGGGAATCCTGATCGCGGTGTTCGGGATGCGGCTGGTCTTCCCGTTGGCCGTCGTGTGGATCACTGCCGGCCTCGATCCGGTCCAAGCGATCCACATCGCGCTCAACCCGCCAGCTGACGGCGCCGCCCACTTCCCCGACGGGTCACCGAGCTACGAGACCGCCCTCACCGCCGCGCACCCTCAGATCGCCGCATTCGGTGGCATGTTCCTGATGATGCTGTTCCTGAACTTCATCTTCAGCGAGCGCGAAATCACTTGGCTCAGTTGGCTTGAACGGCCGCTGGGCCGGGCGGGCAAACTCGACCAGCTCGCCGTTGTAGTTGCACTTGGTGCATTGTTGGCCTCCGCGGAGTTTCTCGTCGACGAGGAGCATGTGCCGACGGTGCTGTTCGCCGGGGTGCTGGGATTGGGAAGCTACATTCTCATCGACGGGCTCGGCGCGATGTTCAACGTCGACGAGGGCGGCGAGGAGGCTGAGTCGGCCGGACCGTCGAACCTGGTTAAGGCCACCGGCAAAGCAGCATTCTTCCTCTTCCTCTATCTCGAGGTGCTCGACGCATCGTTCTCCTTCGACGGGGTCATCGGTGCGTTTGCGATCACCAGCGACCCGATCATCATCGCCCTCGGCCTAGGCTTCATCGGCGCGATGTTCGTTCGGTCGATCACCATCTTCCTGGTCCGCAAAGGCACCCTGTCGGACTACGTGTACCTCGAACACGGAGCACACTGGGCCATCGGTGCGCTGGCGGTGATCCTATTGATCTCGCTGGGGATCCACGTCGACGAGATCCTCACCGGGTTGATCGGAGTCGTGCTGATCGCGGCCGCCTTCATCTCCAGCATCATCCGCAACCGGCGCGCCGCCGGGTCCGACGCGGAATCCCCGTCATCCGTCCTGACGAATTGAGCCACCCATGGGAATCGACTACAACAAGCGGCCCGCCGCTGCTCCTGCTTCAGCCCCAGCGGCACCGCCGGCTTCCCCCGGGGTGAACCTGTCGAAGATCAGCCTGACCAAGGCCGCGCCCCAGGTGAACCTGACCAAACCCGGTGAGTCCCAGGGCGTTATGCGAGTCAACCTGAACTGGTCGGCCGGAAAGGGCGGTTTCTTCGGCCGCAAAGCCTCAGTCGATCTCGACCTAGGTTGCCTCTACGAGCTCGCCGACGGCAGCAAGGGCGTGATCCAGGCGTTGGGCAACACTTTCGGCGCCCAGGACCGGCCGCCCTACATTTCCCTCGACGGTGACGATCGCAGCGGCGCGGTCGCCGGCGGCGAGAACATGCACATCAATCTCGCACAGCCCCAACAGTTCCGGCGGATTCTCATCTTCGCGATGATCTACGAGGGAGTGGCCAACTGGGCCGCCGTCGACGGGGTAGTGACCCTGTACCCGACATCGGGCCCGCCGATCGAGGTGCGCCTTGACTCACCGGTCAATGGTGCCGCAATCTGCGCAGTCGCCCAGGTGTACTACGCCAACAATGGCCTGCACGTACAGCGGGAAGTGAAGTACATCAACGGATCCCAGAGCGACCTCGATCGTGCCTACAGCTGGGGTATGCGCTGGAAAGCGGGCCGCAAGTAGCGGCGTCGGCCAACGACGTGGGGCGGACTCACGCCGGCGTCTAAGGCAGGTGCAGTGGGCGACGTTTTCTAATTGAGTGTTCCCTCGGCTGCGGACGCTGACCGCACGCTCGCAGACGTCAACGGAGTTCAGGAAGGTATCTATGGCCCAGCTCTACCAGACATCGAGCAAGGTGATCGAAGCGCACGTGAACAACACGTCGATCCGGGCACTGAGCGGATCGATGATCGCCTACGAAGGCACCATCTCGTTCAAGTCAGCCGGCTTCGGCGGCGGCTCCGGAATTGTGGCCGGGCTCAAGCAGCGCGCGACCGGCGAAGCGCTATCCCTGATGGAGTGTCAGGGTGTCGGGCGCGTGCTGCTCGCCGTCAATGCTCAGCACGTCACCATCATCGACGTTAACAACGAGCAGCTGAAGGTCGAATCGCGCCAGCTGCTGGCACTGGCCGGCAATCTGCAGACCAATGTGACGTTCGCTGGGCTGCGCGGAGCATCATCGGGCCAGGGGCTGTTCACCACCGTGGTGTCCGGGCAGGGGCAGGTAGCCCTGCTGTCCGCCGGCGGCCCGCTGATCCATCTCGAGGTGTCACCCCAGTACCCCCTCGTCGTGGACCCTGACGCGTTCGTGTGCGCGAAAGGCAATCTGCAGCAGTCGTTTGTCACCGACGTGTCCTGGCGGACCGCGGTCGGCCAGGGCAGCGGCGAGGCGTTTTCGCTGCGCTGGGAAGGCTCTGGCCTGGTGTCGATTCAGCCGGCCGAGCGATAGGAGTCACGACGGTGTTCACCAAGGTCAACTCGAAGGTCGTGAAAGTCAACGTCGGTCAGGTCGGCGGTGTCGTCGCCCGCGCCGGGGCGATGCTGCTCTACACCGGCCAGGTGTCGTTCGCGCCGCACCAAATCCCGGGCGCGGGCCAATTCGGCGGCATGGGCGGAATCGTTCGGCTCGCCGGTCGCATGATGCAGGGCGAACACGAGCGCACCATGCTCGCCCAGGGCAACGGCGAGGTGCATTACGGCTACGCCGGTCTTGATGTCCACACGGTGGACATTGCCCCGGGCGCGGTGTTGCGGGTGGAGGCTTCCCGGCTGCTGGCCAACACCGCGGGCCTGCAAAGTTCTGTGGTGTCGGTGGCCAGCAGTGGTGGGTCAGGTGGTGGCGGCGTGATGGGAATGCTGCGCGGGGCGGCGTCCGGAGCGCTGACCGGTCAGGGCATGTTCACCACGCAACTGTCCGGTCAGGGCAGCGCTGTGCTGCTTGCCCATGGCGGGGTGATCGAAATGCAGGTCGGCGGCCCGTCGCCGGTGGTAGTGGATCCGCAGGCATTCGTCGCCGCCTACGGCAACGTGCAGACCGAACTCAAGACAGCGCTGAGCTGGCGTGACGCCGTCGGTCGCGGATCGGGCGAGGCCATGCAATTGCATTGTGTCGGACAGGGAATCGTCTTCGTACAGGCCTCAGAGGAGAAGCTATGAGCCAGGTGCTCAACCCCATCACGTTGCCGAACGACGACAACGTGCCCGACAACCACTACGCATTCTGCATCAACCTGGTGTCCCCGTGGTTCATCCGCAAGGGCGCGATGATCGCGTACTACGGGCAGATCGATTTCCGGGCACTCACCCACGGCCTGCACGGCGGCCTGCTGCACATGGTGGCCCAGCAGTTCTCGGCCCCAATGTATTTCGGTGACTACACGGTCGCCGAGGGGCAAGGCAAGCTGATCATCGGCGACCGCGGGTACGACATCAACTCGTACGATCTCGACGACGGAAACCTCACGATCCGCGCGGCGAATCTGCTGGCCTTCGAGCCGGGCTTGTCGATGAATCAGTCGATCGTGCCGGGGTTCGTGACCCTGCTCGGTACCGGAAAGTTCCTCGCATCGTCCAACGGGCCAGTGATGTTTGTTGAACCGCCGGCCCGTGTCGATCCGGAGGCCCTGGTCGGCTGGGCTGACTGCCCGGCGCCGAGCCACCACTACGACCACGGCTGGGTGACCAACATGATCGCAGCGGGCGCGGCACGGTTCGGCGTGAACACAGGTGAGGAACGGCAGTTCGACTTCACCGGCGCCGGAACAATTCTCGTGCAATCCAGCGAGAAAGTTCTGAGCGATTCAGCAGTGGTCCGCACCATCGAGAACCAGCTTCACGGTCTGACGTCGACCGGACTGCAACACCTCAACGGGGTGATCAGCTCCCAATTGGCCAGTCAACAGCACCGCTGAACTACATAGCGACCTCGGGGACCGCATGCGATCGGTCGCAGACCGTCGGGCGGCGCTGCGCGGTGCTGCACAACGAGTTGTCGCCAAACATGTGGATCGCCAGTTGAATTCAACGGATCAGGGGGACTGGGAATGGCCAATGTGGCCAAAGGATCGAAAACCGATCTCACAGCGAAGGCCTACACCGTCACAGTGACCGGGTCTTCGGCCACATCAGTGGATCTGATGGCGATGGCCCTCGGCGCGGACCAACGCGTCCTGTCCGATGACGACTTCGTGTTCTTCAACAACCCGCGGCGCCCGGGGATCACGCTGACCGGCCCCCAGACAATGCAATTGGCCCTCACCGACATCCCAGAAATCGTGCAGCGCGTGGTCATCGCGGCCAGCACCGAGGCCCAAGGTGTCCGGTTCGGGGACATCGGCGCAATAGCCGCCGACATCACCGCGCCACAGGACACGCTCCAGTTCGTACCCGAGGGGCTCAGCAGCGAAAGCGTGCTGCAACTCGTGGCGATGTACCGGCGCAACGGCCGCTGGCGCCTCGACGCGATCGGACAAGGCTACGACGGCGGGCTCGCGCAGTTCGCGCGAGCTTTCGGTATCGCCGTGGACGAGCCGGCGCCCAACGCAGTTCCAGAAACGTCGACAGCGCCGGCTGCGCCGGCGGACCCTGCCCCGACGCCCGCACCGATCAACATGAACAAGGTATCGGTGGTTCTGACCAAGGATTCAGCAACCAAGACCGCGAAAATCGACCTGCGCAAAAGCCACGGTGACCCCAGCTGGGTGCTCACCGTGGGCCTGGAGTGGGATGGCAGGGACGCACAGTATGACGGCCAAGGTCACGTAATACGTTACGGCCAAGGCGATCTCGACGTGTACTTCTTTTGCCGCAACGAGGTCACCAACGAATACGTCGTGATCAGCGGAGACAACGGCCACCACGGCAATCTGAACCAGTGGCCGTTCGTTCACCACTACGGCGACAGTATGGGGCCGGGCAGCGGGAACCGCCCCGCCGTCGAACAGGTGCGCGTCCTTCCCCAAGAAAACGGTGACCTGCTGGTCAACATCTACCAGAGCGTCGACAATGGCGCCGGCGCGATCAACGAGTTCGGGCGACCACGGTGCGTCATCCGCTACGGACGGGCTGGCGCGGACGGACTACCCGGCCCCGATGCCGACGAAATCCTGGTCTACGTCGGCAACGACAAGAACTCCTACTGGGCCACCGTCGCCCATATCGACGTTCAAGACGGAATCCTCACCGTCGACGGAAACACCCGATACAGCTCGGCCTCAAGCGAACACATGCCCGGCCTGGATACAGCCGGAAACTGGGTCCGCACTCCCAAAGGCGGCCCTGTCGGGCAAAGCAAGCAACAGTGCCACGGACAGGGGCTGAACCGGTACTCCGGACAGTGCCAGACGGCGTCCAAACCAGGCAAAAAGACATAGATACCCGAAGCCGGTGCCGTACCATCTGTCTTCCCGCGGAATGCCATAGCGGACTCCGCTAGGCGTCGCAGGCCTTGCGCCACAACGCGAAAGGGTTCCTCATGCTCAGCCGAAATCAGATGGGCGGCCGAGCGGCCATAGTGCTGACCGCTGTGTGCTGCGGCGTCCTATCACCTCAGGCTTCAGCGAGTCCGCCGGGGCCTGGCGAGCCAGGCTACTGCGGTGCACACACGAGCCCGCTCAACTGCTGGGCCGATACAAGTCCGATACGACCTGGCGAAGCAGCGTTCATCAGTCGCATCAGTAGCTACGCCATTCCTGGCGTCCCTACCGACAGCAACCGGCTCCTGCAAATTGGGCGTGGAACATGCCAGATGTTGACGGGCGGAGTAACGACCGAAGCTGTTGTCGATGAGCTCGCCAGCACACTAGGCAAGACGAAGGCGGGAGCCGGTCAAATCCTGGCGATGATCATGGACACCGCATGTCCCGGGCTGACCGTGGGCGCGGACGGTGTAGCCCGGCCCGCCAGGTAAGAATCACGAGCCAGATGCGCGGGCACGACAGGGCCCCTGGCTCAGACATGGTTGACGGGAGGGCGAATTCGTTCCGATGGCCTGGCCCCCGCTATGAGATCGTGTAGTCCAGAAAGCGCACCGGATAGCACGTAGCCAGGATCGCGGGATATGCGAGCGGATCGCGGGGTACCGCTTGAATGCTGCGAAATGCGCCGGCAGGCTGCCGTAGCATCATGGGTCATGAGAGCGTTCGTCGGTGTCGTTGCTGCCCTGGCCGCTTTTGCGGTGGGCCCGGTAACGGCGCCGGCCCGAGCGGACGACAGCGCTAATGTGGCCAAGTATTTGGACGAACTGCACATGAACGGATTCAACGGCGACAGCGCCGAAAAAGACCTTCGACTGGGCAGGGCTGTTTGTGGGCAGCTGGACAGCGGAATTGAGCCGCTGACTATCGCTATCCACATCATGAATGGCAGCCAAATCGAATTGAAGCCAGCGTATGATTTCGTCAGAATCGCGGCGCGCAATCTGTGCCCTTGGCGCGAAACGGCTTGAAAGGTGGTGCAAACGCACCCGTCTTCCCTGCCCCTCACGTGGAAGCGACCGATACGTGGTCGGCTCCGGAGATCACCTCATCGCTAACCATTCTTTTGGCGGCGCTCATCGACCCTTTGGAGATCGCGTAACTCCTTGCATGTTTCTTCCGCATGGGCTTTAGCGTTTGGCCCATAGTCACTTGTCTTTTCGTACACGGCGGTCAGATCGCGCACGCATTTGGGATCTATGCCGCTGCTACACCCAGACAGGGTCGCGCCCGAAATGGCTGTAACGACTGTGATACCAAGGATCGTGCGGATCAATATCGGCCTCCGGTTCGAATACAACGCATCATAAGAGTCCGAGTCGACGGGGGCACAGTTTCACCGAACATCCCACCCTCGGGGGGCGGATTGGTCCGGCGCGAACGGCGTCTAGCCTTGGTGATGCGGTCGGTTCAGGGGACGATCGCTTCGCCCGCCAAACAAGACGTGGAGTCTAGCGATGGAGACACAGACTGCGAAACATCTCGGCCGTCTGGCACGCGCTGCCGATCAACCTGCATCTCCGCTTGCCAACCCGGAGATGTGCGATGAGCTCGAGGGAGTCCGTGTAGGGGAGAAAACCTATCTCATGGATGCGTTTTCCCGGGGTTGGCACGCGGAGAACTATCGGATAACCGATGAGCAGCTACGCGAGGGATGAGTGCGCGGGTGGTCCGCTGTTGAGTATTCGTGTTGCGCTGGTCCCAGCGTTTCATCTCGTCCGCAGGGAAGGCGCCGTGGATGCCGGAATAGTGCAGCCTCCCGATATGTGCCGTTTGCCAGCC
>Ga0075163_10005258_pt1 | contig 17296 bp, 15 predicted proteins | sample JI1023141ADNA_FD_71478 | JGI IMG/M metagenome (GOLD analysis project Ga0075163, IMG submission 71478) | Wastewater effluent complex algal communities from Wisconsin, to seasonally profile nutrient transformation and Carbon sequestration -... | ecosystem: Engineered > WWTP > Effluent > Algae...
CCAGTATATGGTGAACGTCTATATAAGGTGAATGCGCGCAGGCCAACGCGGGAAAGTTCGCTGAAGGCCGGGCATATCGCCCGGTTGCCAGGCCGCGATCAGGCGATCTTGGGAGTACTAGCGAAGCCAGCCTGCAACACCGGCCACGGCAACCCAGGACAAGACAGCGCCGGTGCCGATGATTGCGAGCCGCATCCAGCCGGGAAAACGCCGCGCGGGAACATCCGCTGCGACCGATTCGCTTGACGTATCATGGGCCGATTCCAATGCCCCTTCGGCCGATTGAGCCGCAGACTGATAGGACAAGTTCGGACTTCCATGTGTCAACACTACACGCTGCGCCATTTCCCAATCCTTTTCGCGCCTACTCAACCAATAGGACGGCGGACCCACTCGGAGATTAAGCCCGTTCACAGAAATTAAGGCTTAAAATCCAGGTAACCGACGCTGGAAATTGTACATGCGGGGCCGGCCCTGTCAATCGAATTGCCAAGACTTTGGAAAAATATGCTGCAACGCACAATACTGAATATCGGCGGGAATCCCGCTCGGACACGAGCAAGCCGACCCCCGAACCATGACAAAATCGGCGCGGATTCAAGCCAGAAAAACTGGTTTATTTCCAATTTTCCAATAGCTCGGAATATGTAATATTATGTTCTTTTATCAGATGGTTAATGAATTTTTAACGGTGCCGATTAAGTCTCTTTGCCGGCTCGAGAGTTCGTCGATCGACACTCCAATCGCGTTTGGCGGTGAGGCCTTGTTGAAAAAGTGATTCTCCATCCTTGACGCTCACTTGAGTTCGCTTATGCAGCATGATACGCAACCTCGCGAGGCCACAACACGGGATTGTCTATGCACTATCTGGATACTGTCGCCGAAACTCCCCCAAGATCCCAGAAACGCCAGCGGGCCCAACGATCCTCAACGGACATTGCCATACGAGCACTTGACGTTTTCATCGCGATCGTCGCTTTGATTGCCTTGGGGCCCTTTCTCGTCTTCGTCGCCGGCTCGATTGTCCTGGCGGATGGCGGGTCGCCCATCTTTGCCCACCAGCGCTTGGGGCGCGGCGGGAGCCGTTTCGGTTGTCTCAAGTTCAGGACGATGGTGATCGATTCCCAGCAGCGGCTTGAAGCACTGCTTGCAAAGGACCCCGTCGCCCGCGCCGAATGGGATCGGGATCAGAAGCTGCGCAATGATCCGCGCGTGACACGCCTTGGTCGCTTCTATCGCAAGGCGAGCATCGACGAGTTGCCGCAACTGATCAACGTCCTGCGGGGCGAGATGTCGATTGTCGGTCCGCGCCCGATCGTGCAAGCGGAACGCGCGCGCTATGGCCGCCACTTCAGTGCCTATTGTGCCGTCACTCCGGGTATTACCGGCGTCTGGCAAGTCTGTGGTCGCAACGACGTTTCCTATCGTCGCCGGATCGCTTGCGATGTGCTCTACGCACGATCCAGATCTCTTCCGCTCAACGTGCGCATCATTGCGATGACGATTCCGGCGGTTCTCAAGAGCGAAGGAAGTTACTGACGGGGCGCGGATCGCCCCGCACTGGCCTCCATCCAGTCGAGCATCTGGCGGCCAATCGTTCGGGCGTCAAAGCGATACGCTTCTGCCAGTGCTGTGCTGCGCCAGCCCTTCAGGGCTTCGGGAGCCTCAAGGACAGCCGAGAGTGCGTCTTGCCAGCCTGACAGCGTCGTGTCGTGGACAAGTCGCCCATTCTCATGATCACGGACCAGTTCCGGTATGCCGCCGCGGGCGCTGCCCATGACCGGCAGGCCAAGGCCGAGCGCCTGAATGACCACGCCGGGCGAGTTCTCCGCCCAGATGGACGGGATGCAGAGCAGGTCGCTCTCCATCATCCGGTCGGCGAGCTCCTGATGCGAAATGAAGCCGAGAAAATTGCACCAGGGCGCATCGCCGAAGCGGGCGCGCAGTTCGGCCTCCTGCTGACCCTGTCCGGCCAGCGTCAGCGTCACGCGCCGATCCCGCGCAAGCGCTTCGACAGCACCCAGCAGCATTTCGACGCCCTTGGAATCGTGAATTCGGCCGGCGTACAGGAGGCGCAGATCGTCACTTTGTGTGCGTCCTCGGGTCGGCCTTGGGTAGGTGTTCGGATTGAGGATGACGGCGTGCGGATAGTCCGTCACGGGAAAATGGCGCGAAAGCGTCTCCAGATTTGCGCGCGACGGGGAAACGAAGCTGACCGAGGATTGCTGGCGGATGAGGCCAAGCTTGTAGCGCGTCGAGAGGGCACAGGGCGCGCAGTGGCCGGCACAATCCTTACCATTCTTGAACATGTTCATGCGGAAGCAGGCAAGCCCGAGGTCGGGCAGGACGTAATTGACCGGGATACGCCTCTTTGCGACTTCCCTGAGCAAGGGGTAGCCCAGCCCCTGCAGCAGATGGACGTTGACCAGGTCTGGCGAATAGTCATCGAGGATACGGCCAAAAGCCGCACGCAGGCGCTGGTCGAAATGATCCTGCAGATGCCACACAGGCTTTTTCCAGCTTTGGGCATCATAAAAGCGAAACACCGGATAAATGTGCGGCGTCTTGAGCCGCGCAACCCTTATCCGGGGGGCGATGCATTCTTCCCCTTCCGGTTCTTCGCCATCCGACGCCCTGACGACCAACACCTCATGGCCAGCGGTCGCAAGCAGGTCGGATAGGTTGCGGGCGGACACTTCGGCACCCCCAAGCATTTTTGGCGGATAGAGAGAGGCGATCTGGAGGACGCGCATCAGGACGAGCTTCCGATTGCCAGCACCCGGACTTCCATCCGCTTCCAGGCGATATAGCGCAGGGCAAACAGGATCATCGCCGATGCCAAGGCAGCAACCGCGGCGCCGATGATGCCAAGCAGCGGAATGGCAACAATGCAGCCCGCAATACCGAGGATCAGGCCCATTATGTTGAAGACCGCATAATGGCCATCGCGTTCAGAGGCCGCAAAGGCCAGGTTTATAAAGTCCGAAAGCAGTTTGAATGCATAGGCTGCAAGGAGCAGGGGGACGATTTCGATAGCATCGAGAATTTCCGGCTTCCCGGAAATCCGCGCGGCGATCCAGGTTGCAGGCGCCGCTGCAAGCAGGCTGAACAGACCCACAATTGCCGTCGTGCGAAAGCGGGTCCTCAACGCAATGCGCAAGCCGGTAACGCCGCCCGATAGCCAGGCCGCGCGAAGCTGGGGCTGATAGACCTGTACCGTGGCTGCAAGGCAGATGATGTAGGCCGAGTTGATGATGGAGGCGTAGAAGAAATAGATGCCAGCCGACCGGACGTCCTCAATCGCCGAGATGATGAAGCGATCGAGATAGACGCTGCCAGCAAGGCCGAGGTCGCTTAAATAGATTTTGGCGGCCCCCGCACCGACCGAGGCCAAAAACCCGTCCTGGGCCACACCGCCCCCGGTCTTGAGCATAGCCATCAGGTCTCGGCGATAGTGCAAGGCGAGAAGGCCGTGGCTCAAAGCAAGTCCGCACAGCCAGAACCAGGCCAGTACCTCGATCGACCGACACATTGGCTGAACGAAGGCCGCAACCATGAAGGGCAGGACCCATGCACCGTTCCGCAGGAAGAGCAGCACATTGGCAAAGGTGGACCGGCTCCGCGCGAGGAGTGCGACCTGCAGATCTAAACCAAGCAGTTCAAGCATCAGGATTGCGACCGCAAGCCAAGGCGATATTGGCAGCGACAGGTGGCCAGAATTGGAAAGGGCGAGCAAGATGCTCATGCAGCACGCCCCAGCGAGGACCGAGACCCTCAGGCGTTCCCGCGCAAGCCCGACAGCTTCGGCATGTCCGATCCCGACAAGGCGACGGGCCAGGAAGAAGTTCAGCCCCAAACCTGCGACAGGGGGCAGCAGGCCGGCTGCGCCAGCCATCAGGGCAAAAGTGCCGATGTCAGCCAGTGTCATGTAGCGCGCCATGAATATGGCAAGCAGGAAGCGCGAGCCGAGCCCCGTCATGCGAAGCGCGGCATTGATCAGGCCGACGCTCATGCGGACGCCCCCGAAGCGCCAGCATTTCGCGGGCACCAGAAATTAACGAATGGCTCGTTACGCGATTGTCCACGGAAACTATGCGCATCTTGTTCGACAGCCGCTGGATAGCGCCGCACGGCATCGGCCGCGTCGCGCGCGAATATCGTGACCGGCTGGCGCGGGACTTTGATCTTGTCGAGCTCATCGACGGGCCGAAGCCGTCGAGCCCGATGGACTGGTGGTATCTTGGGCAGGCGTTCCGGCGTTCCGGCGCGGATCTTCTTTTCGTTCCGGGGTATAATGGAACGCCGCTCGCAGGACGACGGCAACTGTTCATCATTCACGATCTTATTCATTTCGGCAAAGCCGAGCCGGACGGGTATCGGAAACGGCTCTATTACAACAGCATCACCCGATTGGCTGCCGCGCGCGCGAAAGTGCTGACGGTCTCGCAGGCGTCGGCTGATGAACTCGGGCGACGCTGGCCGGAAACAAGGGGTCATGTGGGCGTGGTTCCCAACGGGATTTCGGAACAGTTCGCGGTTCGCTGCGGCGTGCCTGATGGCCAGAGAGCCGGGTTGGTCCTGTTCGGCAACGCACGCTGGCACAAGAATCTCCCCGCCATGCTTGAAGCCGTCGCACTCTGGCAGGCGCAGAGCCCGGAACGATCGCAAGCACGGGTCACGATCATCGGGCCCGACGAACCGGCGCGCACTCTTGCTGCCAGGGCCGGTGTCCGCAACGTGTCCATTGGACGTGGTTTGAGCGACGAAAACCTGGCGGCCTTGCTTGCACGATCGTCGGCCTTGCTGTTCTGCTCGCATGCCGAAGGCTTCGGCCTGCCGATCCTCGAAGCCATGGCATGTGGCTGTCCGGTCATCGCGTCCGATCTCCCCGTGATGCGCGAAGTCGGTCAATATGGTTGTGTCTTTGTCGATCCGAAATCCACCGTAGACATGGCCCGCGGCATTGATCGTGCCATTGGCCTGACCAGCGACGAGCAGGCCCGCGCCACACTGGTCGCCAATCACAGCTGGGACGCGAGCTATGCAATGGTCGCCGCTCACATCCGGGGGCTTGCCGAGGCCGTCGGGCCGCTGCGGACGACTGGACGTTGAAGATCCGATCATGCCGGGCGTTCGCTGCGCGCCGGCCGACGGCTGCGCGGGCGGGCGCAGGCGATAGCCAGAATCATTGATGGCAGAATGCTTTCAATGACGTTGGCCGCCGTGCCGATCCCGAGCATGGCTATGATCAGCACAAAATCGCGCCGCCCGCGGCTGCCTGCGGCAATGGCCCTTTGCCCGCCGCGAAACATCAGGACGCCAAACACCAGCGAAGCGAGGCCGAACGTCACGAACAGGTAGATGGCGAGATTGTCACCGGGATTATAGCTGTCGGGATGCGAGAGCTGCTGAGGGGAGCCGATACTTCCCAGCCCCCGGCCAAAGACCCATTGAACGGGATCATAGCGGTCGATCATCGCAATCGCATTCGGCCAGGTGTTGAGCACGCGATCGGCAAAGGAACTATAGTCCGCTCCGACCCCCGTTCCGGCCGGGTAGAGTTGCGGACCATAGGTCATGGCCAGAAAGGGCCCAGCAAAGACCAGCAGCAACCAGAAGGCCATCAGTGCCGACGCTGCCCAGCGACGGCGCGCGGCACCGGAGTCCCTGATCCGGCCGACAAGGAAATAGGTGAGCGGCAACAAGGCCATGGCAAGCATCGGCGATTTGGAGGTCGTGTAGTAGATTGCCACAAGGCCCACGGCCCAGAAGCCGGCGCGCCACGCCAATGACTTTGTCCGGTGTTCCAGCGCGACATAGCAGATCAGGATCTGCGCTGCGGCAGTGTAGCTGGCCCGCGTGAAGCCGGAGAGGCGCGGCATCCCATAGGCCTCCCAATCGCGGGCAGCCACCATCTGGCGGCCCAGCACTTCATAGCTGGCATCGACCCAGGGATAACGCACCACAATATTGAGGAGCACCCCCGCCGTCGCAATGAAGAAGATCGGCATCATCGCCCCGACAAGGCGATCGTGCATGCGCCTTTGGGTGATGGCGAGTGCGACGAGAAACGATAGCCAGATATAGAGAGCGAAGCCGACTTCGCCGAGGCTTCGTCCCAAGGCGAATGACAAGCCGATCGCAATGAGCGCAAAGGCCAGCGTCGCGAGCATTGGCTTGACGGATTCTACGTCGCCAAGCCGCGCGACAAAGTGACACAGGAGCGCAATGATCGCGATCCCGGCAGGCGAATAGGCAAGCATCGTCAGCCCGACTGCCGGGAGCGCAAACCGGATGACGCCGCCAAAGGCATCGAAATAGAGATAGGCCGTGGCCGAAACGATCAGGGCAAGGCCCGCAAATTCGTCGAGCGCACTGCTGGTGCGCGCTTCCCCTGCATGGGGCTTCAGGGAGAATGTCTCACGAAAGCTGGCCGCAAGAGTCATGGCTTCAGTCCTTGGCCCTTGCGCCGGGCCGCCGCTCTTGCGCAGTCGCCAGGGCATCCCCGACAAAGGCACCGAACTCTGCCATGAACCGCCCTTTGGCGAAGCCCAATGCATGCCGTCTGATGGCGGCGGGTTCGAACCGGTCTTCCCGGCCTTCAAAGGCCAGCATGGCCTCACTCAGGGATTCGACCGTCTGTTCTGGAAAGAACAGGCCGGTCTTGCCGTCGACAACAGTCTCCCGGGCGCCGCCGCGCCCATAGGCAATCACCGGCCGCCCTGACGCCATGGCTTCAACCGGCGCAATGCCGAAATCCTCTTCGCCCGGCATCAGGAAGGCCCGGCATTCGGAATAATGACGCTTCAGATCGGCGAACGAACATCGCCCGACAAACTCGATCGTCGGTCCGGCGCCGGCTCGCAGCCGAGCGGTTTCCGGGCCGTCACCCGTGATGACAAGCTTGCGGCCGAGCGCGTTGCACGCTGCAATGGCAAGGTCGATCCGCTTGTACGAGACATGCCGTCCGGTGATGAGATAATAATCGCCGCGCGTTTCGCTCAGGGCAAAATCATCGACATCCACAGGCGGGTGAATGACATGCGCCGGTCGGCGGTAGTAGCGATCGATCCGCGATGCCACATAGCGCGAATTCGCAATGAACCGGTCAACGCGCAGGCTTGAAGCCTGGTCCCAGAGCCTCAGTCTTGTGATGCAGAGCGAAAGGACCAGCCGTTGCAGCCAGCCCGCGCTTGCCCGGTACTCATGATACTGGTCCCAAAGATAGCGCATCGGCGAATGGCAATAGCAGATGTGCACGGCATCAAGCGGCGGCACTATGCCCTTGGCCGGGCCGGATTCGCTTGAAATGATGAGATCATATCCCCGCAAGTCGAGGTTCTCGAGCGCGGTGGGCATCAAGGGAAGAAGCGCGCGATAATGGCGCGCTGCACCCGGTATACGCTGGAGGAAGCTCGTCCGGAGGCGGTCGCGCGGAACGATTGTTTGCGAAAAGGCCGGATCCTCGACAAGCGTGAAGACATCGGCCTGCGGAAAGAGCTCGAGCATGGCCTTGACGACATTCTCACCGCCGCCGCTGCCGACCAGCCAGTAATGAACGATGGCCACCTTTGGCTGCCCCAAAGGCTCCTCCGCCTCGCGAGTGTCGCGCGCGGCCGCTGGCAGGTCCAGCTCAACGCGCATTCGGCCCCCCGGACTTTCCATGATTCAATGAGAGTGTTTCAGCCCGGATCGAGAGCGCTGGGTCCCACACGGTGTAGGTCCGCCGCGTGAACAGGGATTCGAGTACGCCCGCCGCGACGCCGGCCAGGCTGAGTGTTGCACTCGACAGGGCCGAAAATGGCCGCACTTCGAGGGAATGACCAATCAGCAGCGCAGCCAGGCCCGCTGCGACGACTGCGGTCGCCATCGCCGCGCCATAGGCAAGCGCAACGGCCGCAATCAGGCACAGGGCCCCGGCTCCAAGGAAGAAGGGCGTGAGCCATTTCATGACCCGGTGCGACAGATAGGCATAGAGTTGCAGCCACGGCATCCGGCGCAGTTCGGGCCAGAGCACACGATGGACATTGGCCGCCTGACAGGCAATGCGCCGCTTGCGCTGCTTTTCCTCGACCGCACCAACGGCACTGCGTTCAAAGACGCGGACATGGTCCGCCGAATGGATTCGCGAGCCTGCGATCAGCACCCGAAGGCTCAGGTAGAGATCGTCAATCAGGTGCGGTGGCGGCGGCTGATACAACGTCCTGCGGAGCATGAACATCGCCCCGTCAACACCGATGACGCCGACTGTGTGGCTTTCGATGCGCTTGATGGCTTCTTCGAGTCGCCAGTAAAGCGCGCCAATGGCGCTCGTCGGAGATTCACGGCGATTTGAATAGATGAGATGCGCCGTAACGCAGCCGATGGTCGGATCGGCAAAGGGCCGCGCCAGCTCAACCGCACAACCATTGTCGCTCTCGACATTGGCATCGGTGAAGAGAATCAGCTCGCTCTCTGATCGCCCGACGAGCAGGTTCATGCCATAGGTCTTGCCGGCACGAGCCTTTCCGACCACCAGGTCGATCCGGTCAGCATAAGGCTCGAGCAGCGCGACGGTCCTGTCCGAGGGCGCATCGGCGTAGACGTGAATCGTTGCCGGCCCATAGGCTCTGGCGACCTCCAGAAGCCGCTCGACCTTGGCGACAATCACCTTTTCCTCATTGTAGGCACTCAGGCAGATGGCAAGCGAGGGGCGCGGTGCAAGAGGCAGGGAAAGCGCAGGTTTCGGGGCCTTGCGGCAGAAGAGCCTGAGGCTCAGCGGGTAAAAGACAAAGCAGTGCCCAGCCAGCGCAAGCAAGGCCAGCGCAAGCAGTGTGAGGGTCGCGGTGAATGGCGTCGAGAGCAAGAATCCTCCATCGGCAGGACTCCGCTGTCGCAGATGATCGTTAACGATTTGCCAAACTATTCAGCCCTGATTTCCGCACGCTTTCTCGGCGCGTTTACTTTGTGGCAAGGTTTGCATCGCAGTGCAGCATCTCCATATTTTGCGGACGGGCGATGTCCGCGCGAGTCGTTTGGGGACTGCCTATGCCGCGCTTTACACATGCGATCGCCGCCACTCTCATGATCTTGGCCGGGACGGCCGCCCTGGCGTCCGACATTCCGGATGGAGTCGGTCCGCCCGCTGATCCGGTCTCGCAAAACTACACGCTCGGGATCGACGATAAGCTGTCGCTCACGGTCTATGGCGAAGATGGCCTGACCGGCGAACAACAGGTTGGGCCTGACGGCTCCATTGCCGTTCCGCTGATCGGCAAGGTCCGGGCCGAGGGCCGCACAGTCGATGCGGTGAGCGCAGAAATCCGGGACAGGCTTGCTGCCGGATATCTCCGCAACCCGAGCGTCTCGATTGCCATACTGACCTTCAGGCCCTTCTACATTCTGGGCGAAGTCAACAAGCCGGGCGAATATGCCTATCGCAAGGGCCTGTCTGTCGCAGAAGCCGTCGCGACGGCACAGGGCTTCAGCTATCGGGCGCGCAAGAAATATGTCTTCGTGAAACGTGCTGGCGCCAGTGAGGAGCTGAAGCTCGAACTGCGCCCGGACCTGCTTGTCATGCCGGGCGACACATTGCGGATCGGTGAGCGCTACTTCTGAAATGGTGCGCCGCTGCCGATTTTGCAGAGCGATCGCGCGGTCGCTCTTGGCGTGCATGCTGCTCGTTCCGGGAGTCGTCTCGGCGCAAACCTACGCGCCTTTGCTCGACACCGACATTCCCGTGGCCATGCCGAGCCAGCGCAACCGCACCGTGCTGGAACGGCCGCATCCGGAACTGGCGCCGCTGGGCGTGACGGCCAGCGGGTTCCGCCTTTATCCCGTGATCGGGCTTGAAGCAGGCTATACGAGCAATGCCTTGGGCTCCGCGGCCGGGGCCAAGCAGGACGTCATCCTGTCGTTCAATCCCATTGTGCGTGCTGAAAGCCAATGGTCGCGCCATGCCTTCAGCGCTGGTCTGGAGTATGATGCCCGGCGCTATGCGACCGTGACTGCAAAGAGCCAGGACGGATGGCGCACCCGCGCCGAGGGGCGTCTGGACATTCACGGGGACTCCAACCTCCTTGCCTCCCTGACCTATGAGCGGACTTTCGAGGATCAGTATGTTGGCTCTTTCCCCGCCAATGCAGGAGCCTCGATTGCCGTGCGGCGCTCTGCCGCCCTGCTGCGGGGTACGTTCGTGGCAAACAGGCTGAGGCTGCTGGCGAGCGGCGACGTCAACCGCTTCAACTATGCAGACAGTCGCACATTGGCCGGCGCTCCGCTCGACCAGGACTATCGGGACCGCAAGGTCTATCGGGCGAGCACGCGCGCCGAATATCTTTTCGCTGCCGACAGTTCGGCCTTTGTGCAAATGACCTATCGGCGGACGCGTTATGACGTCAGGACAAGCGGCCTGACCGACCGGACGAGCAGGGAATATCGGATTGTCGCCGGGTTTGTGTCTGACGTCACGCCCGTCATCCGCGCGGCAGCCGGGATCGGCTATGCGAACAGGCGTTATGATCAGCCCGGAATTCGCCCTGTGCGCGACCTGGTGGCTGATGTGCGCGTCGATTGGAATGTGACTGCGCTGACCACCGTGTCGTTCGTTGGCCGGCGCGGCATCGAAGAAGCGATCGAGCCCAATGCCGCCGGCTATGTCGCAACCAAATTTGGCATCCGTGCGGATCACGAACTGTTGCGCAATCTCCTGCTTGACCTTGGCGTAGATCGCGAGCGCGACAAGTTCAAGGGAATCGCCCGCAATGACAGGCTCACCCGCGTGAGCGCCGGTGCTTCGTATACCATGTCTCGTAACGTCCTGCTCACCCCTCGGCTCGAATATGTCCGGCGCAGGAGTGAAGGTGCATTCCCGGGGCCCAGCTTCAAGGAGGTCCGATTTGCCCTGCGCGCGTCATTTCGAATCTGATCCATACATCGCCCCGCCCCAACCCCTCTCGCTTAACTGACCACGGAGACCCCAATGTACCAAGACAGGATCGTAAGGGTCGAAGAGCGGCAGGACCTTGCAGGCGTCTTTTCGAGATTCAGGCGGCACCTGCCATTGGGAGGGGCAATCATCTTCGCCTGTCTCGTCCTTGCTGTCCTGGCCACGCAGTTCCTGCCCAAGAAATATACCGGGCGGGTCCAGCTCGCCTTTGCACCGCAGGGTTCACTCATCAAGACGATCGCGGATCCGGGACTGAGCGATGCAGCCCGTGAAGCCGAGATCGAAGCGCAACTGCAATTTGCCCGCTCGCTTGCCGTGGCCAATCCGGTCGTCAAGTCGCTTGGCCTTGCAAAGGATACCGAGATTGCCGCCAAAGCCAGCCGCTTCAAATCCGGCGGTGCCGACGCAGTGGCAGCGGCGGTTCTTCAGGATGTCAGTGCGCGGCGTGTGGGCCAAACACCTCTGATTGAACTGACCTATACATCCAGCGACCCCATCAAGGCCGCCAAGATCGCCAATGCCATTGCAGACAGCTACCTTCAGCACCAGGTCGCGCAAAAGCTCGCCCAATCGAAATCGACGCTCGATCGGCTGGATTCGCGAGTGGAGTTGCTGCGGCAGCAAGCGGAAGCAGCCGATGCCGCAGTCGCGGACTTCAGGGTACGCAACAACCTGATCGGCAACCCCGATTCCATGGCGCTCGAGCAGGAAATTTCCGCGATCAGCACCAGCCTGGCAGACGCCCGCGCCATTGCCGCTGAAGCCCAGTCGCGGCATGCGGCGGCCAGCCGGTCAACCATTGTTGGCAGCAACAGCGGGCCGATCGACAACAGCACGCTTTCAAGTCTTCGGGCACAGCGGGCAGAAGTCGTCCGCAAGGTCGGCGCGCTGTCGGCGCGCTATGGCGACAAGCATCCGCTGATCATCGATGCCAAGGAAGAACTTGCGCGGATCGATGGGGAAATTCGCACTGAAATGCGCGGGCTTTCGGCCACGGCCGGGGCTGAGTCCGGCATTGCCGGCGCACGAGCGGCCTCACTCAGCGCCAGCCTCGGGGCGGCACGCGCACGGCTTGCCGCCAATGTGCGCGGAGGCGTCGGTCTGGCAGAGCTTGAACGCAAGGCCGAAATCGCACGGCAGCAATACCAGAACCTCTTGACCGCACGCGGGCAGGAAACGGCGCGCCGCGCCCTGTTTCAACCGGATTCGCGGCTTGTTTCGCCCGCTACGCCCCCGCTGTCCGCCAGCTCTCCTAACCTGATCGTCAATCTCGTGCTTGGCCTTGCCCTTGGCCTCGGCCTTGCGCTGGCAACCGCCTTCTTCCGCGAGCGCTGGTCGCAAAGCCTGAACACGATTGACGATATCGACCGCTTGCTCGGCGTCGAATTCCTCAATTCGGTACCAACCCTGTCGTCGGCAGTCGACCAGCCGAAGACGCGCGACCCGGCCGAAGCCGTCATCCTGCATCCCCTGTCTTCCTATGCCGAGGCCTTCCGCAGTCTCGCAACAACCCTGCTTTACCGGGCCCGCGAACCCGGAAATGGTCGCGGGAAGGTGATCGGCATCACCTCATCGCTGCCAAAGGAGGGCAAGACGACAACCTCGATAGCGGTCGCACGCGTGCTGGCCCTGTCCGGCAAGAAGGTCGCGATCCTTGATGCCGATCTGCGGCGCCGTTCGGTAACCCAGACGCTGGCGCCACAGGCTGCGGAGGGCTGGGTCGAAGTCGTTGGTGGCTCTGCCCAATTGAAGGACATATTGATCGTCGATGGCACCGGCGCGACCCTTGTTCCGGCGGCGATCAACGCACATCTGGCCGCAAGCCCGTTCACAGGCCCCGCGTTCGATGAACTGATCGAAACGCTGCGCCGCACGTTCGACGTCATCGTCGTCGATACGGCGCCGGTGCTGGCAGTCGATGACACGCGGGTCCTGCTGAAGCATCTCGATACGCTGGCGATGCTGGCGCGCTGGCGGCAGACGCCGGTGAAGGCCATCCGCGCCGCGCTCCATCAGGTGCGTACCGTCGGCGGATCCGTTTCCGGCGTCGCAATGACCATGGTCGACCTCAAGAACCAGGCACGGTCCGGCTATGGCGATGCCTCCGACTATTATGGCGACATGAAGGATTATTACGCGACCGAGTGAAACGGCCGCACAACGAGGAAAGTTCAGTGACGCAAACGTCGCTCCAGATGGGTCTTGTGCCCGGCCCGACAGCGCGGCAGCCATTTCCGGGCCGCATCCTTGCGCCGATCGAGCGGCGGATTGGCCGGCTGGCGATGGCCCGTCTCTATTCGGTGTTTGATCAGGGCGCATCCGGCCTGGCGAATATCCTCGCTCTGGCGATCCTCGGCCGCGCCTTGCCGGTTGAACAGTTCGGCGCCCTCGGGATGATGATCGGCCTGCACTATTTTGTCGCGGGATTTCATCGCTCCGCGATCGTCTTGCCCTTCCTGACGGTGCATCACGACGATCCGACCAGCAAGTCTTCCCATGCCGATTGCTCCTCATGGTGGTGGCTTGCCGCGATCGGAGGTCTGTTGCTGGGGACTGTTCTTGCGACGATTGCCGGGCTCATTCATCTGTTTCGGGAGGGTGTTCCCGAAGCAGCCTGGTTGATCCAGCCCTTGCTTCTCGCCGCCTTCGTGACACCGGCAATGCTCGCTGCCGAATTCACGCGCCGCTGGCTGTTCCAGATCGCACGTGCCGACCTCGTTGCGCTCTTCGCAATCGTCTATTTCTGCATTCTGGTCGGCAGCGCCATGATCGCGGCGGGCGCAAGCCCCGACGCGAGTGCGGGGGCCTGTGGCTGGGCCGCAGCAAGCCTTGGCTCCGCAATTCCGGCGCTCTTCGTGCTTCGCCCGACCCGTCTGCAGCGCCCTGGCCTCGCGAGGATTATCGCGGATCATCGCGCCGAGGCCCGCTGGCTGGCGTGGGCAAATCTTCCCTATGCGGTCTATGGCAGCGCCACGATTGTCGTCCTCATCGGGGCAATCATCGGCCCGGTTGCGGCCGGTGTCTTTACGGCGGCGCGCACCTTGACCAATCCCGCGATGAGCATCGTCTCGGCAATCGATTCAACCGACAAGCCGCGCGCGACCCGCGCGCTTGCGGAACATGGCGCGGCCGGACTGAATGACGCCATTGCGCGAACACGCAAACTGATCGCCATTGCAACGGGCCTTTACCTGGCCACCGTCGCGATCTGGGCAGGCCCGATCACCGAATTTGCCTTCCGTGGGCAATATGCGGACGTCACAACCGACGTCCGTCTCCTTGCCTTTGCGTTCTTTCTGGCGGGGCTCAACCAGCCATCGGAGACGCGCCTGATTGTCCTCAAGGCCGGGCAGACCCTGCTTCAGGTCCGGACGATATCGGCCATCTTTGCCCTTTCGGTGCTGCTGCTCTCCGCCCGCTGGGGCGTCGCCGGCATGGCCGCGGCCGTTGCCACGGTCCAGGCCTTCAACCTTCTTCACCTCTCCGCCGCAGAACGGCGCGTTGCGTCAAAGGATACATGTCGATGAACAACGGCCTGCGCTTCTCGATCGTCATCCTGACCTTTGCGCGCGAAGCAATTCTTGCAGATACGCTCGACCGGCTGGCCGGACATCTCGAAGGGCGCACGGATTACGAGCTTCTGCTTGTCGACAACAATCCTGAAGACGTCAGCCGCTCGGCACAGCTGGAACGATTCAACCTGGCCAAAGTCATCTGGGATGGGCGCAACAAGGGCGTTGCCGCACGCAATCTGGGCTTCGACATGGCGCGCGGTGAATATGTCATCCTGCTGGATGACGATGTCTTTGTCGACACACCCGATTTTCTAGACCGCTTCGCTGCAGCCTTTGATGCCGATGACCGTCTGGGGGCCGTCACGACCCGCAAATATGTGCGCGGCGAAACGCGGCGTCGGCTCGACCTCATTCCCCACACGGACAAGTCGGTGGATCTCACGCGTCCCTTCTACACCTTCCGCTTTGTTGGGGGTTGCGTCGGGTTCCGGACGCAGATGCTCCGCGATGTTGGCGGATTCCTGCCGGATTTCTTTTACGGCCTTGAGGAAGTGGAGCTGGCATACCGCATCATCGATGGAGGGTGGAAGATCCGGTATGAGCCGGATATTGTCTCCGAAGAGCTCGAGCATCCGGCCGGCCGGAGGCCGAAACGGGACGTCCAGACCGACCGGCTGGCAAACAAGTATATCATCTCCTACTTGCGCATGCCGCAGCCCTGGCTGCTGCTCAACATGGTCGCCTTCACGCCCTATCTCCTCTATTTTGCGCGCGGCGAGGCAAGTGTCGGGCGAGCCGTCCGTCAGTTCGCAACCTGGCTCCGAAAGTCAGACCGACCACGTCGGCGACCGATCGGCAAGGAAGCGACGCGCTATATCCGTGCCTGCGGAGGCTCGACATGGCGCTGAGGCATCTCCTGATCACTGCGTCTTTCGCCTTGTCACTGCCAACACTGGCGTGCGCCGATTCCATGCCCGCGCATCGGCTCGACCGATCAGCACTTGTGCCAATCTTCGATGAATCCTTCGATCGCGCTCCCAGCTTCTGGGATCCGGAGAATGGGCAAATGGGTCGCTGGAAGACGAACTATTTTTTTGGCGAACAGGATGCCGATCACCCCCGAGGTTGGACATCGCGGACGCTCGAGCCAAATGGCGAGCTTCAATATTATGCGCGCCCCAAGGACGACCCCCCGGCTTTCGTCTGGAAGGACGGGGCGCTTTCGATCACGGCGCGGCCGAATCGGGATCTCGCAAATCGGTTCAGGCACGGATTGCCGTTCGTTTCCGGGCTCATCACCACGGAAAAGACATTCAGCCTCGGGTATGGATATTTCGAAGCGCGCATCGCGTTCCCGCCGGGCAAAGGACTGTGGCCCGCCTTCTGGCTTCTCCCCGAGCCTGCCCTAGAGGCGGGAAAGCCAACGAATCCGGGTGGTCAGGAAATCGATATTGTCGAATCGATCGGAGAGCCGGGCCGGATCTACCAGACGGTGTTCACCGACACGGATGGCACGAAGGTCAAAAACGCCCGTGCTTTTGAAACGCGCGCCGATCTTGGCCAATTCCATGTCTATGGCGTCCTCGTCACCCGGTCGGACATCGTCTGGTATTTCGACGATGTCGAAGTGCGACGGGTTGCCAACATCGATTTTCACAGGCCCGCCTACCTCCTGCTCAATCTGGCAGTCGGTGGAGACTGGCCCGGCGCGCCTGACGCGAGCACGAAGTTCCCGGCCGCAATGCGCATCGACTGGGTTCGCGCCTACCGGGTGAAAGGCAGCACGTCATGATTGCCGATGCGCGCTCAGCAGGACTCCCCGATCGGCTCGAGACTGACCTTGTCATCATCGGTGCGGGCGCCGCCGGGATCACGCTTGCGCTTTCCCTCGCCAACTCCGGGCTAGACATTATTCTGGTTGAAGCGGGCGGACCCAAATATTCGGCCGCCGCACAGGCCTTCTATTCGGGCGAAGCCGTCGACCCCGAAGGCCACAGCCCGGTCGACATGTATCGACGGCGCGTGTTCGGAGGATCCACGACGCTCTGGGGCGGGCGCTGCATTCCCTTTGGAGAGATCGATTTCGAAGAGCGACCCTGGATGGACTATGCCCGCTGGCCCTTTGGCCATGAAGAGGTTGCCGCGCACATTCCCCGGGCAATGCAGATTCTGGAGGCCGGTCTGCCGGAATTCGAAGCAGGCGACGCACGTCTCGGACAGCCCGCAATGGTTGGCGGCGTTGTCGACGAAGACGTGCTGCTCGACCGGATCGAGCGCTTCAGCAAGCCAACCGACTTTGGCGCACGCTATCGCGCCGAGCTGTCAAACGCCCCCAACATCCGCCTCTTCACCAATGCAGCGACGACACAGATCAAGCTGGGCAATGACGGATCGGCCGCGGGCGTCATCATCGATGCGGGCGGCAAGCCCGTGACGATTGCCGCCCGGCGCGTAGTGATCGCGGCGGGCGGGATCGAGACGCCCCGGCTTCTGCTCGCGGGCAGCCCCGCCCGACCGAACGGCATTGGCAACGAGCATGATCTGGTCGGAAGGTTTTACCAATGCCACCTCGAAGGGACGGTCGGCACCCTGCATTTCCTGACGCGCGCCGAAGAGCTGCGCCTCGGGTATGAACTGTCGCATGACGGCGTTTACTGCCGCCGGTATATCGCTCTCTCACCGCATGCCCAGCGCCGCCACCGGCTGGCCGGGCTGGTTGTTCGTCCCTCCCATCCCGGCATTGTCGATCCGGACCATCGCAGCCCGGTCCTTTCGGCCATGTACCTCGCAAAGGCGTTCATCGTGCCCGAATATGCGCGCAAGATGACAGCGCTGGAGCATCAGGCCCGGGCCC
>Ga0075163_10005260_pt1 | contig 17294 bp, 15 predicted proteins | sample JI1023141ADNA_FD_71478 | JGI IMG/M metagenome (GOLD analysis project Ga0075163, IMG submission 71478) | Wastewater effluent complex algal communities from Wisconsin, to seasonally profile nutrient transformation and Carbon sequestration -... | ecosystem: Engineered > WWTP > Effluent > Algae...
CTCCCAGGACTCGTCGGTCTGGATGCCCGCGTAGCGCAGCGCCTCGAGGGGCCGCTCGGTGTCGAGCAGCAGATCGCGCCACGAGTCGGTGAGGCCTTCGTGGTTGCGCGCCTCGTACGAGGTGAACGCCAGCCGGCGGAGCCCGCGCATCACCGGGTGGAGCCCGATCAGCGCCGAGCCCGCGACGCTGCGCACCGTCGACCACGCCGGATGTCCCGCGAGCTTCTGCACGCGATCGAGGTGGCGATTGTCGATCCGGCACTCGTCGAGGAAGCCGCGCGCGAACGTGTAGCCGGCCATCACCACCGGCGCGAGCTCGCCGAGCCACTGCTTGCCGTGGGTCTCGAGCAACTCCTTCTCGCGCTTCCTCGACGCGCGATCGCCGCGCAGCTGGAGCGCGATGAATTCACCGCGCGGATCGCCGCGCTCGAGCAGCGCATCGGCGAGCACCAGCCGCGGCGCATCGTCGTCGGGCGCGTCGTAGATCGCGCCGAGCAGCGCCTCGAGGTTCTTCGACCCGATGCTGAGCTTGCGCGGCCCGAGCAGCGCGAGGATCTCGATGACCTCCGGCGCTTCTGGATGATCGACGAGCCGGTCCGCCGTGGCCTCGCGCAGCGCCGCGAGCTTGCCGCGCAGCCAGGTCTGCATCGTCACGGCGACACCCTCGGCGGACAGCCCGTCGAGCCGGCGCAGCTGCCGCAGGTCGGTGATCTCGCCGGCGAGCTCGAACAGCGCGTTCCAGAACGGCTGTGTCGACGTCGCGCGATACGGCACGCGCTCGAGCAGATCGACGAGCGCCGCATCGATCCGCGGATCGGGCATCCACGCGGCGAGCTTCTTCAAGCGCACCAGGCCATCCCCGGAGCTCGCGTCGGCGAGCACCTCGAGCAGCGCCGGGAGGTCCTGCGGCGCGGCCGTCTTTGCACGCGACGTCCACGCCGCGAGGGCGGCCTTGCTCTTGCCGCGCACCAGCGGCGGGACCTTGAGGCGCGACGACACCAGGCCGATCGCCTCGGCGAGCGCCTCCGACGGCGCGGTCTTCCACGCGTCGAGCAGGAGCGGCAGCGCGTCCGCGAAGCGCTGCGCGCGCACCGCCGCGAGGGCCGCGCCCGGGGTCCGCTTTGCCGGTGGTTTCCGCTTCGGCGCGCGCGCCATTCGCCCGGAGTATTGCGCGCCCGAGGGGCATGGTGTCAGCTGGGTGCGTGACGTTGGTGGGACAGACCGTGCTCGACCGCTATGTCGTCGAGGAGGAGCTCGGTAGCGGCGCGATGGGCACCGTGTTTCGGGGGCGCCATCTCAAGCTGCCGCGGCAGGTGGCGATCAAGGTGCTGCACGCCGATCTGCTGCACGAGCCCACCACGCTCGCGCGGTTCAAGCGCGAGGCCAAGGCGGCCGCGAAGCTGTCGCATCCGAACGTGATCAGCGTGATCGATTTCGGCGAGTCGGCCGGCCACCACGTGATGGTGATGGAGCTCGCCGCGGGTCGGCCGCTGCGCGCCGCGATGGCGTCGCCGTTGCCTGCGTCGCGGATCATCCCGCTGCTCCGCGGGATCCTGCACGGGCTCGATCACGCGCACGCGCAGGGCTTGATCCATCGCGACCTCAAGCCCGAGAACATCATCGTCGAGCGCGTCGACGGCGGCGAGATCCCGCGGCTGGTGGATTTCGGCATCGCCGTGCTGCGCGATCCGGAATCGATCGCGGGCGGCAAGCTGACGCAATCGGGGCAGGTGCTCGGCACGCCGATCTACATGGCGCCGGAGCAGGCGCAGTGCGAGCCGTTCGACGAGCGGATCGACATCTTCGCACTCGGCGTGATCCTCTACGAGATGCTGTCGGGCAAGCAGCCGTTCGACGGCAGCGCGATGGAGATCGCGGTCGCGAACATCACGCACGACCATCCACCGATCGCCACGCGCGCACCGCACGTCGCGCCGGATCCGCTGCTCGAGGCGTTCTCGCGGAAGCTCGCGGCGCGCGATGCGAAGAAGCGGATCGGCAGCGCGCACGAGGCGCTCGCGATGCTCGACCTGATCGAGCGCGATCGCGAGACCGCCGGCCCCAAGCTCGGCATCACCGATCTGTCGCGGGCGTCGGGGCTGATCTCGCTGCCGCCGTTCAAGAAGTGATGCGCAACGCGGCGAGGGCGCTGCACAACCGGTGCACGTTCGTGTGCAACATGTGCATAACAGCTCGACATCGTTCGATAAAATCAGCTGGCATCCTTCATTAAGGCCTATTCACTCTGTCGCGTTCTCTCTAGCGTGCGCGTCGAGGGAGATGACGATGCGCATTCTTTGTCTGATGGCCGCGCTCGCGGCGTGTGGACCCAATGGTCGAGAGAACGGTGCCGGCGACGACACGCCCGGTGGCGACACCTGTCCGCGCTGCACCGACGACAACTCCGGCGTCGTCGATTGCGATGGCAACGCGACGCAGTGTCCGTCGGATCAGAGCTGCTCGGCGGGCGTGTGTCAGTCCGCGTGCGCGGCGGCCGACGCGAATCACTCGTCGATCGGGTGCGACTACTACGCGGTCGACATGGATGGCGCCGACGGGCCACCGCGCGGCGGTTGCTACGCGATGTTCGTCGCGAACACGTCGCGCGCGAATGCGCACCTCAACATCGCCTGGGACAACATCAACCAGGACCTCGCGCGGTTCGCGAAGATCCCGGTGGGCAGCGGCCAGAACCTGACCTACGGCCCGTACGATCCGAACGTCGGCCTCGCGCCGGGTGAGGTCGCGATCATCTTCCTCGTCAACGTGGCGGGCGGAGGCCTCCCGATCCCGGGCGCCGGTCCGGTCGCGTGTCCCGTGCCGGCGGCGCTCGGCAATGGCGTCCAGCTCGCCGGCACCGGCAAGGGCAAGGCGTTTCACCTCACCACCGACATGCCGGTCGTCGCGTACCAGATGCTGCCGTTCGGCGGCGGCGCGGCCGCGGCCACCGGCGCCTCGCTGCTGATCCCGACCACCGCGTGGGGCAGCAACTACGTCGCCGTCTCCGCGAATGACTCCGACGGTCCGGCGCCGCCGATCCCCGTGGCCGATGGACCATCGCACAACATCGTCGCGAGCGAGGACAACACGACGATCACGATCCGTCCGAAGTCGAACATCGCCGCCGGCGGCGGGCTCCCCGCGGGCACCGCGAACATGCCGTGGTCGGTCACGCTGAACAAAGGCGAGTACGCGCAGATCACGCAGCTCGCCGGGCTATCGGGCTCCCCGATCTCCGCCGACAAGCCGATCGGCGTGTTCGGCGGTCACACGATCATGTCGATCGATCGCTGCTGCGGCGATCACGGCGAGCAGATGCTCGCGCCGGTGCAGGCGCTCGGCTCGGTCTACGTCGCCGCGCCGCACCCCGATCGCAAGGCGCCCGGCGAGCAGCGCATCTTCCGGATCTACGGCGCCGTCGACGGCACGTCGCTGACCTACGACCCGCCCGGCATGGGGCCCGGTCAGGTCGCGCTCGGCGAGAAGCTCGAGATCCGGACCGACAAGGCGTTCACGGTGCGCTCGCAGGACGACGCGCACCCGTTCTCGATGTTCACGTACATGACGGGCTCGGGCGAGATGGGTGAAGGCGGCATCGGCGATCCCGACTTCGTGCGCCTCGTGCCGCCGCCGCAGTTCCTGTTCCACTACGTGTTCTTCACCGACCCGACGTACCCGTTCACCAACCTGACCGTGGTGCGCGCGAAGAAGGACTCGATCTTCTACGACGTCGACCTCGCCTGCAAAGGCAACATCACCGAGTGGCAGCCCGTCGGCACCACCGGCGACTACGAGATCGCGCACGTCAAGCTCGTCGATCACTGGAGCTCGGTGGCGGGCACCTGCAACAACGGCATCCAGGAGATGACGTCGTCGGGTCCGTTCGGTGTCTGGGTGTGGGGCTGGGGCAGCGAGGACACCAGCACCGGCTGGGTCAGCTACGGCTACCCGGCGGGTGAAGGCATCCTGCCGATCAACGACGTCATCATCTACTAGCTGGCACCTCTGTTGCTGTTGATCCGGACATGCGTCTGGTGCTCGCGATCGTCCTGGCTGCGACGACCGCGCACGCCGACGGTGTGTATGGAAGCCAGATGGTCGGCATCGGTCAGGCGGACGCGCCGCAGATCGGCAAGACGATCCAGACGCGCGCGGGCGTCGGGGCGCGGATCGACAGCCTGGCGATCGAGGCCTGGGTCGCCTCGGACACCGCCCCGGAGCGCGACGGCGCGACGCTAGGCTTCGTCGGCGGCGAGCCGCGGATCGGCAGCGATCTGGCGAGCTACGGCGTCGCACTACGCACGATCGTGCCGCTGCATCGCACCGACACGATCACCGTCGAGGGCTACACGCGGATCGCCGCCGGTGTGGTCGCTGCGAGCGGACAGCTCGAAGGTTTCGGCGGATCGATGCTGGCCGCGGGAGGAGGGCTCTCGCTCCGCGGTCAGGTCCGCGCGCTCGGGTTCGTGTGGGCCCCGCTGTTCTTCCTGAAGCGGGGTCCGCGCGTCACCGGGGCGCTGTTCGTCGATTACGGCTACGAGCGATTAGATCTCGCGCGTGCCGACCGCGAGCTCTTAGTGAAAGCCAACCATCTGGTGATGGGGTTCGCGGTCGGCAGCGCGTTTTAATGCTTGAGGACCGCTTCGGTCTCTTGCCGACGCGACGCGGTCTCTTCCCGCGACTTGGTGTCGATCCAGCTGTTCGCATAGCTCGACACGCGATCCAGCACGGCCTCGCGCACGAGCGCCATCGCGAGCCCGCCGACGAGCCCGCGCAGCAGGCCCTTGCCGCCGGTCTTCTTCGGCCGCAACAGCCCGACCAGCGCGCCTGCCGCGAGTGCGCCGCCGACGACCAGCAGCGGGTGGGTCTGGATCAGGCTCTTGGCCTGACCGCGACCTTGCTCCGGCGACGGGAGGGCCGTAGGTGGTTGGTTGCCACGCGCCATCTGCTCCTCGACGAGCATTAGCGGAACATCCTCATCAAGATGTAACCGACGCCGAACGCGATCCCGACGGCCGCGAACGGATGGTCCTTGATCAGCTTGCCGGCGTTGTCGATCGCCTTGCCTCCGCCGTCCGTCACCTTGTGCTGGAGATCGGAGGCGGCGTCCTTGATCGCGTTGACCTTGTCGTGGCCCTGTTCGACCAGCCCCTTGACGCTGTCGCGGATGGAGTCGATAGAGGCCGCCGAGCCGTTACCGTTGTTGGTCTTGTTCTGCATTTGGGTTCTCCTCGAGCACACCGCGTGCCGTAGCTACCGAGCGCTGCCGCGGCGGTGCCGCGCGGTCAGCGATTGCGAACGTTGATCTCGCCGGCGACCACGTCGCGCGACGACTTGGCCATCACCGACCCGCCCAGCGGCGGCGTCCAGCGCGGCTTCGGGACGGGAAACATCTCCGTCGTGCCCTTCTCGAGCAGCTCCGGGTCGACGATGACCACCTCGTCGCTCGGCGGACCCGCGGGTCCGAGCTCGACGTCGACATCGAAGTCGTAGTCGTCGACGATCGGGAGCATGGGATCCGAGATCTCCATCGACGCGTACGCGGCGGCGGCCATCTCGACCGCGATCGCGCGCGCGGTGGTGCGGACCTCGGCGGCGGTGGGGCGCTGCGTCGGCTGCTTCGCCAGTAGGCGATGCACGAGCTCGCAGAGCTGAGCCGGTGCGTCGCACTGTGCCGTGAGTGGGTCGGCGTCGCTTGCGAGGTGCATCGCGACGACCTCGGCGAGCGTGCGGCCATCGAACGGCGGACGGCCGGCGAGCGTCTCGTACGCGATCACGCCGAGCGCGTAGAGATCCGCGGGAGCGCCGACGCCCTTGCCCATCGCCTGCTCGGGCGCCATGTAGATCGGCGTGCCGGGCGTCATGCCTTCGAGCGTGAATCGGCCGGTCGGGCCGAGCCGCGCCACGCCCCAGTCGATCACGCGAACCGGAAACTCGCGATCGTCGGCGGGCAGCAACAAGTTGTCGGGCTTGAGATCGCGGTGGACGATGCCGCGCACGTGCACCGAGCACATCACGTCGGCGACGTTCGCCAGCAGGGGCGCGACCTCGTCGGCGGGCAGCCTCTTGTCGCGCGACAGCCGGCGCGCGAGCGACTCGCCGGGCACCAGCTCCATCGCGATCCACGGCCGGTGATCCGGAAGCACGTTGCACTCGAACACGCGGACGATGCCCGGATGACGGATGTCCTCGAGGATCGCGGCCTCCTGCACCATGCGCGTGGCCATGCCGGGATGTTTTCTGAGATCCGCGTGCATGACCTTGATCGCGGCACGGCGGGGCAGCACCGAGTGCTGCGCCTCGTAGACGGAGCCCATGCCGCCGCGGCCGATCTCGCGAACCAATCGGTAGGAACCGATCAGGGCTTCGGGGCCAAGGTCAGACGCACGAGGGAGCATGTGGAGGCGTGGTGCAGGAATCTTGCCGACGCTTGTTCTCGCGGGTTCCTCACACGTTCAGCCGGTGGCACGTGGCGTGCTCGCACAAGCGGGCGATGCGAGGGGACGTGCCGACGCTGCGACCGGGTGACCGAGTCTCTGCCTATCTGATCGAGCTCCAGCTCGGCGCAGGAGGCATGGGTTGGGTGTTTCGCGCGCGTCACCAGCTCGACGGTCACGTCGTGGCGCTCAAGGTCCTGCGCGACGACCAGCTCTCCGTCGATCGCGCCGTCGATCGGATGATGCGCGAGGCCTCGATCCTCGCGTCGATTCGACACCAGGGTGTTCCCAGATTCTACGAGTGCGGCATGTTGGCCGACGGCAGGCCGTGGATCGCGATGGAGCTGGTCGAGGGCAGAGCGCTCAGCGAGACGATTCAGCGCGGTCAGATGTGCGCCGATGACGTCGTCGAGCTGGTCGATAGTGTGGCGGGTGTGCTCGCCGCCGCGCACGATCGCGGCGTGACGCACCGCGATCTCAAGCCCGATAACGTGTTCATCACACCCTCCTCGGCCTACCCGGTCCGCGTGATCGATTGGGGGATCGCGCACCATCTCGCCGGCGCGCGCTACACGGACATCAACGAGGCGATCGGCACGCCGACGTACATGGCGCCCGAACAGGCGCGCGGCGGCTCACCGCACGGCACGTGCGACGTCTACGGGCTCGGTGTCCTCGCCTATCACGCGCTCGCCGGGCGCCCTCCGTTCGTCGGGGCGTCGGCGATCGAGATCCTCGTCCAGCACCTGAACCGCCCGGTGCCGCCGCTCGCACCGCGCTGCCCGCACGTACCGATCGGGCTGATCGAGCTGGTCGAGCGCATGCTGATCAAGTCGGTCGAGACGCGCCCCACCGCGGTCGAGGTCCGCACCGCGACGCAGAAGCTGATGACCAACGCAGCGGCGACCTCCGACACTGCGCGGATCTCGCTCGCGTATCTCGACGGCGTGCCCGCGCAGCTCGACGAGACCGCCGGCGCGACCGCCTCGCTGCGCGCCCCGCACCTCGCGAAGATCGGCGGCTAGCTGGCATCGGGTTTGCTGCCTGGTGGGGCATGCCCGAGCTCCTCGACCCCGAAATCGACGCCTCCAGCCAGCAGCCGCCCGACGACACCGACCTGTTCGGTTACGACGACGACATGTTCGAGGAGTCGGCGTTCGACAGCGACGACTTCGACGTCGAGATCACGTACGACCTCGTCGAGGACTAGCGCGCGAGCGGGAGCGTGAAGCTGAACTCGGCACCCTTGCCGTGCTGGCTCTCCACCGCGATCTTGCCGCCGTGGGCGTCGACGATGCCCTTGGCGATCGCGAGGCCGAGGCCGGCGCCGCCCTTCTTGATCCGCCCGCTCCAGTAGCGATCGAAGATGTGCGGCAACTCCGAGTCGGAGATTCCCGGACCGCCGTCGCGCACCACGAACGTGGCGTCCTTGCCGCTGCGCCGCAGCCCGATCTCGATCGCCGAGCCGCGCGCGTGCTTGAGCGCGTTGCCGATCAGGTTCGACAACACCTGGAGCACGCGATCGCGATCCGCGGCGACCAGCGTGGGCTCGACGGGAAGCTGCGACACGATCACGCCACCGCTCTCCTTCGCGAGCAGCTCGTGATCCTGGGCGGCCTGGTTGACGAGCGAGATGGCGTCGATCGAGCCCTTGTTGAGCTGGAGCGCGCCGTTCTCGATCTGCGCCGCCTCGAGGAGGTCGACGATCAAGCGCTCGGCGCGGTTGATCGAGCGCTCGATCGCGCCGAGGTAGCGCTTCGACGTCTCGGGGATCTCGTCGCGCAGCGCCTCGACGGCGAGGCTGATCGCGTGCAGCGGACCACGCAGATCGTGCGAGACCACCGCGAGGATGTCGTTCTTCGCACGGGAGGCCTGCTGCGCGGCCTCGACGGCACGCCCGGACTCGGCCTCCGCGCGGCCGATCCGGATCGCGAACCGCACGCGGAGCTCGAGCCGGCGCGGTGACAGATCCGTCTTGGGAAACACGTCGGTCACGCCGGCCTCGGCGGCTGCCTGCAGCAGCTCGTCATCCGCGCGTGCGGTCAGCAGGACGACCGGAGTCATCACCTGCTTCGCGCGCAGCTGCCGGGTGAGCTCGACGCCCGAGACGCCGGCGAGATCCTGATCGATGATCAGGCAATCGCACGGCGTCTGAGCTTGAACGAGCCCGGTGTCGGCGGCAGACGCTTCATCGAGCTGGACGACGGTCAGCGCGCTCTGTTCGAGCGCGCGACGTACCGCCAGGCGATCGACCTCGGCTGCCGCGACCACGAGGAGTCGCACGGGACCAGGCATGCAGCCTTAGTGTGGCTCGACCTCGCCCGGTTGGCTCGGGCTGCTGACGGGAGTCGGCGGGATCGTGTGGCCGTTGGAGCCGTTCGATCCGTTCGACGCCCCGTTGGAGGATGCCGTGGCCGGCTGCGTGGGGATCGGCCGCGAGCCGGCGGCGTGCTCGCTGCTGGGCTTGTTCTGATCGTGACGCGGCTCCTCGAGCCGGCGGTACAGCGACCGGCGGTCGATGCCGAGGATGCGCGCCGCGTGCGTCTTGTTGCCGCCGACGGCGTTGAGCACCTGGCGGACGTACCGGCGCTCCATCTCGTCGAGCGTGATCAGCTCGCCCGGCGACTCCGTCGTGATGACGATCTTGGACGACTGGTGCTCCTGCACCTTCGCCGGCAGATCGTCGACGGTGACCTCGTCGAGCCGGCACAGCGCGACCGCGCGCTCCATGCAGTTCTCGAGCTCGCGGACGTTGCCCGGCCAGTCGTAGTCCATCAGCAAGCGTGCGGCGGGACCCGAGATGCCCTGGACCGGCTTGTTGGTGCGGCCGGCGATCCGCTTGAGGAAGTACTGCGCGAGGAGAAGGATGTCACCCGCGCGAGACCGGAGCGGGGGCACCGGGATCGCGACGACGTTGATGCGATAGAACAAGTCCTCGCGGAATCGCTTCTCTTCGACCTCGGTCTCCAGGTCGCGGTTGGTGGCGGTGACGACGCGGGCCTCGAACGGGATTTCTTCATCGCCACCGACCGGGCGGACCTTGCGCTCCTGCAGGACGCGGAGGAGCTTGACCTGCATCTCGATCGGCATCTCGCCGACCTCGTCGAGGAAGATCGTCCCCGCGCCGGCCTGCACGAACAGCCCCGCGCGCGAGCGCTTGGCATCCGTGAAGGCGCCGCGGAGGTGACCGAACAGCTCGCTCTCGAGGAGCGGTGCCGGCATCGCGGCGCAGTTGACGGCCACGAACGGCTGATCGCGGCGCGGCGACAACGAGTGCAGTGCGCGTGCGACGAGCTCCTTACCGGTACCGGACTCGCCGGTGACCAGCACGGTGGCATCGCTATCGGCGACGCGACGGATCATCTCGACCGTCTCGCGGATCGCCGGGCTGTTGCCCGCGATGCCATCGATCGGAACGTCGCGATCCGCGGCCGAGCGGAGGCGCTTGACCTCGCGCTTGAGCGACAGGTGCTCCAGCGCGCGGCCGACGGCGATCGCGAGGGCGTCGACCTTCACCGGCTTGGTGATGAAGTCGTACGCACCGGCGCGGATGGCCGCGATCGCGGTCTCGAGACCGCCCTGACCGGTCAGCACGATCGGCAGGAGGTCCGGATACCGCTGGCGCAGCTCCTGGCACAGATCGATGCCGGACATCCCCGACATCTGAACGTCAGTGACGACGACATCGGCCTGTTCGGTCCGAAGGCGTTCGAGGCACTGCGCTGCGGAGTTGACGGCGTCGACATCGAAGCCCCGCTTGCGCAACGAATCGCGCAGCAGGACAGCGGTGTCGTCGTCATCGTCGACGATGAGGATGTTTCCGTTCACGGCGAGGTCATACCCTTTCTACCCCTCGTCGCGTCCAGGCACGGCCTGGAACCCTCCCGGCGCGTCAAACTGCTGGTGCGCGACGGCCTGCAATCAGGCTGACGACGGCCAGAATCAACGCGACGACAAGGACGATCTTCGCGATACCGGCGGCACTGGCTGCCAGCCCGGTGAAACCGAAGACCGCTGCGACGAGAGCGATAATGAAGAATGCAATTGCCCAGGAAAACATGGTGATTACTCCAAGCTAATTGCATCGAGACAGTGCAGCGCTAATGCCAGTGTCGTGCCGAATTTTCGTAGACGCGATCGCAGCAGCTTAGCCCGCTTTCTCGTCGAGAAACCGTGCGCACGCGCGCACCGTGACCACGCGGCGCACCCATCCGTGCGATCACGCCCCCCATCCTGTTGATCTCGCTGCCGACGGGCGAGGGCGCTCGGTGCGTCAGCGACGCGCGAGCGCCGCGGGATCACGAAGGGCTAACCGCCCGACGAGGCGTTCGCCAGCGGGCGGCACTCGACGTGCAACCTGCTCGATCCGATTCCAGCGGCGCTCGACTCGTGTTCCACCCACACGGGCGTGTCGCCAAAGACCCCCGCTCTCGAAGCGGGTCCCGCCGGTAGCCTCCCCCAGGTTACCGGCGGTTTTTTTTGAGCTCGACCAGCTCCTCCGTCGCGCTGACGGCGGCAGGGCCGAGGGCGCGGATCTGAGGATCGTCGGCCTGGATCTCGTCCGCCCACCACCGGCGCCACAACGCGTGGAGCTTGCGCTCGCGCGGTGCCTCGACCGCCGGTGAATCGATCCCGGCGACCCACGCGAGGTCGTCGCCGAACAGCTCGATCAACCAGCGGCCGGGAGGCAGGTCGTCGAGCTGCGGGATGAAGCCGAAGAACGCAGGGCGCACCAGCCGCGTGGTCGACAGGATCGCGAGCTCGGCGGCGCCGAACCGATCGGTGAGCCCGGCGGCTCGTGCGGCATCACCGAGCCTGCCGCTGCCCGCTTCGAAGCGCGCGCGATCGATCGCCGCGAGCACGGCGAGCTGCTCGCCGAGCGAGGACGCGTAGTGGGCCGGGGCCGGGATCGAGCGCTCGACGAAGTGCGGCGTGCGCGCGAACAGGTAGGCGCGCGCGCGAGGCGCGGCGTAGCGAAACCCGAGGCGCCCGAGCGACGGCACGTCCGCGCCACCGATCGCGCCGGCGCGGATGGCGGTCCCGACGGCGAGGTCGGGGAGGATCGGATCGACCGAGACCACCTGTAGATCGGGACGCGCGCCGGTGACGCGCTGCGCGTAGACCAACGCCGAGCGCGCTTGCGGGCGCGTGATCGCGAGGACGCCGGGGCCCGCCGGCAGCGCGACCGCGAGATCGTAGGCGACCCGCGCCGGCGCGTGACCGGGATCGTCGACGGAGAACGCCGGACCCGACAGCAAGGCAGCCCCGATCAGCGGCGCGCCGGCGATCGCGGCGATCAGGTGGCGGCGCTGCGCCCCGTCGGGAACGGCGCGGACGACGCCGCTCGGGATCACCGCGAGGCCGGGCGCGAGCAGCGCGACCACCAGCACCGGCGCGTGATCGATGATCACCGCGTGCAGCGCGACGATCGCGATCGCAGCGGCGAGCCCGCGTGCGTGCGGGAGGCCGGTGACGCCGGCGAACGCGATGCCGAGCAAGCCCGCACCGACGATCACCGACGCGGATCCGCGGCCGGCCGCGGCGAGCGTGGTCGCGAGATCGACGTCGACGTCGGGCAGGCTGCCCTCGGCCCCGAGCCACCACGCGACGACGCAGACGCCGATCGCCCCGAACCCCAGCGCGAGCGTGTCGCGGGTGGGGCGCAGCCACGCGATCGCGAACGCGCCGAGCGCGAGCCCGAGCCACGGGGCGCTGCCGATCACGACGCCGATCGCGGCGAGCGTCGACCACGCACCTGCGCGGGTGGGCTGCCGGGCGTGCTCGATCGCGAACGCGGTGGCCCAGATCGCACCGGCGGCGGCCAGCATGCTCGGACCGGGGAACCCGGCGGCATCGCGGAACGGCGGCGTGATCGCGAGGGCGAGGGCCGCGGCATACCCGGCGACCGGATCCTTGGGCAGCAGGGCGCGCGAGGTGCGGGCGACGCCGAGCAGCACGACCGCACCGAGCACCGCATTGAGGGCCCCGACGCGGAACCACGGCTCGCCGATCGGGAGCTGCGCGGCGGCGCCGGCGAGCGCCGAGTACAGCGGGGCGAGCGCCGATCGCTCGAGCTCGGTGGCGAGCACCACGTGATCGCTCGCGCCACCCCACGCGCCGCCCGCGGTGCCGAACAGCAAGATCACCAGCGCGCCGAGAACCAGCGCGCGGTCACCGCGTTCGAGCCACCGCTGCACGGCCCCGACCTTGCCAGATCCGCGTGGAGAGTGACCGGCTTCCCTTCGGGAAAGCAGGCCGGATGTCGTAAGATATTCGCCTCGCATGGCGTCGATCCGGATCGTCGACTACTGGATGCGGAGCCCTGCGTCGGCTCCCAGCCACTATCGATCCGTGATGGTCGTCTCGGAGAAGTGGGCCGAGCAGCGCGTGCTGATGCGTGCGTACGCCGACAGCCGCGACCAGACCTGCCCGACGATCGTGCTCCACGGTCAGGAGCTCGCGATCGGTCCCGCCGGCACCGACATCAACGGGCCGTGGGGTATCCACGTCGGCGCGCAGGTCGGCGAAGGCGACGAGCGCGCTCGCGAGATCAAGAGCCAGCTCGAGGCCGCCGCGCGCCGGCTGGCCGGCAGCAAAGGCAACCCGCCGCGGCTCGCCGACGAGGAGTCCACGTTCGAGCGCGAGCCGACCGCGAACTGGGGGCCGGGCGCGCCGAGGATCCTGCCCAAGCGACCGGGCAGCCACACGCAGCCGCCGGTCTCGTTCGTCGAGAACGTCGGCGCCGCACGCGTGCCGATCCACCAGGCCGCCACGATCGTGCCGCAGCTCCAGGCGGCGCAGCACGGCCCGCCCACCACCACTCCCGACCTCCACAAGACGCCGATGCCACGGCGGCGCAACGTCACCCGGCAGCAGCCCACCAACAACGCGCGCACCGCGCTCGGCTACACCTCCGGATCCGGAGCGCAGTCGGCGCTGGTCCGGCTCGGGCTCACCCCGCAGGTCTCGGCGCGGCTCGGCCGCCTGGTCGACCGGGTGGTGCCGGCGGACTTCCATATCGACCCGGGCGAGCGCCGCATCCTCAACGCGCTCGGCGACGGGCCGCTGACGGCGCGCGCGATCGGTCACATGCTCGATCTCGCGGACGCCATGTCCTACATGGAAGAGCTGACCCGCAAGCTCGAGAGCTACAACCTCGACCTGATCGAGCCCGGCGATCCGAGCGGCGACGAGCCGACGTACCGCCTCCGTCGCTGATCTCGGGGACAGGATCTACCCCCGCAAGCTGTCGGGATCGCGAAGGTTCTGCGAGCAACTGACAAATTGCCCGTCGCAGCGGTTCTACGAGCAGCTAGGACCCATTTGTCATTTGCGTCCAGACGCGCAGCAATCTCCCGCGGTTGGAGGGGTGGATCCTGTCCCCGATCCGCGCGCATACGCCGGTGCACTCGCTAGGACCCGCGCGGGGCGTGTGGTAAAGCCGCCTGCCGCTATGCAGGTCAGCATCGAAGACGTTTCCCCCGTCGAGAAGAAGATGTCCGTCGAGATCCCGTGGGAGACGGTGTCTCAAAAACTAGGCAACGCCTATCGCGAGCTCGGCAAGGGCGTCGCGCTCAAGGGCTTCCGCAAGGGCAAGGTTCCGCGCCCGGTGCTCGAGCAGGTCTACGGCTCGCGCGTCAACGCCGAGGTCGCGTACGAGCTCGTTCGCGAGTCGTTCTTCCGTGCGAACCAGGAGCACAACCTCGCCGCCGTCGCCGAGCCGCGCGTCGAGGAGGCGGCTCCGATCAAGAAGGGTCAGCCGTTCACCTTCAAGGCGATCATCGAGGTGCGTGGCGAGGTGACTCCGCAGGAGTACACCGAGCTGCCGATCGAGCGCCGCAAGCTGAACATCCCCGAGACCGCGGTCGATGAAGCGATCGCGCAGCTCGTCCGCGAGCACACCGAGCTCAAGCCGATCGAGGGCCGCGACGTCACCGCCGCCGGCGACATCGTCGGGCTGTCGGTCACCGGCACGATCGGCGAGCACGCGATCAACCAGCCGCAGTTCGCGGTCGATCTCGACGACGCCGAGCGCGAGCCGCTCCCCGGCATGCGCGATCTGTTGATCGGCATCCCGCTCGACACCAAGGACAAGAAGATCGAGCTGACGATCCCCGACGATCACAAGGACGACACGATCAAGGGCCGCAAGGCCGACCTGACCGTGACGGTCCTCGAGGTCCGCGCGAAGGACGTGCCCACGCTCGACGACGAGTTCGCGAAGGACACCGGCAAGGCCGACACCCTCGACGGCCTCAAGGCCGCGCTCCGCAAGGAGCTCGAGGACAAGGAGCAGGCCACGATCGATCGCGAGGCGCGCGAGGGCGTGCTGCGCGAGCTGATCAAGAAGAACCAGATCCCGGTGGCGTCGTCGCTGGTCGACCGCGCGGTCGAGATGCAGTACCAGCGCCTCCGCCAGATGCTCGGCATGAAGCCGGAGCGCGGCAACAACGCGCTCGCGGGCCTGACCGATGATCTGCGCGACAAGATGCGGCCGGCCGGCGCCGACGAGGTGCGTGGTCAGCTGCTGCTCGAGGCGATCGCGGACAAGGAGAACATCGCGGTCACCGACGACGAGATCAACAAGCACGTCGAGACCACCGCGAAGGCGCGCAACATGGCCGCGGCCAAGCTCAAGGCCGAGTGGCAGCGCGATGGCCGCCTCGACAACGTCACGTACTCGCTGCGCCAGGACAAGGTGCTCGGCTTCCTCGTCGGCAAGGCGACGGTGACCGAGGTCGAGAAGCTGACGGAGCAGGGCACGCCGATCCCCGAGGCGCCCTCGCACGGCGAAGAGGGCCACGTGCACGGCCCCGACTGCGATCACGACCACTGATCGAACCGACGTCAGCCCGCGCTGACGTCTGATCCCGACTCATTCCAAGGGATTGCGGCGCGTTTCGAAAGGGGCGCACCCGCACCGGCGGCGATAGACTCCGCGGATGGATAGCGGACCGACGCACCCGTCGACCTCCGGCACGCGGCATCCGACCATCGCGCAGCTGCGCGAGGGCTCGCATCCCGACGTCTCGGCGCATCTCGCGGACTGTGCGCAGTGTCAGTCGATCGTGGCGGCGGATGTCGCGAGCGCACCGATCCACCTCGACCTGCCGAAGGGCCTGGTCTCCGAGAGCGCGTTCAAGTGGCCGGTCGATCCGGTCGCGCGCGGCGGCATGGCGGCGATCTATCTCGCCGAGGACAAGCGGCTCGGCCGCACCGTGATCCTCAAGGCGCCGCGCGAAGGCGAGGAGCTCGCGCCCGGGCTCGCGGAGATGTTCCAGCGCCGCGTCACCGCCGAGGCGCGGATCCTCGCGAAGCTGCAGCACCCCGCGATCGTGACGATCCACGAGCTCGGCAAGTCCACGGTGGGCTGGCCGTTCTGCGTGCTCGAACGCGTCGAGGGGATCTCTCTTCGCGACAGGCTCGACGAGCTTGGCGAGCAGGAGAAGGACGGCAAGCCGCGCACGCGAGAGCGGCTCGAGCTGCTGTCGAACCTGGTGTCGATCGCCGAGGCGCTCGCGTACGCGCACGAGCGCAACGTGGTGCATCGCGACTGCACGCCGAACAACATCCTGCTCGGCAAGCGCGGCGAGGCCACGCTGATCGACTGGGGGATCGCGCGCGATCTCGACGCGCCCGCGCTCGAGGGCGATGCGCGGCTCACCGATCCGTCGGCGAGCGGGCGGATGGTGACGATCAGCGCCGGCACGCCACCGTACCTGCCGTACGCGCAGACGCAGGGCCGGCAGGCCGAGCCGAGCTTCGATGTCTACAGCTTCGGCATCACGCTGTACGAGGTGGTCTCCGGCGTGACGCCGTTCGAGTGGCGCCACGAGGACAGCGACGCGGCGCGCGGCAAGCAGCTCGCGCGGTTCCTCGAGTGGGCGCAGTCGAGCGAGCCGGCGGCCCCGGCGATGCCGAAGGACAGCGAGCTGTCGGGCATCATCGCGCGCGCGATCGATCGCGACGCCGACAAACGGTTCACGTCGGACCAGCTGCTGCGCGCGCTCAAGCAGTACCTGACCGGCGATCTGGTGTTCTCGCACCGCTACTCGACGACCGGCCGGCTCGCGCGGTGGGCGCGCCGCCATCGCGCGGTCACCGTCGGGGTGGTGTCGCTGATCGCGTTCGTGATCGCGGGCGCGCTGGTGTGGGCGCAGCTGTCGCGACGCGCGAAGGAGCAAGCCGAGCTCGAGTCCCAGGCCGCCGGAGCGCGTGCCGATGCCGAGCGCGAAGGTCGCGAGGCCGACGAAGCGCAGCGCCAGGCCGCCGATGCCAAGGTGCTCGCCGAGCAAGCGCAGAAGGAGGGCAAGGACGCCGATGCGCTCCGCAAGCGCGCCGAGGAGCTGCGCGCGGCCGCCGACTCGAAGCGCCGGCGAGCCGAGGATCTCGAGAAGCAGGCGAAGGGCACCGCCGAGGAGGCGGTCAAGCGCCAGCAGGAAGCGATCAAGACCAAGGAAGAGGCCGAGCACGAGCGCGACCTCGCCCGCACCGCACGCGCCGACGCCGAGAAGGCGCGCGACGCGGCGAAGGCGGCACAGACCGCCGCCGAGCGTGCGCGCGACTCGTCGGATCGCGAGCGCGACGCGGCGCTGTCGGCGCGCCAGGCGGCCGAGCGGGAGCGCGATGCGTCGAAGGTCGCCGCCTCCGAGGCCGAGAAGTCTCGCGACGCCGCGCGCGACGGGCAAGGCGCCGCGGAAAAGGAGCGCGATGCCGCGACCAGCGCGCGGATCGCCGCCGAGAAGGAGCGCGACGAGGCGCGCCGCAAGATCGCCGAGCTCGAGGCGCGCCTGCGCGAGCGGCCGACCTCGCCTCCGCCTCCGCCGCCACCCGGTGGCCTCGATCCCGAGTAATGGC
>Ga0075163_10005262_pt1 | contig 17288 bp, 16 predicted proteins | sample JI1023141ADNA_FD_71478 | JGI IMG/M metagenome (GOLD analysis project Ga0075163, IMG submission 71478) | Wastewater effluent complex algal communities from Wisconsin, to seasonally profile nutrient transformation and Carbon sequestration -... | ecosystem: Engineered > WWTP > Effluent > Algae...
GGGTTTGGCTCTTGCCATAGCTTTGGTGTCGCGGTGGGTTTGCGCGGCTATGGCATGTGCCAAATGCGTGGGCAAGTCGAAGCACAATCTTCTTAAAAATGCGAAGGGTCGGCTGTATTTGTTTTTAGTCTGTCCCACGTTTTAATTTTTTCAAAGTCCAAGTTGTCTGCGAAGCCGTTCACTTGTCCCCGTGGGAAATCTTTGTTAGAAAATTGTCGTCCGTTTTTTTTGAAACACAAATTTGTCCGGGCCCTATTGCTACCAACGTTGGTGTTTGCGCAGTGGCGGGCTTTCGAAGCCGCCACTGTCCGCGTGGGCAAACGTTGAACGAAGATAACACTTATAGCTTACACGTCACCCCGCCATTGAGCAAACATTTTGTTAGCAACATGTGCCCTTCTTCTCTCAACTTTTAAGTCAGTCGTTGGTGTGTCGTTAAGGAGTCACGTAATAGAATTGATTGTCACGGTACATGGTTGTCCGTTTGTTATTCGTTTGTTCTTTGTCACCGAAACTTGGTTGTGAAACTGTACGAGCGCGGGGGGCAACCTTGGAGAATCTTTTAGTTTACTCTTACTAATCTTTCCAGTATTGGTGCAGGGGTGCGGCACTCTTGGCAAAGGCTTTGGATTGTGCGGTTGGAGGTGTGGCCTTTGGCAAGTGTGCTGCCTAGGTCGGCCTCACTTTCGGGTTAGTCCTAAGTCACATTACAAGTATCTAAAGTTACGCTAGGATATTCGCAAGTCACATTGTAAGATTCGTGAATCACATCATAATATTCTTCTGTTACGTTACGAGCATCGTGAGAAACATCATCTACTTCGTCAATTACATTGGTAAATTCGTGAGTCACATAGTTTCCTTCTTCAGTCACATTGGAAGATTCGTGGGCAACATCGAGAGATTCTTAAAGTGTCGAGGTTACTTCTCCAAATACACCGCTCTATGTTAAAAAAGGGGCAGGAATAGTCAAACTATCCCTGCCTTGTCCCAAGGGAACGGAAGGAGTTTTCTAATCACCCGTTCTCTTTGTAAACTTTAATACGCTCACTTGCTTGTATTGGGGGCTTGATGCTCCGAATACAGACTTTACATACGTCTTTACGTCCAAGGCTGTGTCGACCATTCCTGTTCCTTCGGCATAGAGGGCTTTGTCTCTGGCGATACGTGCATTGCTTACCGCTGTGGTGGCATTTATCACGGCTGTGTTTTTTGCTTTTAAGTCTGTAAGCATGGTGTTCAATGCTGTCAGTTTCAATTCATTCTCATTCGGCAGATATTTTGGCTCGGCTGTTAGTGTTGCAATCAGTTGCGCAAAGTGGTCTATCAACTTATCATAGCTCTGCTGCGAAGTCGAAGCGGTCTTTACGGGTTCTGCACCTTCAGCTAAGGCGTTAGAATCGGGTTTTTCCACTGCTTTTGCCCGTTTTCCCTGAATTTTCAGATTGGTAGACTTTACATCGTCAACGGTCTGCTTAGTGGCCTCTGTTGCTGCCAAGGAACTGACGATTTTAGTAGCTAACGTCTTCAATGGTTTGAAGGCTACCTCTCTCGCATTGGTGGCATTGTTGTACGCTGTCTTTGCTACTTTTACTGCTTGCAGTGCTGCGTTAGCTGCTGTAAGTTGTGTGTTCAAAGCTGGCAGCTTTAATGCCGCTTTGCTCGGATTGTACGCTGCTCCGTAGCCTGTACAAAAGCTAATGAGATCCTCGAAGGTCGCTACATTTTTAGCGTGACCTGTTTCTGTGGTACTTGCCATTGTGTTTTGAATTTAAAGGTGGAACATTAGAGAAAACTATACTGCTATAACGAAATGGGTTTATCGTTAGTTGTGTGCGCCAAGCCTAATAACTTGATTGAAACAGTTTATAAGCTAAATAAAAGAAAGCCTTTTTTCAACTCAAAATCACTCCATTTACATCACTTTTACTCCTTCATACTTCATACTTAAATCAATCAGCAATCGCGACACACTAACCTTGCGGTAGTACGAACGAAAACTTGCTCCCCCGTCCCAACGACCTTACAATATGAACTTGTCCACCTTGGGCTTCAATAAACTCTTTTGAAATGGCTAGGCCGAGACCCGTTCCTGAAGGTGAGCCGGGTGCTTACTTCTTACTCAGCGGTCGATCTTGCCATGTTTTTCGCATGGCCAGTTTCCATTATAGGTGCCATAAACAGTGGGCTTAAATATTTACCTAATCAGATTAACGACATGGGATATTGAGTGTTACGGCTTAAGAATTATAGTTATACGAGTATAATAAATTTAGAAAATTTGACGCTCCTAAAAATTCAGCTCGCTATTTATTAAACGGAACTTAAATGATAAAGACTAATTTGATAGCAATGAGCGATAAATTCAGTTCGATGCAAGCACTTAAAATCAAAGTAATTTCTTTTAGAGCCGCTCGGCATGATTCAATGCTTTTACTCATGCTTCAAAGTTTCAACAGGGTTGGCTTGTGCGGCTCTCAACATTCGATAGCCTACGGACAATATAATAACTACAAGCATTAAACTAAGTGAACACAAAGTTAAGAATGAAATGCTATGAATCCTGTACGCAAAACTATCTAACCAAAAATTCATTAGTAAAATGGATGTGGTTAAAAACAAAATACTCGCTATTCCTATCGGTCTCAATATCTCTCTCAGTAATGAAATCAATATGGACGTTGTGGATGCTCCAATAACCTTCCTGATACCTATTTCTTTATTTTTTGAATTCCCGAGATAGTCCGCCAGTCCATAGAGTCCTAAAGCGGTAATAATCAATGCTACCACCACAAAAAATACAGTCGACCTTCCAATAATCCGTATAAACAGATATTGACGTGACACGAGATCATCCAGAAGTTCATATTCAAAAAGGAAATCGGGATTCACTCTGTCCCATAAACTTTCAACCCTGCTCAGTATCGCCATGTCAGGATTCTCTTTAAATCGAATTGACATTTCACTAAAAGCAGTAGGTTCATAAAATAATAAAACCGCCTGCATTTCTTGTTGTAGTGACGAAGTGCTAAAATTCTTAACAACGCCAACGATTCGTTTTCTGACCATATGGTTATAACTCCAAATTAGTTCCTTCCCTATTGCGTCTTCAGCAGAGGAAAAATTGAATGTTCTTGCGGCAAACTCATTGATCATCACTTGCCCCATATTATCCTGAGGTGTAAAGTTTCTTCCGGCAACTAGTGAAATGTCAAAAAGTTGGAGGTATTGTTCGTCTACTGCCTTTAGAACGAAATTTGCGGGCTGCGCCTCTCCCATTTCTGCCGTATAAAACAGATCTACATTCCTTATTTTGGCAATTGGAGGGCCTGAATTAGATGACACTATTTCAATAGACAATTCCCTTTCCAACGCGCTCTTGAATGCTCTTTGATCAGCCAAGGGCAGGTCTTGAATAGGAAACACTATAATGTTTTCTGAAACAAATCCAGGGTTCTGTGACTCCATAAATTTGAGTTGGTTCAACACGGTCAAAGAACAATACACCAAGAGCACCGAAAAGCCAGTCTGCAAACCAATTAAAGACTTCCTGATTGGGAATCTCATTTGTTTATCAACATTGGCAAGTTTAAGTTTTATAGCATCCAATGGTTTCACGCTTGATAACAGCAGTGCTGGGTACAAACCCGACACGATCGTCATTAGGATCAAAACCAAGAGTCCGAATGCCATCCAATCAATGACTTGCACATCAGACAACGTAATTGGAATAATCAATTCCAATGATGTATTGAATGTGGACAGCATGAAAGACGCCAATATGAATCCAATTCCTATTGCGACCACCGTAATTAACAAACATTCTGTCACCAATTGAAGTAGCAAACCTTTTCTGGATGCACCCAGTATTTTTTTTATACCAATTTCCTTACACCGGGTGATGCTGCGTGCGGTCGTAAGATTTATGAAATTAATGCTGCCAATCAAACCCAAGAGGGACGCTATTGCATACGATATCCACGAATACGTTTTGTCGAAAATAACACCTGAATAGTTTCCGGGCTTAGTGGTATGAATTTCGGAAAATGGCTGAAGTTTAAGTTCATATCCTTCAATTTTATTATACTTAGAAAAGGTTGTGTTGATTACGGATTCTACTTGTGCTGGCGATGATGCTTTTGTCAAACGCACTATACATTGTGTTCCTCCATTCAACCTTGACCAGTCTTGCTCCGAGTAGACAGGATTAATTCCTTCCTGGTTGCGATAGTCAGTTACCATCTGGAATGGGAAGTCAGTTGTTTTAGGAAAGTCCTTATAAACACCTCCTACAACCAAGGCCTTATCGTTGCTCATTATAATCTCTTTTCCAACTGTGACGGTTGAGCCAAAAAGGCGAATCGAACAAGTTTCCGAGATGTAAATTAGGTTTACATCATCTCTATTTCTACCAAATAACCATTCGAATTGCAGTATCTCAAACGCTTCAGCTTGAACAAATCCTATATTAGACTGCTTGAATTTCAGGTCGCTTTTTCCTTGTCGCGCAATTCGGATCTGCCCGGAATGGATGTAAATGTTACTGACTTGTTCAAGCATGGCAATCTCAGATCTAAGGACGGATGCCAATGGATGAGGTACGGTGGCGGTTAGTTGGTAGTTGTCATCGGTATTGAGTCTTCCAATCACCCGAAATAGATTGCTGGCATCCTTAAGATTTTTGTCGAATGAGTGGTGAAAGGTGACGATAGCATAAATCGAAACGATGCATGCTATTGGTAGACAGAGGCTGATTACAGAAAGAAGAAAAAACGCCCTATTCCTCTTGAAGAGTCTGTATGCCCAAATTAACCCTTTAACCATATATCTTATAATCGTAATTAATAGAATCTTATGTCTATTTCTAATCCAGAATTCTTCTATTGTCATCCCTACTAGAATCCAATAGCTTTAGAAATGGATCTAAAACAACTTGAGTCGGCTTGGATGGTGTAATGATAGAAAACCTATTCTTGCCACTTTTGATCATAAGCTCTTGTGTTTTTATCAAAGTTCCAGTATTATCATATAATGCTAAATCAACCCAATCGTTCATGTCTATTTCTTTCAAAATTCCTCTGTCTGAGAGGGTCTTTTTACCATAAACCTCTATGCTTACCTTATAGCCTTTACTATCACTAAGGTGAGTAGCATTACTGGATGAGACGTAGTTCTCGTAAATGGTGACACTCTTGAACAAATCATTGATCACATAACCAAATTTATCTGGTGTTACCTGGGCAAAGTATGGTATAAGGTCATAGGCTGTGGGGTAAGGATTAGTTTTAAATGCCCAGTCGCGACTGAAGTTTTTCAGTGCCATATTAACTTTTTCCTCTCCCACATAGTTTCGAAATGAATTCATTGCTAGGACTCCTTTGTTATAGTAGATATAGCCCCTTGAAATCACATCAATCATTGCCTCTTCATTATACCGTTCATTTGCCCTTCCTCGCAAATACGCATTGAGGTCGTACTCTAAAAACTCACTCAACGACCCTTCATCAAACTCATCTTTCAAGACCATCATCGCAGTGTACTGAGCGAGGGTTTCGGTTAGCATGGATTGTCCTATCGCATTAGCCGGAGTTATCTGATGTCCCCACCATTGATGCGCCACTTCGTGTGCAATTGTTCCATATGTAATATCAAGGTCTTTATCATCACCATCTTGAAGAAAATCAGATTCCGAATAGCAAATGGTTCCTGAGAAGGATTGGGCCGGTAAATGGTATCGTGGCACTTCAATCAATCTCAGTTGACTGTACTGATATGGGCTATACTTTTCTGAGCAATAGCGCAGAGATGCTTTCATGGCACTCATCATTCGGGCAAGATTTTTTTTGTGCCCATCATAATAGTAAATTTCAAGACCTACCCACCGATTATTCACTTGTACGGAGTCTGTTGCTTGCTGATAACTTGCTGATGCTATCGCGAAAAAGTTTATTATTGGCCGTTCAGACTTATAGTGAAAATATGATCGTCCAGCATTCATGGATGAGCTCAACAGTTTACCGGGAGCAATTGCCGTCTGTGCTTCTTCAGTACTAATCACCAAATCAAGATCGATGTAGTCCGCATCATCTGAATACATGTTGTTGACTAAAACGCTTGAATCATTTGGATTGTAACTAATTTCCTGAAAACCCAAACCTATTGCTTCTCTGCCTTCAATGACTTCATTCCTATATTCGTATCCAATACGAGGAAGAAGGTTGTTTTGAAGCAATGTGCCGTTGCGAACAATCTCCATGTTCTCATTGCCATTCACAAAACCTTTTGTGCGGTATGATAGTCCAAAATCCATTTGCAGGCTGTCTTTCGGTTGCAACGGTTCAGCCAGTTTAAAGATGACGAATCCATACTGACTAAACTCTTTTACTTTTTCATAGCTTCTCCCAAAGCTAATTTCATGGTTCGTTAGGTTGGGATCAGTATTAAATTGGACATGAATCTCGTGAATTGAAGTTTTACTTCGATTTAGAAGAACATAGTTTCCTTTGACATTGAAGCTATTTGAGGAAGGGTACAAATCAACACTCAAATGGATGCTCTTTATCTTAGGCTGAATGTTGTTCTTATAATGCCTCAACTCCATTTCATATCCTACCTTCTCTGCCAATAATTCATCTTTTGACTTTATCTCATTCTGTATATCCGTATTCCAAAAAATAGCGCACCCAGAAATTATAAACATAGCAATTACTACCACAGATAATATCCTTGATATTTTTCCAGCCCAAAGCCAACCTTTTATTCGTAATGTTAGTAGCAGAATGATGCCACTGGTTGAGAGCCAAAATGTACTATAGAGCAATATTTCGCTTACCGGGTTTGAAAAACCATTCATCTCCGAATAGATACCTAATGGGACAAGTCCATATTGCATCAAGTCTCTATCCATTCCTACATTTGGCAATACATTGATTAAGAGAACAAAAAGTGAAACAATCATATAGCCGATATACTTATTAAATACCGCACTATGAACAAACAGAGAGAGAGCCGAGTATGATACTATCAGAATCAGTTTGCCTATAAAAAGTCTAACCCCATATTGAATGTAATCAATATTCGTGAAGGATTGCAGTATCTGAAAAATTATGCCTATCAGTCCAAGCGAGGATACTATGTAGACTCCCAATAAAACATGTGCTAACAACTTAATAACAAGCATTGTTGACTTGCTGGACGGGTACGAGTCCGTTATTTGATTTATCCTAGTTTCACTTTCCTTCCAAGCCAGTTCACCTGAAAAGAAAAAAACGATAACAATTATGAGCAAGTCAAAACCATCCAGCACTTGTAGCATCAAAAAAGTTGAAGCATGCGGCTTAACTCCGTATATCCCCTTTATAGTAAGGAATGAATAGATCAGAACAATTAGGCTACAGAGCACAATGGATATGAATGACCATTCCAGGGTCACTGACTTGACATGGAAAAGAGCTTGTCGATACAGGGCACCCATAGAAGGCCCTGAGGTTACGGCTTCTTTCCCGATGCTTGATTTTCTAATCTTGCGCTCTGCATTACCCTCCTTGATCTTTGATGCCGTTTCCTTTTGAAGAAAGGAAAACTTAAAATACGTGATGATCAGACTAACTACCCCAACCGAAAACCATAGCAAACGGTTATACAGCACCAATCCCTCCAGCATAATGCCTTGCGAATTCCGTTCCGTTATTGTCCAGTGTTCTGCATAAACCTGAAACGTGATAATGCCAAACGGATCTACTAATGCTGCGAGATACTGATTTCCCAAAGTAGTGCTGATTTGAAGTGCCAATAGGTATGCCACAAGCAAAATGACTCCTTGGGAAAATACTACTACGCTATTTTTACTTAATGCTCCGCTAGAAAAAAATATGGCCCCTGTAAAAAAAAGATTAGGCAGGATAAAAACAAAAAAAATCTGAAGGTAGGCCCAGGCATTAAAAGGCATCATTCGTGCACTCTCTCGGAAGGGCATTACATCTGCCAACATTAGCCCGGGGAGCATGGCTCCAAAAATAATGATCAGGACAATAAGGCAACCAAGGAAACGGCCTGTCAAAAAATGAAATTTCGTTACAGGGCTGCTGTGGACCAGTGACACCATCTGATGTTGCTTGTCTCTCAAGATCGGAGTACCCATGACCCATGAGGTGATCGACATAAAGAAAGTGGAGATCACCAGCATTACGTAAGTGAGTTGTATAGGTGCATTCTCCTTCAATTCACCAGTTTCACTTGTCAGGTTAAGTTTTATTGTACCTGACAGAAAGCACACTATCATTAGCAATGCAAAACACAAATACGTTACTGATGTTCTGGACTTATACAATACTTCAAACTTGATAAGGGATCTAATCATGATCTAAACGTGTTTCCTAGCTATTTGCATGAAATACAAGTCTTCCAAATCAACTGCTACCGGATCAAAAGAATTATCTGGTCTACTTTCACTAAAGATGTGAATGAGAGGCTTTCCCCCGATGAGTCTACTCGAGAGTACACGGTAGGTGTTTTTGAGCTCGATAAGCTCAGATTTGTCAACGCTTCTCTTCCAGACCTTACCATTAATTTGCTCAAGGAGGTTAGCGGGTCTGCCTTCGAGTATGATTTCACCTGCCTGAATGATGGCCATTTGTGAACATAGTTCTGTAACATCATCGACATGATGCGTAGATAAAATTACAATAGCCGTCTCTCCAATGTCACTTAGTAAGTCATAAAACCGGATCTTCTCAGTCGGATCAAGGCCCGTAGTCGGCTCATCTACAATGATCAGTTGCGGGTTATTTAATAGTGCCTGGGCGATACCAAATCGCTGTTTCATTCCTCCGGAGTAACTGCCAAGTTTCTGGCTTCTTACATCGTACAAACCTGTTTTTTCCAGCATGTAAGAAACCAATTCTCTTCTTGATTTTGAATCGTGGTATCCTTTCAATACGGCCAAGTAATCCAAGAGCATTTCGCCAGACATGGATGGGTAGAGGCCAAACTCCTGGGGTAAGTATCCTAACCTCTTTCGGATTGCTATTTTCTCCTTTATCAGATCCATTCCATTGAAGGAGACGCGGCCATCATCCGGTTCTATTAGGGTAGATAGAATCCTCATTAGGGTGGTTTTCCCCGCCCCATTAGGGCCTAGTAAACCAAATATTCCTATGTCCATCTCCATACTAATCCCATTTAGTGCCTTTACTCCATTGGGATAACTCTTGTAGAGCTTCTCGACTTGTAGTTTCATGAGTTTGTCTTACGTTTTTATTGCTGGTTATTGTGTAAAGCCCGAGAATATCCCACTACATACTAACACACGATTTTGGTTAAACGCCTGAATTGAACACTTAAGCTTACCGAATCTAAAATAAATCCGTTTGGATTCTACATAGATCGTGTCACCACTATAGCTCATCGCATGAAATTTAATTTCTGATGTTGCCAAGAATGCTCCATTAATTCCATCGAGTTTGTTCATGTTTATGAAGATGCCCAAACCTAGGATACCGATCTGGGCCATAATTTCAGTGATTACAAAACCAGGTGTCAGGTTAGATCCAGGAAAATGCCCAGTATAAAAGTCTAAAGATGGATCCAAAAAAAAACTTCCTGAGATGTGCATGTCATTTACCTCAGAGATATTGTCAATAAACCTATACGGTCTTTTGTGTGGAATTTTACTAAGGATGAATTCGTTATCCGTTACCATTTACCTTCTGGAGTATAAAATCAACAATATTGCGGACGGTTTGGAAACCATTTAGTTCTTTATCCTTGATACTAATTGAAAACGTTGTCTCTATTTCAAGCATGACGTCCACCATATCGATCGAGTCTAAGGCAAGGTCGTAGGTTAAATGGCTATCCAACCCTATCGCATCCTTTTCTTTGAGATAGGGGTTGACAATACCTCTCAGTTTTTCAATTACTTCGTCCTCTTTCATATGAACTTTCTAAAAATTAAACATGTATTTAAGTCACCAAAGCCAAAATTCGCCTTCATAACGCATGAAACTTCTTTCTTAATTGCCCTTTGGGGGATTCGATTTTTGTCGATGAATTTTAAAATGTCGTTGTGAACATTTTCACAGTTGATTGATGGGTGGATAAACCCCTCCCTAATTTGGATAACCGATGCAACCGATTCTATCGAACCCGCTGCGGCTAAACAATGTCCAGTCATTGATTTCAAAGAGTTGATGTATGGAAAGGCAGCGTTCGAGAGTCCCAAAGCCTCAGACCATGCTTGAACCTCCAGAACATCTGCATAGGTAGCTGTGAGATGTCCAGAAATCAGAGTCACCTCTTCAACATCAATAGATGCATCCACTACTGCATCTTGAATACATTTTTTAATGCCTTGAATATTAGGTTTTGTCATAGTGCCTCCGTTACGTTGGGCTCCGCAATTGTTACTTCCCCCAATAATTTCTGCGTATATCTTGCCGCCTCGTTTTAGTGCATCCTCCATATTTTCGAGCACCATGGCCCCAGCCCCACAGCCCGGAACAAGACCAGAAGCATCAATACTCATGGGTCTTGAACCTCTTTCAGGCTCATGATTAGATCCTCCATTTAAAGCGCGAATCCGATCTAAAACAGACCATGTAAATGGGCTATTCCCTTCGCTACTCCCGGCCAACATTTTTCTTGCATAACCCTGCTTCACTTGTTGATACGCTAAAAAGAGTGCCTCCGTACCAGTTGCGCAAGCTGCTGAATTGGTACGACAACAATTTCCAAATCCATATAAACCGGATAGATATGCGCTTACACTGCTTGTAATAATCTGTTCTGCTGTTCTCCCGCCAATCCTCCTAATGTCTTTGCGATGAAAAAGGTTATCTACAATACTACTCGCCAATCCACCATCCGAAGATTGTGCGCCCATAATCACGCCTGTGCTCCAATCTACGTCTGACGACACCTGGATTCCAGCATCCATGCACGCTTCTACACCTGCCAGTATTCCAAAGAGCAACGTGGATGAATCAATTCGGTTGATTATATACTCTGGGATATGCTTTCGAATATAAGGTTCAGTAATTGTAGGAACACCACCTATTTGACATGTCATCCCCAATTCATTCAATTCAGGAAGTGTCTTTATGCCCGAACTGCCTTGCTTTATTGCTTCTGCGAATTCATCTACCCCAACCCCATTCGGGGCCAACACTCCTAAGCCAGTAATAACAACTCTATGTTTCATGGCTTCAGTACATATAAAATCCCAAAAATTGACAGGTCAGAAATGAAATGGCAAATCATTGGGGCAATGATCCCACCGGAGCGGATTTTCACAATAGCTAACATTATTGAATAGAAAAAAACCATGATGACACCTGTGAGTCCACTCGGGAAACCATTCTTGTGGAAAATCCCAAACACAATCGCCTGAACTAGGACGGTTACATATACATTGGAAAATATCTTATTGAGGCCAGTCCATAAGAAGCCTCTCGAAAGAACTTCCTCAACAGTGGAGTTAATTAACGCAAAAGCAATTCCTAACAATACTAATAAAGTCCAATGTCCAACAGGCAATCCACTCGTATATGTCTCTAGGTCTTTGGCAAAGAAATTGCCCCAAACATATAATGCCAGTGAGCTCGTCAGCCCGAATCCAATCACCAAAAGCATTGTGATTGTATCTATTTTCCCCAAACCCCATCCCGTTATGCTGGATCTAAATGATCTCGAGATAACCAAGAGAAGCAAGAACAAAGCAATAGGTAGTAGGTAATTTGCTCCAGCAAATCTTAAGCCTGTTGTATGCATTACAAAAAGTCTCGCTGGGAGTGTAGTCACGATAAGTGTAAAAAATACTATTTCTGGGAATAAATGCCTTTGCTTAAAAAATGAGAGACCCGTAGCGAGAACAAGTCCAAACGAAATCAATCCGTACCACAGCCAAGAGGTGCTTAAAAATGGTTCAAGAAAGAAAACCGGGAAGATCGCCACGATCAATAGGAATAATCCAAAAAAATTCAATTTTGACTTCATCGCAACTATTTAACAGGTTAAAATTTGCTTTTCAACAAGATCTCTCAATGTAAATTCGCTCAAGAGTTGTCTGAACTCAGAAGGTGTAAACGACAGTCCTTCTGTTTTTATTTGGCTGAGTAAACGATATAAGGCAAGCGGAATCCTAATCATTTTTGAACTATTAAAATGATATAGAAAAAAGTCAGTATTTGTTGTGTAAAAGTCGTATAGAGTAGCATTAAAACTATAATAAGCCAAAGGGTCAATTTCGTGTGCTTGCCCAAGATTGTTAGATGCTGATGGAGCAATAAAGGCGCTTGAGTAGAATACACATTCCCATTGGGCTGGGTCCTTCATAAAAACGGATGAAAAGGTATCCCATAAAGATTGCGTGGCCATAGGGATGTACATCTCCTTATCCTGAGTGGGAATAATTTCATCGAAGAACTCCACTGTAATATGTTGGAACGAGTATTCGCGCCAAGAAATAACGGGTATAATCGGAACGCCCAGTCGATGAGATAAAAATGCGACACCCTGCCGTGAATTAATCTGCTTATTCAAAAAGCTTACGGCCAGTAGTTTTTCTTCTGTTATGTTAAAGTCGCCAAGTCCATTGGTACCGTCAATGTATACCAAGAGGCTTTTTCCCTGTCTAAGGCAACGGATCATACTCATAATCGCTGCGTTTTCATTGACATTAATTATGTCAAAATCATTTTCTCTGCCTGATGAAGCTGCGAAATTCCTGAGCGGTTCTAAAAACTCCTTATTGTCCTTTATTATTGACGAGCTGGCTACAACTGAAAAACTAACGCCTCTCTCAAACAAGACACAACCGATGGTACGATATGAGCCGAAATGAAAGGCACAATAAATTTTAGGACCGGCAGGAGCGACTTTGGGAGCGTTATGAATAGTTATTGAATTCTGTTCATTAAGAGATTTATAATTCCACAGGTCATATACAGCAAGATTTCTATTCAATAGTGCTCTGCGATAAAAATTTATGGGTGTTCCATACCTGCTTCCGACAGGAAAGTGTCTTAAGAAAAAATCAACTTGGTAGTACTTAATAAGCAACTCACCCTCAAGCTTGTCTCTATTGGAAATCCATTCTAAATAAGAATCCAGAAGTCGCACATTTTCTTGATATGTCATACCTCTCTTAACTCTTTTAAACCCAACTTAATCCAAGCTAAGAAGGACTTACACAATAAATAAGAGAAGAAAATTGATATTAAGAAGTATACATACCAGAGCCCATTGCCTTCCAGCGACTTCAAGGCATCCCGTATCCCATTATGAGATTGTATGAAAGTTATACTATCGAGTAATTGCCTGATAACGGTGTATGCCAGAAAGGCAATAAATGCATAGCTTAGTATACTGTACAAAAGAAGCCATTTATTTATGCTGCTAATTTTTCCTTTTATCAGCAAGAAAAATATTCTGTTTGATTGTGCATTTAGGTCACTAATTTCCAGCATATCACTGATAATCCAGTATCCATCATTCCGGATAAATGGAATGAGCGAGTAAACCATCATGAATAAGTTAAGAATAACCAAATAGCTTACTACGCTAATTACGGAGGGATCACGCGTCACCCACGTGATAGCGGTCAGTGCTATTCCTGCTATTAGCTGAAAATAAATGCCTGCAGAGTTAACGAGAATCCGTTTAAATTTATTCAGCACCCAGATCTCGGTTACATTGGAATATAGGACTGGAAAAAAAGCATAAAACCCAAACCCTATTTCTCTTGGCCGAATGCCTTGAACATAGGTTGCTACGGAGTGTCCCAACTCGTGTATTAATGCAATTACCATTATCCCTAAAAAAATGACGAGGAGATGAATGGACGAATAGCGTACGTTAACTAGTTCGTTCGAACCGGAAAATTTAAGCCAGATGTGTGAAACGCTCATGGCAATTGATACAACCGATAGAGCAATAACCACTTTGCTGTTAAACAGATAGGTGAGTTTTTTCGAAATCTTAACGACAAGTTCATCTTTGACGACCGTTATGGTGAGCCTTAGATAAGTCTTATGATCCGTTGGGTTCTTTACTCTATCTGCCAATCGCTCCAAGCTATTTTTTAATAGGTCACTCTCTTCCTCGGAGAGTTGATGCGCTTCTATCGTTTTTGCCATTGAGTCGGCAAAAGAGTTTGATTTTAACAACTGAATAAATTCAAACGTTATCTTACCCAATTTATAAACCGTTCCATCTTTCACTCCAAATTGATTCCTTCCATCAAACCGCAATTCGAGAGTTTTTAGAGAATCAATATCATTTTTAGTATTACTGGGCAACATTCCGAAAATGTTACAATTTAAATTTATGAATTACAACAAACTCTAATAGAAAAATGAGTGACTGCCTTTTGTATGGCAGTCACTTTTACTGCTTTCAATTACTTCACTTTATCGAGTCTTTAGGAGCAGGAGCAGGAGCAGGAGGAGTGGCGTTACATTGACCATTAATTGTATTACCACAACCATTGTTCTGACCTGTAGCACCTCCATCTTGGCAAGCAAGTGCTGACAACGTTGGGATTTTGATCATCTCAAGTCTCTGATCAAGTTCAACAAAGTTCAACTCTTGCTTGAGGATTTCAAGCTTCCGGTTTTTTACTTCCTCTTTCATAATAAATAATAATAAAATTTTTGCTTACTCTGTTTCTGGATTTTCAGCTTCCTCCAATTTCATTGTTGATTAATCAGCATTTGCTGAGGTCTAAGATGCTGGCGCTGACCCCGTTCTTGCCGTCCTTAACCATTTTAATGGTCTGGCTAAAGTCCAGTATCATTCTGTCTTTAATATTAAACTTGATTGGTGGGCAGGGTGAGATTCCTTCTTTCCACAACTTCGGACATGAGCCTCCACAGACAGGCAATATTTCACATTTTGTACAGGGAACTTCCCCGTTTGAGATATCGGAATTCCAAGACGAGAACGTTCGCTTCTCGCTTTTATAGTTCTCATCATAAAACTTGGCCACCTTATACTTGTCCACATTCTTATAGGCTGGTACCAATGAGACCTCCGTACAATCATAGACATCTCCAGAAGCGTCAAAAACTTCCCCATCATCCATGGTACTAATACACACTATTTTTTTTCTTTCCGTTGGAAGCGCCTGATCAATCTGTCCGGCCTCCTGTAGCTTTAAAAAGGTATCAATCTGGAAATCGGCATACTCCTGTTGCGAGAGTGACATTAGATGCGCATCGTTTCCCCAAGAATGGATTGCGGCAGTATAGAAAAAAACGTTTTCCAGAATACGTTCGGACTTCAATAAATCAATTAATTCTGGAACCTCCTGATAGTTAGACCGATCCACATTGCACCTGACGATAATTTTACAATTCAGCTTATTGAATCTTTTGTCTGAAACAATATCTTTTAGGTTCCCGAGTATAATATCGAATGTTGCTTCTTTAGATTTTGTGTATCTTCTGGTATCGTGTGTGCGAGCAGTACCATCCAACGTGATCTCAAATACATTTATTTTCCATTGCTCTAACAGCTCAAAAAAGATATTTGCCTTGAGGCTAAGGCCATTCGTGACAATTTTGGCGCCATAGCTACAGCCCCACTCCTTTGCCATGTTCATTAATTTCCCCGAAAGTGTTCGAATACTTTGAAGACCCATCAAAGGCTCTCCACCGAACCATCCAATAAAAAGGTCCTTATAGTTCCTTTTTTGTAATTTACTGGTGATTCGCTTTATTATCTTGTCTTCTAAACTCTGGTCAATCACCTCCTTAGTGTGCGATTGACCACAGTACCCGCAACCCAATTGACAGTTCGATGATGGCGCAATTACTTGATACAGTAAGGTGGAATTGGTTGCGGACTGAGTATTCTGGTTCAGAACCATACTGAGTTCATCTTCCTCAGATCCAACTAATATTCTATTCTCAATCAACTTATCAATCGTTGACCGATCCAAATCATCAAACTGTAACTGATTTAACTTCTCGACCACATCCGTTTTTAGTGCATGTAGTGTTGTGGAAGCGGTCGAATAAACTAAGGTGTACAAATCATTAATGACAGGTTCTGAAAAAACTGCGTAACGAGAGATTTTATATTTACTCATGCCTATTTTATAGGTTAATAGTTAAATTTAATTATCTAAAAGTTTTTCCATCAAAAGATTAAAACAGCTATCATAAATTTTCTGGTCCTAAGCTTTGGTGGAATGGTTTAAAGTGATTCATAAATATAATATTTATGGAAGGTCTTAACAAAATCGATTTCTACTAATAATCTACTATTTACCTTTAATCGATAGTAATTTTTTGATAGAGAGTGCGTATGTTAAAATTGAGTTTCTCCCGAATAATCCAAGTTTTTTTCGGATGCTTGCCTGGTGATTATTAATTGTGTTGGGGCTCAAGCAAAGCTCATCTGCTATTTGTTTTATAGACTTCCTATCAGCTACACACCCAAGTACTTCAAATTCTGAATTACTTAGTTTAGCTAGTTCGATGCCTAAACTGGAGTCTTGTAATCCTAACTCTTTCGAATTGATACGTAAATGCCGTCTTATAACTACAGAATATTCTTCTGGAACATAAACACCACCATCTGACACAATGCGAATGGCTTTAGTTAGTTCACAAGGCTCACAACCCTTGCTTAAGAAGCTTTTTACTCCACGGGAATACATTTCGATAATGTTATGCTCATTGTCAAACTGCGTGAAGACAATAATTTTAAGATTTGGATATTTTGACAAAACTTTTTCAGTAGTCAGAATTCCGTTCATTTTAGGCATTCTTATGTCCATCAATGTTACATCAGGAATGGCAATCTTCACTTTTTCTATTAACTCAAGTCCATTTAAGGCTTCCAGTATGACCTCAAAATCCGCTTCATCATTCATTAGTCTAACTATTTCCTTCCGAAATAAGTCATGGTCGTCAACAACAGCTAGTTTGATTTTTTTTTGAATGGTCGTAGTCGTCATTTGTAATTGTTGGATTATTTAATGCGAAGGTGGGAGTGCGTGGGCTTGGCTCTTGCTATTGCTTTGGTTGTGCGTGGGATTGTGTGGCAATGGCAAGTGCCAACAGAGTGGGCGAGAATCTTCATGGTTGCCGTGTGGTGGGTTGACCATTCCTTTTTTTTGACCGTTCTTTAATAGATGTCTTAATTGTAATAGTGTGTTCAATGTCGGGAGTGTCAACGGGCATTGTTGCTAACGTTCGGCTATATACACCAGGTGCATATATTTCCCTTGTATTAATTTAGGCATTTATGGCTACAAATGCTTCTAAATGTACTTTAATTGA